>Ga0070691_10000063_pt1 | contig 29822 bp, 27 predicted proteins | sample KBSK1101metaG_FD_64673 | JGI IMG/M metagenome (GOLD analysis project Ga0070691, IMG submission 64673) | Corn, switchgrass and miscanthus rhizosphere microbial communities from Kellogg Biological Station, Michigan, USA - KBS K1-10-1 metaG | ecosystem: Host-associated > Plants > Roots >... | reverse complement strand
CTCAAGGCGCTGGCCGACGACGGCGAGATCCCGGCGAGCAAGGTCGCCGAGGCGATCGCCAAGTACGGCATCGACACGAACAAACCCAATCCGGTGACGGTGTAATACGATGGCCGATACGATCGACATCGTCGTCCCGGACATCGGCGACTTCGAGGGCATCCCGGTCATCGAAGTGCTGGCGAAGCCGGGCGACGTCGTCAAGAAGAACGACTCGCTGATCACGCTCGAGAGCGACAAAGCCTCGATGGAAGTCCCGTCCAGCAGCGACGGCACCATCGTCGAGATGCGCGTCAAGGTCGGCGACAAGGTCAGCAAAGGCACCGTCATCGCGAAGCTGAGCGGTAGTGCGTCCTTCGAGACGCGGCCTGCAGCCGCTCCTCAGGATGACAAGAGTAAACCGACGCCTGCGCCTGAGGGTGTCACGCTGAGGAGCGAGGGCACCGAGCGTCTCGAAGCGCCGTCGGCAACGAGCATCGTCGAACTCACCGTCCCCGACATCGGCGACTTCGCGGACATTCCCGTCATCGAAGTGCTGATCAAGGCCGGCGACGAGATCGCGAAAGAGCAGAGCATCGTCACCCTCGAGAGCGACAAAGCCTCGATGGAGGTCCCGTCGACCGCGAGCGGCACCGTGCAAGACGTCCGCGTCAAGATCGGCGACAAGGTCGCAAAGGGCACCGTCATCGCCACCGTCGCGGTGAAGAGCGCGTCCTTCGAGACGCTCGCTACGCTCGCTCCTCAGGATGACACGAAGCAAACTCCGCAGGCAGACGCGAAACCAACGTCGAGTTCCGCAGCCGTACCCCAAAGTGTCACGCTGAGGAGCGATCCTGAGGAGTCGGCCGAAGGGCGACGTCGCGAAGGGGAGCGTGTCGAAGCGCCGGCGCAATCGTCGCAAGGCGGCCCCATCCACGCGTCGCCGTCCATCCGTCGGTTCGCGCGCGAGTTGGGCGTCGATCTGCGCGGCGTGCGCGGCACCGGCCCGAACGCGCGCGTCACCCGCGAAGACGTGCAAGGCTTCGTCAAAGCCGCGCTCGCGGCCGGAGCATCCACCACGGGCGGCGGGTTCCCGGGACTTCCGCCGTGGCCGAAGGTCGATTTCGCGCAGTTCGGTCCGATCGAACGGACGCCGCTCTCGCGCATCAAGAAGCTCTCCGGCCCGAACCTGCATCGCAATTGGGTGCAGATCCCGCACATCACCAACTACGACGAAGCGGACATCACCGACCTCGAGACGTTCCGCAACGAGATCAATGCGGAACAGGCCAAGAGCGGCGGTGCGAAGCTCACCATGCTCGCGTTCCTGGTCAAAGCCGCCGTTCGCGCGCTCGAGAAGTTCCCCGACTTCAACGCCTCGCTCGACGGCGACGCGCTGATCCACAAAGGCTACTACAACATCGGCTTCGCCGCGGACACCCCGAACGGTCTGGTCGTGCCGGTCGTCAAGGACGCCGACAAGAAAGGCGTGCTCGAGATCGCCGCCGAGAGCGCCGCGCTCGCGGGCAAGGCCCGCGACGGCAAGCTCGGCCTGGGCGACATGCAAGGTGGAACGTTCACCATCTCGTCGATCGGCGGCATCGGCGGCACCGCGTTCACCCAGATCGTCAACGCACCCGAGGTCGCGATCATGGGCGCCACTCGCAGCGCGATGAAGCCGGTCTGGGACGGAAAGCAGTTCGTCCCGCGCCTGATGTTGCCGGTCAGCGTCTCCTACGATCACCGCGTGATCGACGGAGCCTCCGCCGCCCGCTTCCTGGTCTATCTCACCGCACTCCTGAAAGACTTCCGCCGCACGGCGCTCTAGGCATGGAACGCATCCCCGCGACGTCCTATCAGCGCGTCGCGTGGAAGAACGGCGGCGGCGTCACCGATGTGATCGCGGTCGCGCCCGGCGAGCGTCCCGAATGGCGTATCTCGGTCGCACGGATCGAGCTGGACGGACCGTTCTCCGATTTCACCGGCTACGATCGCACGATCGTCGCGCTCTCCGGTGACGGCGTCACGTTGGCGTTCGAGAGCGGGGAAGAACGCGCGCTCGGGTCTTTCCAATCCTACGCCTTCGCAGGCGAGGACGCGGTCGAAGCACGGCTCTCGAGCGGCCCGGTCAGCGACTTCAACGTGATGACCCTGCGCGAGCGGTGCGTGCACCGTGCGACCACGATCGGCTTCGGGGCGAACGGGGTACCGATCGACGCCGGCGATGTCGCGGGTTTTCTCTACGTCGTGACCGGCACGGTCGACGTCGACGATAACCTCGCGAATGCCGGCGACACGATCCGCCTCGACGCAGACGAGCGTACCGTTGCTCGCGCGATAGACGGTCCGGCGATGACTATTCTGGTGCGGATCTCCGCAGTGCGAGCGCCCCGATCAGACGACCGATGATCGCGCCACCGGCCATCGAGGGCAGGAGGAACAGCGTTGCGCTGATGCCGTGCCAGGGCATGAGAAGCGGCGTCACCAGTACGAACGCCGCCATCGTGATTAAGCGGTAGGCCGTGAGCTTGCCCTTGCGGGCGACGCCCGGATCGATCGTCGCACGCCGTATCCATCCCCCGACCGCGAACTGGGCGCCGATCGTCCCGAGCGTCAGAGCCAGCACCACATAGTAGAAGACGACGGCGATATGAACTTCGCCGACGGGCGTTCCGAGAAGTGTGCCGTAGTGCATGACCAGTTGCACGCCGAAGATGAGCAGCACGATCCCGGCCAACCCGATCATGTGCAGCGCCACCATCAGCGGGCGCGGGACGAAGTAATCCTCGCCGATCCGGCGGTAGAGCAGCCACAGCCATGCCGTCATACCGAACGTCCAGAGGAAGGCCGACAGCTCGCCCGAGAGCATCCTCGCATCGAGGTGCGGCTGGAAACTGAAGCTCAGCGCCAGCTGCGCCAAACTGAAACCGATCACGATGTCGCCGAAGCTCTCCAGTCGCGCAGCGTATCGCTCGTCCCGCGCGCTCTCGTACCGGCCGGGCTCCTCGCTCATTCGCTCGAGCCGGCGGGCTTCCGCAAGCCCATCGAATGGATGAGCGCCAGCGGTCCGAGTCGGCCTGCGATCAGGACGAACGGGATGAAGATCACCACCGAGAGGGCGAAGATCTTCGGCCCGTGCGCGCCGCCGTAGCCGAGACCGGCCATCGCGATCGCTCCCGCGAAGAGACGCGTCGTCGCGGTCACGCCGCGCGCCCGCAACGGTGCGTCCAGCATCCCCCAGCGCTTCCGCACCCCGTATAAGAAGAGCACGCCCAAAAGGACTTGCAGCAAGACATAGGAGCCGAAGTACATCGCAAGGCCGGTTTTGATATCGCCTGGACCGTCCAACTGGATCGCTCGGAGCAAGACCTGCACCATATAGACCATCAGCACCGCAGCACCAAGCTGCGCGAAATTCAACGCGATGCTGAACGAGTTCGGGATGAAGTAGTGCCGGAAGAGGTGGTTGTTGCGGACCCAGAGCAGGCAGATCGTCCCGAACGTCCAGACGAATGCGACCAGACCCCACGGATGGGTCAACAACTCCGCGACCGGATGGTCGGCGCTCGGCAGCGCGAGGCTCAGACCCAGCTCTGCCAGGCAGAAGCCGAGCACGATATCGCTGAAGGTCTCGACGCGCTGCAGTAGCCCGTGGTCGACCGGTGCCGGTTCGAGCGCGCTCACAGCGCCGGCGCCTTGCCGACGATGCGCGGCGTCAACAGCTTCTCGGCGATCACCGAGGCCAACGCCAACGGCACGACGATCTTATACGATTGGTCGTCGAACGGCCCGATGAAAAAGGCGATGAGCAGCAAGGCCACGCCGCCTACCCCGGAGTTCAAGGCACGGGCGACGCCCCAGCGCCGCACGTCATACGTCAGCTCGCTCCAGCGGGACCGCAACCCCGCAGCATAGAGTACGGCGAGCAACGAAAGCGTCGCGCCATACAAGCCCATCCAGAGCGAGAGGAACGGCGCGATCACCCGCACGTCCGCATGCGGGACCATGAACTTCTGCGCCACGGCCGTCGTCGCGAAGATGAAGAGCGCGACACCCGCCAGCGCGGCGAAGTTCAGGACGATCGTCACCGGCGTCGCTGTGAAGTAGTAGGCGAAGAGCCGGTTGTGCAGCCACCACAGCAGGGCCACGAACCCGAACGAGACGAGAAATGCGACCAGCGCGGGCAACAACCTGTCGATGCCGGCGACGTTCGGCTGGAGGTTGATCGCCAACAGCGCCATCGAAAAGCCGATGACGATATCCGAGAACGCCTCGAGGCGGTGGATCAAACGCTCGTCGCGCGGATCCACCAGGCTCGTCAGCGATCCGCGTAGCAAGCGGTTAGGCTTTCGCCTTCAGCTGCCGCAGGACGTACTGGAGGATGCCGCCGTTGCGATAGTACTCGGCCTCGTCCGGCGTGTCGATGCGCACCAGCGCCTTGAACGACAGGCCGCGGCGCGACTCGCTATCCGCGACGTGCACGGTCACGTGCATGCGCGGCGTGACGCCCGCCTCGATGCCGGTGATGTCGAACGTCTCTTCGCCCGTCAGCGCGTACGTGGTCGCGTCCGCGCCATCCAGATACTGCAACGGCAGGATGCCCATGCCGATCAGGTTGCTGCGGTGGATCCGCTCGAACGACTCGGCGATGACCGCCTTGATGCCGAGCAGATACGGTCCTTTGGCGGCCCAGTCGCGCGACGACCCCGACCCGTACTCCTTGCCGGCGAGCGCGATCAGCGGCGTGCCGTCGGCGCGATACTTCTCGGAGGCATCGAAGATCGAGGTCTGTTCGTTCGTGGGCAAGTAGCGCGTGACGCCGCCCTCGATGCCGGGCACGAGCATGTTACGCAAGCGCACGTTGGCGAACGTGCCGCGCACCATCACCTCGTGATTGCCGCGGCGCGCGCCGTACGAGTTGAAGTCGCCCGGCTGGACGCCGTGCTCCATCAGATATTTCGCCGCCGGGCTGCTCTTGGCGATGTTGCCGGCCGGCGAGATGTGATCGGTCGTGACCGAGTCGCCGACCATCACCAGCACGCGCGCGCCGCGGATATCCGCGACCGCGGCCGGCTCCGCCGGCATGTTCTCGAAGTACGGCGGATGTTTGACGTATTCCGACTTCGGATCCCAAGCGTAGCGCTCGCCCGTCGGAACCGCGAGCTTCGCCCAGTTGTCGTCGCCCGCGAACACGTCGCTATAACGCGCCTTGAACATCTCGTCGCGCACGCACTCGCCGAGGACCTTGTTGATCTCGTCGTTGCTCGGCCAGATGTCGCGCAGGTAGACCGGCTGCCCGTCGTCGCCGGTGCCGAGCGGCTCGGTCGTGAGATCGAGGTCCATCCGGCCGGCCAGCGCGTAGGCCACCACCAGCGGCGGCGACGCGAGATAGTTCGCGCGGACCTGCGGATGGATGCGGCCTTCGAAGTTGCGATTGCCCGAGAGCACGGCCGCCACGATGGTGTCGTGCTCGGCGATCGAATCGGCGATCTCGAGGGGAAGAGGCCCGGAGTTGCCGATGCACGTGGTACAGCCGTAGCCGACGATGTCGAAGCCGAGACCGTCGAGCGATTTCTGAAGGTCGGCCTTCTCGAGATAATCCTTGACGACTTTGCTGCCGGGAGCGAGCGAGGTCTTCACCCACGGCTTGCTCTTGAGGCCCTTGGCGAGCGCGTTGCGCGCCAGCAGACCCGCGCCGATCAAGACGGACGGATTCGACGTGTTGGTGCACGACGTGATCGCGGCGATCACGACGGCGCCGTCGGTGACGGCGATCTCGTCGCGGGTCGCGATCGCGGTGCCGCCGCCGCCTTCGTTCTCGAAGCGCGCGGCCGCGCCGCCCGGCTTGGCGTCGCGCGCGGCGACCCAGCCGGCCAACTCTCCGATGAACGAGGTCTTGACGTTCGAGAGCGCGACCCGGTCCTGCGGGCGTCGCGGCCCGGCCAGGTTCGGCTCCACCGCGCCGAGATCGAGATGCAGGACGTCGGTGTACTCGGGATCGGTGGCATCGTCGGTGCGGAACAGGCCCTGCGCCTTGGCGTACGCCTCGACCAGCGCGATGTGCTCCGCGCCGCGTCCGGTGAGGCGCATGTATTCGAGCGTACGATCGTCGATCGGGAACACGGCGATGGTCGAGCCGTACTCCGGCGACATGTTGCCGAGCGTCGTGCGATCCGCGACCGCGAGACTGCCCAAGCCCTTGCCGAAGAACTCGACGAACTTGCCGACGACGCCGCGCTTGCGCAACATCTCGGTCACGTGCAGCACCAGGTCGGTCGCGGTCACGCCTTCGCGCAACGCGCCTTCGATGCGCACGCCGATGACCTCGGGGATCAACATGGTCACGGGCTGACCGAGCATCGCGGCCTCGGCCTCGATGCCGCCGACGCCCCATGCGACCACCCCCAATCCGTTGACCATGGTGGTGTGCGAATCGGTGCCGACCGCCGTGTCCGGATAGGCGACGTTCCCTTCGGCATCGAGCGCGAGGCCGGCACCGCCTGCGCCGAAGACGACGCGCGCGAGATACTCGATGTTGACCTGATGCACGATGCCCGTGTCGGGCGGAACCGCGCGGAAGCCCTCGAGCGCGCTCTGTCCCCATTTGAGGAAGGCGTAGCGCTCTTGATTGCGCACGAACTCGAGATCGGCGTTCTTCTTCTCCGCATCGTGCGAGCCGAAGTAGTCGACCTGCACCGAGTGGTCGATCACGAGTTCGACCGGCTGCAGCGGATTGATCGCGGTCGGATCGCCGCCCATCGCAGCCATCGCGTCGCGCATCGCGGCCAGGTCCACGACGCACGGAACGCCGGTGAAGTCTTGCAAGAGCACGCGCGCCGGGCGGAACGCGATCTCGCGTTCGGAGGCCTCGCGCGGATCCCAGGTCGCGAGCGCCTCGATGTCGCTGCGCGTGACCGAGCGCCCGTCTTCGAAGCGCAGAAGATTCTCGAGGAGGATCTTCATCGAGTAGGGCAGGCGGCTCAGCTTGGTGAGCCCGGCCTCCTCGACCGCGGCGAGGCGATAATAGGTATAGGTGCGGTCGCCGACGCGCAGTTGGGCGGAGGCGTTAAAGCTCTTGGCGTTCTCTGTCATGGGAGAAGACTATTTTGGGGTCGCCCTCAAGGTAGCCTTCGACCCGGGCGACTCCGGTGCCGCAAAGCAGGCCCCAGAGCGGCTCGCCGATCAGTTCCAAGCGCCAACCCTCGATGCCGAGGGTCCGCTCGAACGCCTCGCGCGTGCTCGGGATCTCGCGCGCCACCCGTTCCAGCGCGGCTCGCGGCACGACCAGGCTCTGGGGAAGGTCGTTCTCGCGGGCGATCTCGCCGGCGGCGACCCCTAACAGGGCGACCAGGGTCTCGCGCGCGTTGCCGAGCGGCCTGGCCGCCTTCTCGGGAAGCTCGTCGTCCGGAATCGCCTCGCCCCGCTCGACCGCGGCCAGGATCGCGTCGCCCAGGTTCCGGCGCATGCCGACGTCTAAGCGGCGCAACTGGGCCAGATCCTCGACGTGCTTGGGGCGCAGGGTCGCAAGACCGGCCATCACGTCGTCGGGCATCACGTACTTCGGCGGGATGTCGCGGTCGCGCGCGATCCGGTCGCGCAGCACCAGCAGCTGCGAGAGCACGCCGAGTTCGCGGCGGTTCATGCGGTTCGACCCCGAGATGCGCAGCAAGCCGCGGCGCTCGTCGCCGCGATAGCGATCCATCTCGCCGAGCTGGGCCGACTCCGCGAGCGCCCACTCCAGACGGCCGGCGGCTTCGAGCCGCGCCGTCAGATCGTCTTGCATCGCGAAGAGATAGTCGACGTCGTCGACGAGATAGTCGATCTGCTTGGGCGTGAACGGACGCGCCGACCAATCGCTGACCGTCTGCGACTTCGCGAGCCGGACCTTGCAGACGTCGCGGACCAGATCCGCGAGCGAGACCTGCATGCCGTAGCCGAGGAACGACGCGGCCACCTGGCAGTCGAAGACCTTCGACGGAACGCGGCCGAACCGGTCGGCGAAGATCTTGAGATCGCTCGAGAGCGCGTGTCCGACCACGGTCGTCTCGCCGAGCGCGAGCGAGAGCGCATCGAGATCCGGGATCGCGATCGGATCGACCACCACCGAACCGTCTTCGAACGCGAGTTGGACCACCATCAAGCGCGGCGCGTAGGTGCGCTCCGCATGGAACTCGGTATCCACGCCGACCCGGGCGGCCTTGGCGACGCGCTCGCAGAGCGCCGGTAACGCGTCGTACGACGCGACGATGTCGGTCAAGAGGATGGACTCGCTTTCGGGGATGGCCCCGGTTCGTGGCGGAACGGATTGTGGAAGTGCGGACGGTGCGCTTCGTAGTAGTCGTGCGCTTTGTGCTCGTAGGCGTGTACGAAGACGGTCGCGCGGTCGCCGAAGATCGCGAGCACCGTGCAGATCGGGATCGCGATCGCGCAGAACGTCCACATGTGCACCCAGAGCGGGACCTTGAACGTCGCGGCGGTCGCGGTCGCGATCGTCCCCCCGAAGCCAGGGATCACGCGGACCGAGAGCAGAAACGCCGGCGAGCCGACCGGAAAGCGTTTCACCCAATGCGGCAGCTTCTCGAGCGCGGCTTCGAGATCGAGCAGATGCGAGGCGCGCTGATTGATCCAATACCCGATCATCGAAGCGAAGACCAGGCCGACCGCGTTGAGCACCGAGCCCCAGACCGGACCGAAGATCGAACCGTTCATGATCGCGAGCGCATCGGTCATCGAGAACGGAGCCGACGCGACCGCGACGAACACCGCGATGGCGATCGGATACGCCAGTACGCCGACGTTGCGGATGTAGAGCTCGACGTGGTGCTGGTAGCGTATGACGAAGTACGCCAGCGTGAAAGAGGCGACCATGATAGCGAGGGCGAGCAGACGCCGGAGCGTCTTGTTCACCGGGGGAGACCGATGCCGATTCGAATAGCGATCACGATTCTCTGCGGAGTTGGTCTTTATACCGCCCTTTTCATGCTTGCCAAGACCCGGCGGGCCGAGCGCGGCGAACTGACCGAGCCGAGCGTGGTGGAGTCGCCCCGAGCCCGGCTGGTGGGTCCGCCCAACGCACTGCTCGGGGCGCTCTACTATCCGGCCGCGGCGATCGCCGTCTGGCTCGGGTGGGCGCTCGATCTACCTTGGCTGGTGCTGGCGGTCGCGATCGTCTCGATCGGGCCGGCCGTCTTCTCGCTGATCCTCGGGCACAGCCTGCTCTTCATCACCCGCCGCGCCTGCCCGTTCTGCTGGACCGCGCATGCGACCAACTGGCTGCTGGTGCCGTTATTCTTCTGGTTATACAATTTATCATATTGAGTTCCGGGGTCGCCCCCGGGTATAATCGCGGTCTGCCGGAGCATTTGGAGCAGAGCCTCCGAACCGGCGACAACAGAAAAAGGGACCCCGCGAGCGCGAGGTCCCCTGTTTTTTTGCCGGGCGCTATTTGAGGCCGTAGACCGATGCGAGATCGTGCATCGCCTGGTTGAGCACGGCGTGGTAGTCCGCATCCGCGGCCAGGCCGTACTTGGCGTCGATATCGGTCATCACTTGATCGTGGATGCCGTGCGAGACGGCGCGATCGAGCATCACTTCGACGTTGAAGCCTTTGCCGGTCTGGCCGGCGCCCCACAGCGCGGCCGCCAGAGCCTTGCCGTTCTTCGGATCCGGGCTCGGCGTCTTCGGCAACGCGATGTGCTTGGCGGTGACGATCTTGAGCGTGTCGGCGACGACGAAGTTGAAGACCTTGACGAAATTCCCGACCTTGGTCGCGCCGAACTTCTTCGTGAGCGATGCGACTTCCGGACCGGCCTTCGGGCCTGCCAGCACGCCGACGAGCGTGGTCGTCTGGAAGTGACCGGGACCGCCGCCGGCGATCACCATCGAGAGCGTGACGGGGAGCGCCGGTGCGCCGGTGTAGACGCCGGGACCGGAGAAGCGCGACGGCGCGTTGGTGACGCCGGGTAGCCAGCCTGCGGCGAGCGCGACGACCGGTGCGATCAGCGCGAACGCTGCGATTGCTCCAAGAGTGCGAAACTTCATGACTTTCTAGAGTCCTTCCCCGAGAACGGGAACGAGTGCGTTATCCGTCCAGTTGAACGGAGCACCGGGACTCTTGGATTGCCCGCGTCGCCGCTTCGCTAATGAATTGTGATGGTGTCCGCTTCGAGGGTGCCGTCCTGATCCGAGTGGCCCCAGACGTCGACCGTCTGCCCTTGCTGGATGGTCGCGCCGCGCGGATTGATCACGGTGCCCTGATGGAGCTTCACCTGGCGATACTTGCCGAGCTGGAGTCCGACTTGCATATCGAAGCGCTTGAAGTAGGTGACGGTGCCGGTCGCTTCGTTCGGGTTGTAGCCGAACGCTCCGGTCGCCTGACCCGTCACCGTCTGGATCACGTCGTTGATGATCTGCGTGGTCGACGGCAGATTCGGGACGTTGATGCGGGGTTGCGGCGTCGGCGTGGGAGTCGGAACCGGGGTGCTCTGCGCGTGCGACGTGCCCGCGCCCAAAGCGAACAGGACGGCCGCGGCCAGAGCGACAACTCGCGATTTCATACTCCCTCAACGTACCCGCCTTTCCTGAGGTTCCCATCGACCCGCGACCAGCAGCCACCGTGATGCTCGTCCGCACCAAGCGGGCGAACGCCGGCATCGAGGTCTTCATGGTGCGTCGCAGCGCGCGCAGTCCGTTCGCGCCGGACGCGGTCGTCTTTCCGGGCGGCGCGCTCGATCCCGAGGACGCGGATCTCGCAGCCGCCGCGGTGCGCGAGTTCGAAGAAGAGACGGGCGTGCGCTTGGAGCGATCGACGCTGGTGCCGTTCTCGCATTGGATCACGCCGCCCAACGAAGGCCGGCGGTACGACACCCACTTCTTCCTCGCGGTCGCGCGCGACGATCACGCGCCGGTCGCCGACGAGCACGAGACCCACGACGGGCGCTGGCTCGACCCGAGCGACGCCTTGCAGGCCCAGCGCGACGGCACGCTGCGCCTGATGTATCCGACCATCAAACATCTCGAACGGCTCGCCGCGTTCGCCAGCGTCGACGCGCTGATGACGTTCGCGCGCGGCAAAGCGATCGTCACGGTCGCGCCGCCGGTCTCTCCGGATGCCGGATACGTGATGCCGGCGGATCTCGAAGGCGCCTGGTGACCCACGTCGCGCGCGTGCTCGCGCCGAACCCGTCCGCGCTGACGCTCGACGGGACGAACGCATACGTGCTCGACGACGGCAAGGGTCACGCGCTCTGCATCGATCCCGGGCCGCCGGTCGCGCGCCACGTCGACGCGATCCTGGCGGCGGCGCACGATCGCGACGCGCGCATCGAAGCGATCTTCGTCACCCACGGCCATCCCGATCATTGGCCGGCCGCGCCCCTGCTGGCGGCCGCGTGCGGCGCGCCGATCTACGCGCACCACACCGCCGAGTTCGCGCACGATCGCGCGCTGCGCGACGGTTCCGTCACGCGCGTCGGCGACATCACGCTGCGCGCGATCGACGCACCCGGACATACCTTCGATTCGCTCGTCTTCTACGACGAGGCCGATCGGGCGCTCTACACCGGCGACGTCGTGCTCGGCACCGGAACCGTCGCGATCGCACCGCCGGGCGGCGACATGCGCGCCTATCAGCGCACCTTGCAGCGCCTCGCAAACGCCTACGGCGGGGCCCGCACGATCCACGGCGGGCACGGGCCGCGCGTCGACGACGCGCAGGCGAAACTGCGCGAGTACGTCGAGCATCGCCGTCGGCGCGAAGAAGAACTGCTGCTCGCGCTCGCGCTGGCACCACAGACGATCCCGGATCTCGTACGACGCATCTACGCCGACGTCAGACCGGTCCTCTGGCCCGCCGCCGCTCGTCAGATGCTGGCGTATCTGCTGCCGCTCGAACGCGAAGGCCGGGTGCGCTCGCGCGAGATGGCCCGTCCGCTCGACGCCGCAGAGAACGCCATCCTCAACCCGGAGTGGGCGAGCATCGTGGGCGAAGAGCACGCCGAACTGGTCGAAGCAGAACTCGGCGCGATGCTGCACCTCGATACGGTGCGGCTCTACGAGCTCAATCGATCCGTATGACGATCTTGCCGAACTGGTGGGCCTCTTCCATCCGCCGCATGGCGGCTGCGACCTCGCCCATCGCGTAGACGCGGTCGACCACCGGTCGGATCTTCTCGCGTTCGACGAACGCGAGCATCGCGGCGAAATCGCGCGGACTGCCCATCGAAGTGCCGAGCACGTCGATGTGATTCCAGAAGATCGAGAACGGCCGCAGGCTCGCGTCGCCGTTGGATCCGCCGTAGAGCACCACGCGCCCGCCCGGGCGGATCGCCTCGACGCACCGGCCCAACGTCGCGCCGCCGGCCGAATCGATGGCGAGATCGACCGGTCCTGCCTTGCGCACCGTCTTGTGCCAGGCTTCGTCGGTGCGATAGTTGATCGCGACGTCGGCGCCGAGCGCTTTCGCGCGCGCCAGCTTCTCGTCGCTTCCGGAGGTGACGATCGCGCGCGCGCCGGCCGCCTTGGCGAAGAGCAACACGAAGGTCTGCACGCCGCCGCCGACGCCGGTGATCAGGACCGTCTCGCCCGACGCGAGCCCGCCCCGTGTGAAGAGCGCGCGATATGCGGTCAGCCCGGCCAGCGGCAACGCGGCCGCCTCTTCCATCGAGAGATGCGAAGGCTTGGCATGCACGTTCTCGCTCGGCACCGCGACGTAGCTCGCCATCGTCCCGTCGCGGGGCATGCCCAGAATCGTCGCGCCGGCCTGCCAGACGCGATCGTCGTCGCCCCAGCCGAGCATAGGATCGATCAGGACCTCGCGGCCGTCGGCTTCACCCGCGCCGTCCGATCCGGGCGTCACCGGCAGCGCGATGCCCGGATACTTGCCCTGGGCGATGTAGACGTCGCGATGGTTGAGCGCCGCGGCCCGAACGCGAACCAGGGTCTCGCCGGGCACGGGTTCGGGCGTTTGTAAAGTTTCGATCCGGATCTCGGTCGGGCCGGCGGCGTTATCGAGGCGGACGGCTTGCATGGCGGTCGACTAGGACGAAACGTGGGGGCACCCCTATTGACTTTTGTCGCATTCCCACTAGGCTGTGGAGAAAGCAACCAGCCAACCCGGAGGGCCTGCCTTGAAAACCTTGCGCACCCTATACGGTGTTCTTTTTCTCTTTACTATCGTGACGATCGTCGCGTGTGCGTCCGGCTCGCAGTCCGTCGTTCCGACCACGGCCGGCCTGTCGCCGAGCAGCGATAGCGTCGCTCCGACACCCGGCGTCCGCGGAGCAGACGCGACCGGCGTCCTCCAAGACGGCGGATTCGAGAACGGCTATACCTACTGGGCCCAATGCGGCAGCGGCGCGAGCGCCTCGGAACAGACCAGCGTCATCCACAGCGGAACGCACGCGGCCAAGTTCGGCGGCACGACGACCGTCCCGAACGGCAGCGCATCGCTCTGCCAGTCGTTCGCAGTTCCGGTGTCGGCCGGAACGGTCACGTTCTGGATCCAAGAGTCGACCAATCAGACGTCGACGACCAACGACTACCAAGCCGCGGAGCTGACCGCCGCCGACGGTACCGTCCGTAAGACGCTCTTCAAAGAAGCGCACACGACGTCGGGCTGGGAGCAACGCACCTACGACGTCAGCTCGCTCGCCGGCCAGACGGTCGTGCTGAAGTTCCTGGTCCAAGGCAACGGCGCGAGCGGCGCAAACATGGTCATGTACATCGACGACATCACCGTCGGCGGCGGCAGCGCCACGCCGACGCCCGGACCGACCCCGATCGCAACGCCGAGCGGCCACGGAAGCCAGTCGTGTGGGACCACCTGCGGCGTCGAGCGCTGGCACATCAAGACGCTCGACGATGCCTACTGGAACACCGTCAACTGGACGCCGTCGCACGTCTCGGTCTCGACCCTCGCGGCGGCGCCGGTCCCGACCGGCTTCTCGTCGGGCAACGATACCACGCGCTACGCGCCCTACGAGACCCAGTCGTATACCGTGCGCGCGGTGCTCGTCGGCTGGAAGAAAGAGACCGATCAGGACTTCCACATCGTGATCGCGGATCCGAACGCGCCCAGCACCACGATGATCATCGAACCGCCGGACCCCACCTGCAGTATGGCCTGCGCGTCGGGATTCCAGAACTACTACACGTCCGTTCGAGCGAAACTCGTCGCGTGCTTCGGCAATCCGCCGAGCGCGTTCACGAACTTCGCATCGGGCATCGTGGTCGACGTCACCGGCGTCGCCTACTTCGACCCGCTCCACGGGCAGACGGGCGTGGCTCCGAACGGCATCGAGCTCCATCCGCTGCTAAGCCTCTCCTGGGTCTCCGGGCAACCGGGCGGCTGCGTGAACTGACCCCAGCGCCGGTCGGCCGGCGCATTTACCACGACGGAAGCAAGGGGTCAATAGGTGTGAACCGCACCTATTGACCTTCGTCGTATACCCGCTAGTCTGAGAGAAATTCCCCAGCACCGGAGGGCCCGCCTTGAAGAGCTTGCGCACCCTATTCGGCCTCGTTTTCGTATTTGCGATCGTCGCGTGTGCGGCCGGTTCGCAGAACGTCGTTCCCGCAACGTCCGGCGGAGCCGGGCAAGACGCCGGCAGAACCGCTGCTGCGGAACCCCACTTCAACGTCAAGCCCATCGTGGCTCCGGTCTCGGAGCCCGGCGGCGTGACCACCGCCGACGCCACCGGCAACCTGGTCGATCCCGGCTTCGAGTCGGGCGGCTACGTCTCGTGGACGCAGTGCGGCACGGTCAACGCCCGGATCGCGACCTACCGGCCCCACACGGGCTCGTATAGCGACCTGAACGGCCAGGTCTCGGCTCCCGAGATCAATGGCACCTCCGGCGTCTGTCAGGCCGTCAAGGTCCCGACCGGCGGCAAGATCACGTTCTGGACCTATGAAGGCACGAACGAGACCGGCACCACCTATGCCGGCCAGCGCTTCGACCTGGTCAACAGTTCGGGCACCGTCCTTCACAACTACATGAAGGAAGCCAGCAATACTCAGGTCTGGACGCAGCGCACGTACGACGTGAGCGCCTACGCCGGTCAGACCGTCTACCTCGAGTTCAGCGTCTACGGTGACGGCTACAGCACCGGCAACGTCTATCAGTACGTCGACGACGTCGCCTGGACGACCGGCGGCACCTCGACCCCGGCGCCGACCCCAACCCCGACGGGCGGACCGACGGCCACGCCGACCCACAGCCCGACGCCTGCACCGACGGCTACCCCGACTCCGGTTCCGACGGCGACGCCGACGGGCGGACCGACCCCGATCGCGACCCCGTCGGGCCACGGCAGCCAATCCTGCGGCACCAGCTGCGGCGTCGAGCGCTGGCACATCAAGACCCTCGACGATGCCTATTGGAACACCATCGACTGGACTCCGACCAGCATCTCGGTCTCGACCCTCGCGGCCGCCGCCGTCCCGAGCGGATACACGTCGAGCAACGACACCACGCGCTACGCACCGTATGAGACGCACTCGTACACCGTCCGCGCCGTGCTGGTGGGATGGAAGAAAGAGACCGACCACGATTTCCACATCGTCATCTCGGATCCGAACGCTCCGACCAAGACGATGATCATCGAGCCGCCGGATCCGACCTGCAGCATGGCTTGCGCGTCGGGCTTCCAGAACTTCTACACGTCCGTCCGGGCGAAGCTGGTCGCGTGCTTCGGCAACCCGCCGAGTTCGTTCACCAACTTCGCGTCCGGTATCACGGTCGACGTCACCGGCGTCGCCTACTTCGACCCGCTGCACGGGCAGACGGGGGTAGCGCCGAACGGCATCGAACTCCATCCCCTTCTGAGCGTCAAATTCATATCGGGGACGAGTTGCACTTGACCATCCACTCCAGGGTCACAGCGTTCATGGGGCTCGCCGCGTTAGCGGCGAGCCTTGCTGGTTGCGGTGGCCATACGAACACCTCTTCATCGTCGACCGCTACCGCGTCGACCGCCGTGACTCCGGCGCCGAGCGCGGCACCGGCCGAAGCGGCGAGCGGCATGCCCGCGGCGGCGCCGGCCATCGACACGGAAGTCGTGACCGCTCCGACGCTCGCGAAGGTCCAGACCGACGTCGCGGCCAGCGGCTTGACGCAGCTCGACAAGAACCGCTTCCAAGCGTTCATCGACGACCACACGGAACACACCAACGCGTACGTCGACAAGACCGTGCGCGAAGTGATCAACCTGCAGATATCGTACGAGGTCGCGCTCCGTCTTGCAGCGCAGGCCCATGCGGACGACATGATGCACAAGGCCGAGATCGCGAAGCTGATCACGCCGACCATCACGCTGGTCTCGGAAGACGATCGCAAGGTCGTGCTCCATTTCGACTTCCAGAATCTCTCGGACAAAGAGATCAAGAAGATGGAGCTCGGCTTGGAGTTCGACGACGCCAAGACGAACGCGCGGATCGCCATGGCCGAGGTCCACATCACCCGCAACATCCCCGGTCACGGGCATATCGCGTACGACTATCCGATGCGCTTCTACCGGTTCAGCGAAGACGCGGGCCCGCTGATGGCCTCCAAGGGCAAGCCCAAGAAGCTCGACGCCCAGGTGACCGAGATCAACTACGCCGACGGCACCGACGCGGGATTCGACGACTAGTCCAGAACTAGGACGGGATGAGCGCGAACGGATTCTTCAAGGGGATGGCCCGCTTGGTCCGGGAGTTCCGGATCGAGGTCGGGCCGGTCAAGGCCCAGGGCGTCCCGGCCATCCTGGTCGCGGTGACCGGCATCGTGCTGGCAGGCGGCGTTGCGGTCGCCCTCTCCAAGGCCTCGGGCGAACTGCCCGCGACCCTGCGCGGGGCCAACGACCTGGCCAAGACGTTGCGTGGCGACGAAAGCCCTCGCCTGACCTCCTAGGCTGCCGCATACTAGAGCGTACAATGATCGCCACCGATGCCATCGTCGCTTTGATCCGCGAGACGATGCCCGACGCCGAGGTCACGGTCTTCGACCGCACCGGCACCATGGATCACTACAACATCGGCGTCACCTCGGCGGCCTTCGCCGGCAAGACGCTGATCCAGCAGCACCAGATGGTCTATCGCGCGCTCAAAGCCGCCCACAGCGACGGCCGCATCCACGCCATCGAACTCACCACCACCGTCGCGGAGTAATCGCCATGTCCGAACAGCTCAAGCAAGAGATCGAGGCCGAGGTCGGCGCCAACAAGATCCTGGTCTACGGAAAAGGCACGAAGGACGCGCCGCGCTGCGGCTTCACCCTCGAGACCATCCAGTTCTTCAACAACTTCGGCTACCCGTTCGAAGTCGTCGACGTGCTCGAGAATATGCCCAAGCGCGAAGCGCTCTCGCAGATGACCGACTGGCCGACGTTGCCCAAGGTCTTCATCGACGGCACGTTCTACGGCGACACCGACGTGCTCGGCCCGATGGCCGAGAAGGGCGAACTGCAGACCATCCTCAAGAACGCGTTCGGCAGCGAAGCTCCCAAGACGACCATCAACCTGCATTAGTGCCTCGGGTTTGGGGTTCGCATGGCCTGTTCACTCGTCTTTTCGCCCGACTCATCGTTGCTCATCGGTCACGACGCGGCGGCGTCGCTCCCTCTTCGCGCCTCGATTCGAACGAAAATCCTTCGCGAACCGACCACGCGAACCCCAAACCCGAGGCACTAGTGTTCGACACGATCGTCAGCATCCGCGACGTCGCCGAGCGGCGTGCCGATCCGCGACTGATCCTGGTCGATTGCCGGCACGGGCTGGCCGACTTCACCGCCGGGCGACGCGCATACGACGAAGCGCATCTGCCCGGCGCTTTTTTCGCCGACACCGAGACCGATCTCGCCGGCGAGAAGACGGGCGAGAACGGGCGCCATCCGCTGCCCGATCGCGACGCATTCGTCGCGTTCTTACGCCGTAACGGCGTGAACGACGACACGCAAGTAATCGCGTACGATGCGGGCGCCGATATGTTCGCGGCGCGCATGTGGTTCCTGATGCGCTGGATCGGGCACGAAGCGGTCGCCGTCCTCGACGGCGGCTATGCGGCGTGGACCGCCGCGGGCTATCCGGTCAAAGCGGATCTTCCGCGACGCGAGCCCGGCACGATCGTCTCGCGCGAGCCGCTCGACGGCACGCTCGATGCCGCCGCCCTCGAGGCGAGCGACGTCGTGCTGCTCGACGCGCGCGCCGGCGAGCGCTATCGCGGCGAGGTCGAGCCGATCGATCCGGTCGCCGGACACATCCCGGGCGCGCGCAACCGCTGGTTCAAAGAGAACTTCGACGAGCGCGGCTTCTGGAAATCGCCGGAGCGGCTTCGTGCCGAACTCGCGGAGCACGGCTCGCCCGATCGGATCGTCCACTACTGCGGCTCGGGCGTCTCGGCAGCCGTCAACCTGCTCGCCTACAAGATCGCCGGTCATACGGGCACGAGTCTGTATCCGGGCGGCTGGAGCGAATGGTGCGCCGACTAGTCTAGCGTACAAGCGTGCGCACCTTCGAGCGTCGTTAAACTCTCGCGCGAACGGCCGATGGTATCAACATACGAAGGATCGTGTTGTCTCTGTAAGGAGCCGTCGATGCGCAATTGGTCTCTCGCCTTCTCTCTTGGCGTCGTTCTTCTCGTACCTATCGCCGGACGGGCTCAACAGCCCGCCGCGACCGCCGTTGCGCCCGCCGACGAATATTTCGGCAAGCTCCAGATGAGCGTGCTCGGCATCCGCAACGAACTCGCCACGTTATCGACGCGCGTCGACGGCGACACCGCCTTCGGCAAGGACGAGCTGAAGGGCGCGGAGTCGATCGAAGACGCGGTCCGCGATTGGGCGCAGAAGTATCCGCACGACAACTGGCTCGATCGCTACGCGGTCCAACTCGAAAAGCTCTATGCCAGCATCGAGACGAGCGAGAGCCGCATGCATCTCGCCGGCTTCGCCCAGTGGATCCACGAGCGCTTCCCCGGCCAGCCCCTCGATGCCGACTGCTCCGACGTCGTCACCCAGACGTTCGCCCTGCCCGGCGACACGTCACCGGATCCTTCGGCGACGCCTCAGCCCTAGCAGGGGAAGACTCGCGAGAGCGGCGACGACCGCGACGAAGATCGCGATCGCGGCGTCTCGACGCAGCGGGATTCCCGCGCAGCCGGCATAGGTGTCGGCCAGCTCGGTCTGCGCACACCAGAGAAAGCGGGACATCGTCGACGCGGTCTGCGCGTGCGTCGCGGCGAGGCCCTCCAGATCGGTCGCGGCCTGCCGTCTCCAAGTCCCGCCGGTCAAGACATACGGCGTGGCGACGCCGAGCGTTCCGTTCGAGCGCACGTCGAGCGTGTAGAACGTCGGCGGGTTCCCGGCGATCGGGCTGATCGACGACGCGACGAGCATCGGTATGCCGTCGACGATGCGGTAGTCGTTGCGATGCAGGTGACTTGCGATCATGCCGGCGATACGCGCGCGATGATGCGCGACCGTCGCGAGGAACGCCCGGTTCGCGGCCGGTGCGTAGAACGGCACCGCCACGACGCCGAGCGACAGCTCCGTCGCGTGCCCGTCGATCCCGGGCGGGATATGCATGACCAAGAGATCGCGCGCGTCGCGCGGGCCGCTCGCGAGCGTCGCGTCGAGCCACGCGAGCTCGTCGACGCCGGGCGAGCGCGTCGCCGGCATGCAATCGCGGTAGAGCCACGACCAGAGGACGCTATCGAGCACCACCGCGCGCAGATGCGTCTGCGGCAGACGCGCCGTGTAATACCCGCCGTGCGCGAACGCCCGGGCGAACCCGGGCGCGGCGTCGCCGCGATCCACCAACGGCGCCCAGATCGCCGCGAGATCCCGCAGATACGCCGAGTCCGTGCCGATGCGATAGTCGCCGCACGGATCGTCGTTGTTGCCGAGCGTGACCAGGAATTGCGCGCGCGGGAAGGCGCGATCGAGCGCGTTCGCGATCTCGCGCATCGTCGCGAGCGCGTCGCCGTGGAACCGATGTGCCAACGAATCGCCGCCGACCACCACGACCGGCGCGCTCGGATCGGCGGCCTTCATCGCCGCGACCGTCGCCGCTATCAGCGCCGGATCGGAGTCGGAGCCGGGTTGTCCGAGCGTGGCGCGATGCGCGCTTCGGTCGAGGTGCAGATCGCTCACGACCAGCCAGCGCTGGTCCGCCATCGCCGGCGCGCAGAGCGCCAAGGCGAGGCCGAGACTAGCGCTTAGCCGGCGGAGGAACGGCAAACGGTTTGGCGATCGCGGCGGCCGGCGAGGCGGCCAGGCGCGCCAGATCTTCTTCGGTCGGCTGTTGCGAGAAGTCGCGGCAGGCGTCGACGAAGCAGTAGAACCCGAACGGCTCGTCGCCGCGATTGAGGAACTGGTGCGTTGTGAGCGGGCCGACGTAGATCACGTCGTTCGGGCCGATCTCGGTGACCTGCTCGCCGACCACCGCATGGCCGAGGCCGCGCTTCACGATCACGTAGTGCTCGTGCTCGTGCTTCTCGTAACGCGACGCCGCCCCCGGCTGCAGCTCGAAGTAGCGCAGCTCCATACCGGGCCCGGGCTCGCCCGGAGCGCCCTTGCGGCCGCCCACGATGGTATGCCGTTCCACGCCCACATCGGGCGACCCGGGCCGGTAGCCCTCGATCTCGACGCCCTGCCAGCCCCGCTCGGTCGCGGGTATCACCTTGCCTGCCATAATTGACCGCTAGCATAGCATACGGGGTCTGGCCGTGCCACGAAGAATCCGGCACGCATGAGATACTGGCTGTTCAAGTCCGAGCCGGACGGGTATTCGTTCGAGCGGTTGGCCAAGGAGAAGACGACCGAGTGGAGCGGCGTGCGGAACTTCACGGCCCGCAACAACATGATCGAGATGAAGCTCGGTGATCTCGGCTTCTTCTACCACTCGTCGATCGCGGTGCCGGCCGCGGTCGGCATCGTGAAGGTCGTGAAGGAAGCTCACGCAGACGCGACCGCGTTCGAAAAGGGCGGGGACTACTACGACCCGCGCAGCACGCCGGCCCAGCCGCTCTGGCAGTGCGTGACGGTCGCCTACGTCGAACCGCTCGAGCGCGAGGTGACGCTCGCCCAGATGCGCGCGGACCCACGCCTGGTCGGCATGGCCCTGCTCAAAAGGGGCCAGCGGCTCTCGGTACAGCCGCTGACCCCCGACGAGTGGAGGATCGTCCTGGATCTCGCGAAGGGCGAGAGCTAGAACTTCTTCGAGAGCATGATGTAGAGGTTAGCCGGCGCGACCGTCGGCGTATTGTTCGGCGTTCCGAAGATCGGTCCGAACTCCAACGTGTTCGTGACCGGGTTCCAGCGTTCGCCGATCGGCGAGATACCGGTCGCGTAGCGAGCCTGCCCGATGAACGTCCCGCTGTTGAAGTTCAACAGGTTCTGTACCGATGCCAGGAAGCTGAGCCCGCTGGAGAGCGGCAAGTTGTAGTTGGCATACATCACGCCGTACCCCTTACCGCCGACCGCGTTGTTGGCGCCTTCGAATGCATCGCCGAGCGCGAAGCGTGCCAGGTTACCACGGAAGGTCTGGCTTACCTCGACCGCACCCTTGAAGTACGGGATCGATCCGGTGAACCCACCGGTGTTGTCGAGCTGCTTGCCGTTGACGAACGGCGAGAAACCCGGGATGACCGGCGGCGCGGGAGCCGGCTTCTGGGCGAGCGAGGCGAGATACTGGTAGAACGCCTGGCTGAAGCCGTCGTAGTACGCACGGTTGAACGTCATAGAGGCGAACCATCCGAACCCGACCGCGGGTTGGTTGCGCGCGCTCAGCTCGAGCCCGTAGGAGCGCTGGAGCGGACCGTTGAGCGTGGTGTTCTGGTAGGTGTTCGTCACGCCGACCGCAGCGCGCTGGGCAGGCGTTGGGATCAGCTCCGTGTTGGTGATGAACACGTTATGGATCGTGTTGTTGAAATAGTCGCCCGACCACACGGCGCCGTTGTGCGCGCGATAGTCGAAACCGACGTTGTAGGCCACCGTCGTCTCCGGGAGGAGCGAGGGATTCTTGACGGTGAGATTGTCCGACTTGCCGTCCGGGCCGCCGTTCGGCACGAGCCCGGTGAATCCCGAGATCAGGCCGTTGTACGGGAAGGTGATGCCCGATCCGGCGGTCGCACGGAACGACAGATCGCCGGTCGCGCGGTAGACGAGCTGCACGTGCGGGTCGTAGTGCATGGTCGTCTTGCTGCCGTGGAGCAACGTCTGGAGCGCCAGCGCACCGCCGTCGGGGTGCGCCGCCAGGGCTGCCGGATCGGTGTACTGGTAGTCGAGGCGCTGCATCGAGATGTAGTTGCCGAGACCCACCTGCAGCTTCGGCGTGAGCTGGAACAGCCCGGTCAGCGCGTAGTCGTACTTGTAGTTCGTCGTCGGCGGGATCTGCAAGGCGACGCGCGGGATGAACGGCATCAGGACGCCACCGACTTGGCAGGCGGGCTGAAGGTTTGCGCCCGCGTTGGCGACGCTGCTCAGCGTCGCGTTACATCCGGTCGGCAACGGGGACGTGTCTCCCGAATACTTGGTCGTGTAGTCCGAGTTGTAGTCGAACGACGCGGTGTAGATATTATCGCCGACCGGGTGGACCCAGGTGAACGAAACGCCGTGGAGTCGATCGACCTCGGGCTGGCTGAAAGGCGTCCCGTACGCATACACGCCGTTGGCCTGTTGTGCCGTCGGCGTGGTATAGCAGGGGGTTGCGGCCGAGCATCCAGGCGCGGTCGTCGTAGTCGGAAAGACGGTCGGCGTGCCGGGATTGAGCGTCGCACCGACGTACGGCATCGTATAGCCGTTGCCGGACGAGAAGCAGGGTCCCTTGGCGCCGCCGTTCGCCACGGTCGGGTTCGAGAAGGTGACCTGGCAGTTGGCCGGGTTGGTGACCTGGAACCAGTTGCCGGCATTGCCCGGGACGTAATCCTCGAACGTGCCGTCGATGAAGCGTTTGATCAGCGCCGTGTACGGGCGGAGCAGGATCGTGTCGTTCTTGAACGTCGTGCGCAGCTCCATCGAGTACTGCGGCTCGTTGTTGATGATATACGAGTTCGGGAAGAACCCGTATTGCGGCTGGGTAGAGCCGATCGTCCCGAATGCCGATGGGGCGTTATAGGTAGACGTCACCGTACAGCCGGGTTGGCCGGCACCGACGAACGCGGAGCCGTTGTAGCACTGCGGCACGGTGCGGGAGCCGTAATAGATCCCGTAGGATCCGCCCTGCGGCGAGTAGCGTCCCGTCAAATTCAAGAACTCGCCGGTGATCCAGGTCGCGCTCGAGAGCTTGTAGCGCGCTTTGTAAAGGTCAGCGCTCGTCCAGTACCGGTTGGAGAAGTCGCCCTGCCATTGGGTGAGCGAGGGTCCGGTGTAGGTCGTGCCGAGAGCGCCGCCCACGGTCGACATGTTGATCGCGGTGAGGCCCTCGTCGGGACCCTGATAGCCTTGGTAGGTCCGTGCGAGCAGGACGCTCAGCCGATCGTTCTTGAGGAAGCTGTGGCTGATGTGTCCTCCGTAGTACCCGGAACCGTAGCCGTCCATCGCGATCGAGAACGCCGCTTCGTTGTGCGGGCTGAAATCGCGGGTCCGCAGATTGACCGTACCGACCGCGCTTTCGCCGGCGTTGACGCCGTTGAGACCGGCGCCCTTGAGGACTTCGACCTGGCTGAAGATCTCGGAGTTCGCGTAGTTCGAGTTCCAGGTACCGAAGACGCCGGAAGAAACGGCGTGTCCGTTGACGGTCACCTTCGTCTCGATCGACGATCCGCGGACGACGAAGTTCGCATTCGGCGTGCGGCCGGTGTCGCGCGAGACGGTGACGCCCGGCAACTCGCCGACGATGTTCGTGAGGTTCGGCTGGACGCGGGCGGCGATCGCCTGCGCGCCGAGCGTCGTGAGCGCCTGGCCACCGTAGTTGAACGTGCTACCGCCGCTCGCGCGAACCGATGCGATCGTACGCAGCGAGGAAAGCGACTCCGACGTCAAGGTTACGTTGAGCGACGGCATACCGGCGGCGACCGCGATATCGCCCTCGGAGGCCGGGCTGTAGCCGGTCAACCGAACCGAGACGGCATAGAGGCCGACCGGAAGATCGGCGATGACGTAGGTCCCCTTCGCGTCGCTGATGGCGGCGCGGTCGACCTGGCCCCGCGCTTCGACGCGTGCGCCCGCGAGCGGAGCGCCGCTCGGATCGCTGATCACGCCGGTAAGCGTCGCCGTGGGAACGTCGGCCGCCGAGGCGACCCCAAAAGAAAGCGCCATCATCGCGATGATGGCGAGTAGTGGCGATAAACGTTTCAAGAAAGACGACCTCCCGTAGGTATGCTCCGCATTGAAAGTAGCTCACATCGGTATAGGACGGGCCCTTGAGCGGCTCCTTGTGGACAAAAAGAAAAGGCCCGCCGTCGCCGGCGGGCCTCTTCTTTTCGCGTTCTTACGAGACGCGGGTTACGGGGTTCCGCCGGTGCGGAAGTTGAGGCTCAGCGTGAACGTACGCGGTCCGATGGAGTTCGCGTTCGTCAGGCCCTGGAATCCGTTCACGAGAGGGATCGGGATTCCGGCGCCCAGGGTGCTGTAGAGGTTCGAGTACACGTTGAAGATATTCGAAACGGAACCCTGAACCGTCAGGTTCTTGCCGCCCGGCACGCGCAGCGTGGCGTTGGCCACCCAGAACGCGGGCAAGTTCAGCGAGTTATGGTGACCGTAGAGCTGCTCGCCGAACGACGCATACGCGCCACCGACGAAGCGGTACGACAGTTCTCCATAGCCTTGAGCGTAAGGGATGTTGTGGTTGTTCACGCCGTTGTAGGAACCCGTTCCGGCTCCAAGCCCCGACGTGCCGTTACCGTTGAAGTTCTGATCGGGCGGAACCGCGAGGTTCGTCTGCAGTGCGTTACAGCCACCCGGCGGCGGAGCCACGGGGTTGGTCGAGTAGAAGCACGGCGGCAAGTTGTACGGATACGCGCGGAGCAGCGCGCCCTGTACCTTATAGCCGAATCCGATCGTCGGACGACGCTGCAGCTGCATCTCGATGCCGGTGTAGCGGACGTTCGTCAGGTTGATGTTCTGCGAAGTGATGAGCGGGACCGTGGTCGGCCCGGTCGCTCCGAGACAGGTCAGCGTGACCGTATCGAAGTTCTGACACGACACGTAGCTCTGCGACGAGAACTGGTTCCAGAGGGTCGACGAGTAGGCGTCCCACGAGAACTCGGTTCCGAGATCCTTGCTGAAGCGAGTGCTTCCACCGATGTCGTATCCGAACGACGTCTCGGGCAGGATCGAGTTGCTCTGCTGTTTGTTGGTGCAGAAGTTGTTGCCGACGACGCACGACGGATTCGAACCGACGCCGTAGAGACCGAGGTACGGCGGTGCGATCGCCGAGCCGGCCGCGAAGCGCCAGATCGTGTTGGTGGTCGGACGGAACGTCAGACCGACGCGAGCGTCGTTGTGGTTGAACTTCGTGTCGCTGAACGTGAAGCCGCCGTCGCCGCTCCAGGTCGTGTCGTAGTTGTTCACGTAGCCGGCCAGCATCGCGCTCCATTTGTCGCCGAACTGGAACGTGGCGCGCGCCAGCAGCGTACCGATCGTCTGAGCCGAACCATCCGGCACCGAGTCGGCCGCGTTCGGCGCGCCCGCGTAGCTGTACGCGTGCGTGCGGAACGAGTTGCGATCGTACGAGACCGTCAGATCGTCGGCGTTGGAGCCGATGTTGAACGGATGCTCGTACTGGAACGACGTACCGTGGATCTTGTCTTCTTCAGCCGAACGGAAGAAGAAGCTGTTGTAGAACGCCGCGGCGTGGCTGGACGTGTACGCACCCGACGTCACGAGGTTGCCGGCCGCGTTGTATTTGCACAGCGTCGGCGTCGAACCACCGTTCGTCGTGGTCGGATTCGTCGCCCAGTTCAACGGCGCGGTCGTCTTCGTGCAGTAGTACTGCGCGTTGGAGTTCGCGTCGAAACGGATCGTCACGGGCACGCCGTTGTAGTAGATCTCGGAGCCCGAGCACGCGCCGTAGCCGTTGCCGGTGCCGGTGCTGCCCGTGCAGTACGCGCCGTAAGCGGTGTTCTGGAGCGAGAACGAGTCGTACGGGCTGGTCTGCGCGGTCGACTGGAGACGGTTGATCGACGCGCCGTAGTAGCGCGCGAGGATCGTGTCCTTGCCGAGCGTCGTGCGCAGCTCGCCCTGGAAGATCGGCTCGTTGTTGACTTCCCATTCGCCCGGCGGCGTGAAGACGTTCTGCCACGTCATGTAGCGCTGGCCGGGGGTCAGGGCGCCGGTGTATCCCGCGCAGGGATTGCTGCCGCCGGCCACCGCCGGACCGCAGGGCGTGAACTGTTGCATGTAGCCGTAGACGTGGTTGCCGTTCTGGTCGGTCCAGGTCTGGCTGCCGAGGTACGACCCGGTGATGGTCGTCGCGCTCGAGAGGTTGATCTTGAGCTTGGCGACTTCGGTCTTGTTCGAGTAGGTCTGCGATACCGGGAAGCAGCACGCCAGGACCTGCGAGTTATCGACCGACACGTTGTTCCAGATCCCGTTCGTCTTGTAGTTGTAGATCGGGTTGGTCGTGAAGCCGCTGAAGTTCTGGCCGTTCACCAGCGCGAAGCGCGGGATGTCCCAGTAGTTCGTGCTGTTGTCGAGCGGGCCGTTCTGGCCGTAGTCGCCGTAGCCGAGCACCCAACCGATCTTGCCTTTGTAGGTCGTACCGGTGTACAGCAAGTTCATCGTCTTGCCGCCGTTGGTGTTCGTGCTGAACTGCGCGTTGAACGTCGGGATGGCCGTCGGATCCTTCGTGCGGAAGTTGACGAGTCCGCCGATCGCGTAGTTCACGTTGGGCGACGCGGCGCCGGGGCCTTTGATGACTTCCGCGCTCTGGAGGAAGTACGAGTTGAGGAAGCTCGTGACGTAGTCGCCGAACAGGCCGACCGCGAGCGGGTGGCCGTCGATCAGCGAGGCGGTCTCGAAGCCGAGCGATCCGCGGATCGACGGGAACGTGATCGCGCCGGGAGCGGCGTACGTCGCGCTGGTGCCGGGGTGATCGATGACGATACCCGGCGTCTCGTCGAGGACCTTCGCGACCTGGGTCTGGGCCTGGTCCTGGAAGTCTTGAGCGCTGACGATCGCCGACGAGGCCGTCGACGTGTTGAACACGGTGCCGCGGTGCGCGGTCGTGCGGATGATCTCGTGCAGCGTCGAGTTGAACGTCACGGCCGACATCGTCGCGTTGACGATGCTGTTCGTACCGGCGACGACCGCGAGGTCGTCCACTTCGGCGCCGTTGAAGCCGGCTCGCGTCGCGGTGACGACGTAGATGCCGGGCTTGACGTCGGAGACGCTGAAAGCGCCCTTCGCGTCGGTCGTCGTGGAGTAGGTGCCCGGTCCGGTCAGTTTGACGGTCGCGCTAGCGATGGCCGAACCACCCTGGTCGAGCAAGGTACCGGAAACCGATCCGGTACTGACAGCCTGCGCCACGGTGGTCAAAGCGTCGCTCGGGGCCGTCGCCGCACTTACGGGTCCGACGGTGAGCGCTGCAATTGCGACAGCGGCGAGGATGCGTACGAGTGTCTTCAACACGTCCTCCTAGAATTAAAAAACACCGGGTCCATTGAGGGGCGGTGTACCCCGGTAGTGTACCGGAGCAATATTAAGAAAAGATTATTGCGAAGCCTTTAATTGGGGCTAAAGCGACGAGGCCTGGGTCAGGAAGATCTTCTGGGCGTCGACGGGCAGGTCGGTCCCGGTCGGGGTCAGGCGCCGATAGGTGCCGTCGGGCTGGAGCTCCCGGCTCTTCAGGTTATCGGCCAGCTGGACGGCCAGGATCTGGCTCTGGAGCGCCTCGGCGGCCAGCGGGTCCGAGACCGGGACCATCAGCTCGACCCGCCGGTCCAGGTTGCGGGCCATAAGGTCGGCCGAGCCGATGAAGACCTCGCGATCCCCGCCGTTCTCGAAGACGAACATCCGGGTGTGCTCGAGGAAGCGTCCGACGATGCTCCGGACCCGGATCGTCTCGCTGACTCCCGGCACGCCCGGCCGGAGGGTACACATACCCCGGACCATCAGGTCGATCGGGACGCCGGCCTGCGAGGCGCGGTAGAGCGCCCGGACCAGCTCCGGGTCGGTGATCGCATTGAACTTGGCCCGGATCCCGGAGCGGCGGCCGGCCCGGGCGTTCTCGGTCTCGCGATCGATCAGGGCGGTCAGCTCGCGGCGCAGGGTGACCGGCGCGACCAGCAACTCCTCGTAGTCGGTCACCTTCGAGAAGCCGGTCAGCGCGTTGAAGAGCTGGGTGGCGTCGGCGCCGAGTTCGGGACGGCACGTGAACAGGCTCAGGTCGGTGTAGAGCCGCGCGCTCTTCTCATTATAATTTCCGGTGCCGACGTGCATGTAGCGGCGGATGCCGTCGTCGTCCTGGCGCACCACCTGGGTGATCTTGGCGTGCGTCTTGAGGTTCGCGAAGCCGTAGACCACGTGCACGCCGGCGCGTTCCAGCCGGCGGGCCCACTCGATGTTGTTCTCTTCGTCGAAGCGCGCCTTGAGCTCGATGATGACGGCGACCTGCTTCTCGTTCTCCGCCGCCTCGAGCAGCGCGCGCACGATCGGCGAGTTCTTGCCCGAGGTGCGGTAGAGCGTCATCTTGATCGCGAGCACGCGCTCGTCTTGCGAGGCCTGCTGGACGAACTGGACGACCGGATCGAACGACTCGTAGGGATGATGCAGCACGATGTCGCCGTCGCGGATCGCGGCGAACATGTCGGTCACGCCGATCAGGCGCTTCGGAATCGCGGGGGTGAACGGCGCGTCGCGCGACTTCTCGTAGTCGGGCAGGCCGACGATGCTCCACAGATCGCGCAGCGCCATGAAGCCGTCGACCTCGTAGCAATCGGTCTCGGAGAGTTCGAGCGCTTCGAGGAGCAGATCGCGCATGTATTCGGGGATGCCGCGCTCGACCTCGAGGCGCACGGGCTCGCCGAAACGGCGGCGCTGCAGTTCGGATTCGATCGCCTCGAGCAGATCGTCGGCTTCGTCCTCTTGCAGGTCGAGGTCGGCATCGCGGGTGACGCGGAACAGGTAGGTCTCGCGCACCTCCATGCCGGGGAAGAGCGCGTCGAGATGATGCGCGATCAGATCTTCGAGCAACACGAACCAGCGCGCGCCCGGCGGCGCGGACTCGACCGGCACGAAACGGGGCAGGGTCGGCGGGATCTTCACGCGCGCGAAATGCAGCTGGACGCCGTCGCGCGTCACCTCTTCGAGTTCGACCGCGAGCGAGAGCGAGAGGTTCGAGATGTACGGGAACGGATGGCCCTTGTCGACCGCGAGCGGCGTGAGCACCGGGAAGACCCGGTCGTCGAACGTGCGCTCGAGCGCGAGTTGGGTCTCTTCGTCCAACTCGCCGACCCGTTTGATCACGATGCCGTCAGCTTCGAGCGCGGGTAGAAGGTCGTCGGCGAGCAACCGCATCTGGCGCGCGAGCGAGCCGTGCAAGTGGTCCGAGATGGAGCTCAGATGTTCGGCCGGCGTGCGGCCGTCGTCGCTACGCCGGAAGACCTGGGCCGCGATCTGCTGTTTGATCGCGGCGACCCGGATCATGAAGAACTCGTCGAGGTTGCTCCCGTAGATCGCGACGAACTTCAGCCGCTCCATCAACGGCGTGCGCGCATCGAGGGCTTCCTCGAGAACGCGGTCGTTGAAGGCGAGCCAGGAGAGTTCGCGACTGAAATAGAGCGACGGATCTTCGAGCGACGGCACCACGCGCGTCTGCTCGGCCGCAGCCGGGTGCGAGAGCATAGACGCATGGGATTCGCCCTGCGGGGGCAAAACTCCATGCGTGGACCCCGCGCTGCTCCAAGACACCCGCACCCATCTCGAA
>Ga0070691_10000061_pt1 | contig 30115 bp, 73 predicted proteins | sample KBSK1101metaG_FD_64673 | JGI IMG/M metagenome (GOLD analysis project Ga0070691, IMG submission 64673) | Corn, switchgrass and miscanthus rhizosphere microbial communities from Kellogg Biological Station, Michigan, USA - KBS K1-10-1 metaG | ecosystem: Host-associated > Plants > Roots >... | reverse complement strand
CCTGGAGCATCCCGGTTGCCGCCTGGCTGATTGCGAGAAGAAGATGAACCTGACCAACCTGGTGTTCGTTGACTGCGAGGCAAGGGGAACCTCCCCCGTGAAAGGAACCCTGGCAGAATTCGGGGCAGTCCACTACCTGTCCAGGGTCAGCTTCCACGGGAGGCTGTTCGAAAGCTCCCCTGACCCTGAGAACCCCGCAGTGCCCGTCATAGGGAAACGTGTCAGCACTGAGCCGGTAATGGCTTCACGGCTGTCTGAGTGGCTTGCAGAGGTATGCCCGGGGAGAGCTGTCATGGTAAGCGACAATCCCGCGTATGACTTCATGTGGATCGCGGGGATGTACGACTACGCGGGGCTCCCCAACCCTTTCGGGCATTCAGCTCGCAGGATCGGGGATTTCTGGGCTGGGTTCAACCAGAACTGGGGTGACACTCAGTCGTGGAAGAATCTCCGCAAGACAAAGCACGACCATCACCCTGTCAATGACGCGATGGGAAACGTGGAGGCTTTCGAGCGGATCATCCAGCTCATGCGGGAACTGAGGCTTAAATGACAGCGACAGTAACCTGCTCCATGTGCAGGCACCCGCTCAGGCTGCATGAAGACACGAAAGATCCCAGGGTTATGTACTGCCCGTTCTGCCCAGGCAGGAGATGCAGGGAGAAGTAATGGAAAACCCAGCCACCTGGAGTGACGCAGAGAAGATAATCCAGCACGTTTACCTCGGGTGGCTGGAAAACCTGCGCCTCCCTGCTGAAGACAGGATAATAGGTCTATCCTTGTATCGTCAGATCGCGGACGCACTACGAGAGGCAGGGCTGCTGAATGACCTACGAGATGGAACTCCTGATAGAGATCAGGGACGAGCTGAAACAGATCAGGGAACTGCTCACCCCTGTCCCCAGGGAGGTGCACATCAGCACGGGACTGTCCCTGACAGAAGACCAGATCAGTGAGCTGGTCAGGCTAGTGAAAGCACAGACCGCGAGAGAGAAATGATATAATCCCGTCATGCTAGAGCGAATGACCCCGGAAGCAAAAAAGGTCATCGAAAGATCCCTCCGTCATGCTCTCCAGCTGGGACATCCCCTGATCAGGACAGAGCACCTGCTGCTTGCCATGCTGGAGGAGACTGACAGCGTTACCGCGAGAGTCCTGAAAGGATATCTTATCAGGCAGGACATTTTCACGGAGCTGGCTAAGGAAACCAGGGAGAAGCGCCTGACGGAACTGCGGGAACGCAGGGACCCTATCCAGGTACTGCGCGATGAGGTCCGGGAACTGCGGGCAGAAGTCGAGAGGCTTAGAGGAAAAGAAAATGGAAACCAGGCGTAAGTGCAGGCACTGCGATAAAGCCATCTGGCTCACCGGGCGGAATGTATGGGTGGCAAACCAGAAGAACATTCCCCCGCCTAAATGCACTCGTTCCGCGACAGGATTGCATCATCCTCATGGGCAGTAACATAAAATACGCGACTTGCGCAGGGTGCTTTCTCAGCAAGAAAGCCAGGGCAGGCATCATGCTCCCGCATAACCGCTGGAGCATGGCAAAGAGAGCCATGGTCTCCTGCTCCGGGAGCGGTCATCCTCCCGCTTCGAAAGAGCAGCTGCTGAAAGCGGGAATGATACAGGTATACAGAAGGTAGCAGGGATATGCTACACTAGAAAGACTATGATAGTCGCACTGATCGTGGCAACCCTCGGGGGTATCATTACCTTCGCGGTGAAAACGTCCGCGAAAATAGCCTGGCTCCCCTGGCTGAACATTCACTCAGCAGGGGTTGTCATGTTCATTGTCGGGCTTGTCTTCGCGGTAGCCTACAGTACTCCCCATTACCACAGGTGGCGTGAGAGGGATTAAATGATCCTGCTGCGACTCTGGTTCCGCAACCGCTGGTGGTGGTATCAGGAAACCCTCGTCCCGGTGAACGTGACTCTTTCCACGGGAATTCACAAGCGAAAGAAAATAGTGTACTATCGAGTCGAGAAACATAAGCATCATCGTCATTAAGGGAGTTTTGTGGCTCTTGCTTTCACCTCATGGGCTTTTGACGCTGCGAGCTACGCTCCCGGCGCACCTGTTACCCTCACTGTCCAGTACACCTCCGATGATGCCGCAGACGCATCCGAGGTCGCGACTGCGGTAACCGTCGCCCTGTCTGACGGGGTATCCCCGGACGCATCCCAGAGCAGTGACGAGTCAGGGAACTTCCCCTCGTTTAACACTGCTACCCCGGGAAATGGCCCTCACCCTGTCACTGTCAGCGCAACGGATGCCCGCCCTGGCGAGTGGACTGTCGTGAGCAACGTGTTCGCGGATGGCGGTCCCCCGTTCCTCGGGACTGCGGTCCTCACCTCTGTAGCTTAAACAAGAAAGGACCAGCCTTCCCCCTCGGAAGGCTGGTCCTTTCTCACTTCCCCGTTACTCTCTTTTTAAACCTGCGCTTACAGGCTGGGCATCTCCTGGGTTTCATTATTATCCAGGAGAACGGGTGATGACATTGAGGGCAGGTGCTCAGCCCGGAGATCATGATGCCCTGGGCACGATCATCTCGAACGGGGTGATGTTGCGGCTCAGCTGGTATTCACACGCAGTGACCAGCCAGAGCTTCCCGTTATGTTTCACGCGCTTCCCCACCTCCAGGGGACGGGAGGTGCTCACGATCTCCTGGTCATCTCCGGATCGTAGTGTGACCTGTGCGTTCATGTCTCTACTCCTTCGACACGAGGGTCGCGGGCTAGGTCTGGACCCGATACCAGGAATGTACCCTTCGTGCAAGCGCTAAACAAGATTCTGGTTGTAACTTTTCCTGATCTTCGAAAGTTATTTCGCATGGAAGAATATAATCTCGAATTCTATTTCCCGTAATCTGTGCGTGATCCTTTGCGCGGACCTCTTCGCTTACGGAGCGTCGAGGTCCCTCTCGGGAACCGGCATCCGTTACCGGCATCCCCGCAGTGTTTCCCTCCCCAGGCTTTCCACAACGGGGGGAGACAGCAGTATGCATGCCAGCATGAGCACGTGGGTCCTTGCATCTTCACCCTTCTTTCATCGAACATGTATGCTACTATTCTTGTCATGAGCAATACACGCGCCCCTAACGCGTTCGTCACCTGGGGCATGGTCCTGCGGTACATCCATGACAGCACCCTGGAGCGCGGGTACCCCCCGACGTACAAGGAGATGGCAGACGCCCTCAAAGTGGCGTCCACGTCCTCTGTAGCGCATCACGTGGACACCCTGGAAGCACGCGGGCTCGTATCCCGGAAACCGGGAAGCCCGCGCACGCTCCAGGTTACCGAAGCCGGGCGCAGTATCCTAATCAAGTCGGGGGAGAAGGCATGAAGTCCTGGGTCGAGCTGGCGGTGTGGGTGTCCACTGAGGAGCCGGTCACCCTCGGGGACATTGACAGGCTCACCGAAACCCTCAGGGTTTACCTTGAGTCCATCGGGGGAGTCCCCAGGATTGACCACTACGTGAACAATGACACCGTGTGCATTACCGCAAGCTCCAACCCGGGGACCCCGAATGGCAAGCTGGTGGACAAGCTGTACACGCGGAGCAGCATTCTCAAGGCACTCGACGCGGCAGGAATGGAAATCCCCAAAGAGGAACAGTAAAAAGGAACCGGGGGAGGTAGTGGCGGTTGGAGCCTCCCCCGGTTCCTGGTCACCCTACCCTAGGGGCGGTGCTTCTCGCACCACACCGGGACAGGGGGGTTGGACAGCTGGATTTTCACCAGCTCACTGCCAGCCAGGTAGTGCCGCCACGCGAACCCGAACAGGGAAGCGGTCCGGGTGTACACGTTGAGCTGCGCGTCCACCGGGGTGCCTCCCCCGTTGGCGATAGCCATCAGGCGCTCCCGCAGCAGCAGGACCAGCCCGGAGATGCCTTCCCCGGTTTCCAGTCCCTGGAAGAACTCCGTGGCTTGCGCAGGATGACTCTCCATCCATTCCAGGTACAGGTGAGCCACGATCGCGGGGGCAACTGCGGAACGCCTCCTGTACTTGCCCTGAGTGGAGCAGAACCTCTTTGACAGGCGGTTCCCGTACGCGACAGCCTCAGTGATAAGAGGCATCTCATCCGAGTCCGCGACTGCCATCAGCTCGGTCATCGTGTTCCGGGTACTCCCGGGGGTGATGGAGTTGAGCGGGGACAGATTGCGGCGGTGATTGACCATGAGCTGGATCAGCGCCGCAGTGGACCTGGAGTTGGGGACCCCGTACAGGTGCAGGACATCCCCGAAATCCTGCCTGCGTCCCGTGCCTTCGGAGTTGCGCTCCGACTCGGTGAAGTTAGCGAGCAGGCGCACCTCATGTGAGGTCCCGGAAAGGATCACCGCGAGACAGGTATGAAATCCCATGGACAGCATCCCCTCGGGGGAAACCCCGATCTCAGTGATGCGGTCCTTCCATTCACAGGTCCCGTCAGCTCCGTACGTGACCATCTTGTGCGCATAGGTGCGCACTCGCGATCCGTCGATCCTGCGGTTCCTGAATCCGGCAGACAGCTTGGAGAACATCAGCTCGCCATTAGGCTTGCGGTAGTTCCTCCCGGGGAGCAGCGCACTGCTGAGCAGCACGTGAGCTACCTCCGGGTCCAGCCTGATGCGCCAGTCATCGGTGATGACTTCCTTGAGCAGCGCCCCCCCGAGGAGGGTCCGGATGTCGAACGTTCTTTCCATGTACATGTTCCTTCCAGCAGGAAAAAAGGGGTTGGCGGCGAGAGTACCAGCGTTCAGCAGTCAGGTCAAATCGGGGTGATGGTTGCGCTCGCCCCGGGGCTGGCGTACCCTGCGGTGATGGTGGCGAGGCTGCTGACTCCTGGCTACCGTTGGCATATGACCATCCGCAACGTGGAAAGAACGGGACGACGCAAAGTCACCCGGCTTTCAAGTATCGCAAGAAAAGTCGAAGGCGTCCGGGGAATTGACATTGATTACGTGCAGTACGATCCCCGGTGCCTGCATCCCACGGCATTCTGCGAGTCGAAAGGAATACTCGTATCGGACAGGGAGTGGGAGTACATCCGCAGGCATGCGGAATACTACGGGAATGCATGCCTCGCGATCCTTGTCGTGGAAAACAAGGACGGTTTCCTCGGGGTGAAATATTACAACAGCGCAACAGGGAAAATCTACGGTCCGAAATGGGGCGGGGAGGAGCTTCTCATCGGGGTCCTGGAGAGGGCTAGAGACTGGCATACATGCCCCCTGACCAGCACAGACACTGAAAATGTGATAGAATAGAGAGACATGCACAAGTGCCACGCTTGCGGAAGGATCCGGTTCGGGATGAAGGCGATCCAGGGCTATGCTCACGGCAAGGGAAGTGTCAGGTGGATCTGCCGCAACAGGAGAGCCTGCATTAAACATCAGCAGAAACGTTACGGAAAAGGAGCAGCATGAGTAATTCTGATCTTACCCTGCACGGAAGGCTTGTCGATGCCCCGGAGCTGCGGTTCACCCCGCAGGGGATCGCGGTCCTGAACGCTACCGTCGCGGTGAACGAGCGCAAGAAGAACGCGGCAGGAGAATGGGAGGATGACGAAGCCTCGTTCATCAGGGTCACCGCCTGGCGTCAGATGGCAGAGGCTATCGCGGAGGAAGACTTCCAGCGGGGTGACCCGGTAATCGCATGCGGGGTCCTGAAAATCCGCAAGTACGAGAAGGACGGGGCGAAGGGGCTTTCCCCGGAGATGACCCTGGATGATTTCGGGCGCTCTAACAAGTGGCCTCGCAAGAGCAGCAAGAGCACGGGCAAGGCACCTGCTAAGAATGCTGACTACAACGAAGAGCCCCCGTTCTAGGAAATGAAACTTTCCTGAGAGGAATCCCGTGGAAAACACGATCCATCATCACACGTTCCTTCTCGACTCGTCCGGGTCGATGATGCCGCATCGCAGCGCGGTCCCCGAAGTCCTGGACGGGCACATCAAGGCACTCGCGTCCGACAGCAGGAACCACCCGAACGAGGAGACCCGCGTATCAGTCTTCCAGTTCAGCTCCCCCGGGAGAGGGCATGTCGATTTCGAGTGCCTGCTGTACGACATGGATGTCCTGCGGGTCCCGAGTATCAAGGGAATGTACAAGATTTCCGGGGGGACCGCACTGTGTGACAACGTGATCCGCACGCTGAATGACCTGGAAGCCCTCCCGGTCAAGTACGGGAAGCATTTCCATCTGCTATGGCTCATCTCAGACGGGGAGGAGCTGCATTCCACCCACCAGGGCAGGGCAAGCCTCGCCCCGAAAATCTCCCGCCTACCGGAGTATTACACGATCGCGGCTTTCACCCCGAGTGCCACCGGGAAGCATTTCCTGGCTCGCTACGGATTCCCCCAGGGAAACATCTCCATCTGGGACCCGACGCAGGAGAACGCGATTGAGGAGATCGGGTTCGCGGTATCAGCCGCGACGAGCAGCTACCAGGCGACGATGCGCAGCGGTACCGCGTCGAGCGTCAAGAACCTATTCGAGATGAACGCCCCGAAAGCATCCGACCTGAAGAGGTCCCTCGTCCCGCTGACCCCCGGGTCGTATTACTTCGAGACAGTGACTGCGGAGGATCTCGCGCAGATCCAGCGGGGTCGCATCGACCAGTTCATGGAGCTGAAGACGGGACAGGCATACACCCCGGGGCTCGTGTATTACGAGATGACCCAGCGCGTCCGCATTCAGCCGTACAAGAAGATCGCGGTCGCGATCTGGGATGCGAAAGAAAACAGGGAAGACGTGTACGTGGGTCCGCAGGTCCGCGTCAAGCTGGGCCTCCCTGAGGAGAAGGAAAAGCTGGAGGTGCGTGTCTCCCCTGGCAAATGGTCGGGTAAGGGCTACAAGGTGTATGTCCTGTCCACGAGCAACAACCGTAAGCTCGTGCCAGGGACACGAGTGCTAGTGATGAGATGAGACACATCTGCCGGAAATGCGGGAAGAAGATTACCGCAAAGGAGGTAGAGCTGAACGCGGGACTCTGCGCCGGATGTCTCCAGGCGGCACTGAGATGACTTCCGCGAAAGTGTGGACCTGCACATGCAGGTACGGGAATAGCATAGTCTCGGTGCGGCAGCCCCGGTGCGGGGTTTGCGGGAACATGATGACCGAGGATAAGAGATGAATTTCACGCTGCTCGAATATCTCGGGGGATTGCTCGCGGTGGGGGTAGCCGCGTTCTTTCTCGAAAAATGGTGGCACAAAAAACGTCACTAGTAATAAAAAAATCCCCTGGAATAATATCCCGCGTTCCCGCTGGGGGAAACTTCTAACACGTAAAGACTCGAAAGGATATTCTGCTGCTCACGTTCACCGCTGACGGGAAAGACCTCGCTGCCGCGATTGCGAAAGCGGCAGCGGGTCTTCCGTCCAGACCCGTAAACCCGGTTCACGCGGGAATGCTCGTATCCGCGAAATCAGGGGAAATCAGCATTACCGCATCTGACGGTCAGGTGACTTTCACCTCGGATTGCGAAGCAGACGTGAAAACCGAAGATTCGGTCATTATCCCCGGGAGGATGCTTTCCGAATTCTCGAAATACTTCGGGAAAAGCATTTTCCTCGAATCTGACGGGACCAGCGCTACAGTCACTTCCGGGAAATCGCAGTTTTCGCTGAGCGCGTCCCCCGGGAGCAGATTCCCGAAATGGCTCGAATTCCCCGATGTGCTGGGAAAGCTCGATTCGGGGGATTTCGCGGATGCGGTGAGAATCGTGAACATGGCAGCTGCGAGAAATGACCCCGTACTGCGAGCGGTCCGCATGGACATCACCGACGGGAAACTGCTCATGGTGTCCACGGACAGATCGCGGATGGCGCTGGCGAGCCCCCAGCTCACCGCTGTGACCCTCAAGGCGGATGTCTCGTCCCCCGGACCGGTCCTGATGCCTTCCAGCGTCCTGGAGCGTTTCAGTCACGTCCTCGGGGATGAAGTGTCTTTCGGGTGGAACGCAACCCTCGCGGGGGTAGCCACCGAGGGACTCACCGTGACCGCGCCCCAGGTGTCAGGGAAGTTCGCGGAAGGGTGGGAGATGATCACCCGCGACTACCCCCCGGAGATACCCGTAGACGGGGCTGAGCTTGTCTCTGCCGTGAAGATGGCAACCCTCGCGGCTGGGGACCGGGGGACCGTGAAACTCTCCTTCGGGGAGGTGCTCACGGTTTCAGCATCCCAGGACGCAGGGTATCGTGGCGAGCTGGAATGGGACGCCCCCGGGGATGAGGGAATCGCGGGGGTGACCAGGGAGCAGAGATCATTCGACTTCACCCCGAGATATCTTCTTGACGGGATATCCCTCGGGGATGACATTTCCCTTGCCTACACCGGGAGAGCGTTCCTTATTACATCCGGGGATGTGAGATACCTGGTACAGCCGAGAAGAACAGCATGAAAGGAAGGATATGCCGTCATTTATCGGGAGGGAAGACCTCAGGGCGAAGCTGTACTCGTCAGGAGTGAGAAACCCGCGTGAGCTGTCCGGGATGATGCGCCTCATCGAGGTGTACGCGTTGCAGGTGGCACGCAAGGCGCAGGAACAGGATCTTGAGGATGTCCCCGAGCCCATCGCACCCTCGTTCACCCCGCTGAAACCGGGGGAATGGTCAGTAGCACTCGAAGTCACCTGCTGCGTCAGGTGCACGAGGGTGCGCAGGTGGGATGACTACCATGTTGACAAGCACCACCCTACAGGACATAAGGTGCTATGCCGGGACTGCCGTAACCCGGGAAAACTCCCCGAGAACGCGTCAGACGTGCGCCGTGGCGGCTGGCTGTGCCCGGAGTGTGATACGCGGAAAGTCCCGCTAGACTTTCCCCTGGAGAAAAGGATGAATCCGCGCAAGCCAGTAAGATGCCTTTCCTGTCTTGACAAAACCCTTAACGGCAGCGAATGATGGAATGATGGCTGACATCAGAGATACCCTCGACATGATCATAATCCCCGAATGGCATAAGAATGCCTCCTGCCGGGGATATCGCGACCCTGACCTGTGGTTCCCTGAGCCGGGAGATAAGAAGGCACGGATAAAGACGGCACGTGCGCTGTGGATATGCGCGCACTGCCCTGTACGAGAGCTATGCCTCGAAGAGGCGATGAGCAAGAACGAGAAGCACGGGATCAGGGGCGGGAGGACAACCCGTCAGCGGGTCCGGATGCAGCTGCGCCGCATTCCGCAAGATGCCGCCTGATAATATCCCGTCCTGAGATAGTGAACGATTCCTTATGACCGCATTGGTTACACACCAGTCTTCCCAGCGACTGGTGTGTGCCATGCGGTTTACGTATCACTTGCCTTCCTTTTTGATCTTTTCCAGTTCAGCCGCGTACAGCCTGAGATATATTTTCGGGTATCTTCTCGCCAGCGCTGCCATTGCCCTGTACCGGGCTTTCACCCGCATAGCCTCGGTTACCTGATATGCAGGATGGCTGTCACGGTATTTTTTCTGCGCATCAGCAGATGATTTCCTAAATGACATTGGATGATAATCGTCTTCCCTATCGGGAGCGCCCCGTACAGCGGTATATGGTTCCTGCTCGCGAGCGTCACGTAAGCATTCCCCGAATTGCAGTACCGCACCGCGATGCTCCACCATGAGTCCCCGTGCTGCACCCGGTAGTACACGGGGGAGCTGGGGACAGGCTTAGCTGGCGGAGGGGTGGTGACCACATGGTGCACACGCGGGGAGGGAGCTGCTGCTACAGGGGCAGCGCTCCCTCTCGAATGCACCATGACGGCAGTCACCACCCCGAGACAGAGAAGCGCCCCCAGGGTGAAGACAGGAATAATGACCTGCCATGCGGACCTGGAGGCTGCTTCCCTGCGATGACGCGGCATATAAGACTTCCCCGTTGAGAACCCTTTTCACCTGAGTTTCCAGGACGCTGAAATCACTAGTGTAACACCGGAATACCGCGTCTGCCTGATTTGCATTCCACCCGAGAAGCTTTCTCGCGGTCATCCCAGGGGAAACCTCCCCGTCTACCGAGGGGGAGTAAAAGAATGAATTCGTTACCCTTGCTGCCTCCGGGAATTCCCGGGCTGCCTGTGCTTCCCAGTTCTCCCCGTACGCCAGCAGGACTGCCCTGCCCGCGAAACAGGCGGTCGAGCCGCACATGTACAGACCCTGATCCCATTCCTCCGGGTGCTCCCGGATGTAATCCAGGGTCGCGTACGCGAGATCGTCACCGCGCAGTGTCATGGCTCCTCCTACAGGTACGGTGCACTGATGTCATATGCCGAGCCCCCGTCGTGCTCCCCCTTGGACAGAATCCGGTACAGCGCCCCCACCGGCTGGTCCCCGGACACGAGAACCCCGCTCCCGTGGTTCCGCAGCCAGCGGTTCGCCTGGTCCTGCGTCAGCAGGGGAACCTCGATCACATCGAAGCATCTCCCCGGACCGGTGAGAGCCTCATGCAGCTTGTCTACGGTCACGTTCGTGGTGAACAGGAACAGGATGTTCAGCCCCTGCCCGAGAAGCCCGTCACCCAGGTTGAGCAGCTTCGACAAGGCGGGTCCCACGGTTGCTTTCGCGGCAGCGGTCACGTATTCTTCCGCATCCTCGAAGATGAGAACATGCCAGATATCTTTCCCGTGCCTTGCATCGAGAAGCACCCGCATCATGTACCCGGCATCGCGGAAGAATTCCGCTGAGTCCACGATGTAGGTGATATGCGCGGTCTCGCTCCACGCCCTGGCGAGGGACCGCAGCCAGTAGGTTTTCCCTGTCCTGGGGGGACCGTGGATGATCCCCACCTTCCCGGGGAGATCTTTCGGGTGAGCCTCGATAATCTCCTGGAGCCTCCCCTGGACCGAGGGTGCGTAATTCGCCTGGACCTCCCCCCACAAGGGGGCGGAAATCTCCCGGGTAATCGTGTCCGGACCGTACTCCCCCTGGAACGTGTAATGCAGGAAAATCCCGTCTTCTTTCTCCGGGACTTTCTCGTATTCCTCGATGTTCGCGAAAATCTTCCCGAGGAAAAGCGTCAGGTCGTTTTCATGTTTCGCGGAAACATGACCCCAGAAGCTGTTCCGCTCCTCGTAGTACTTGAAATGCAGGATACCGTATTCCCCGGTGGTGGCATCGATTTCCGCGACGTACGCGAGAAGGCTGTCATCCTTGGGGTCCTTGCGGACGAACAGGGGAGTGAGGCTGAAGTCTTTCAGCTCCGCGAGTACTCTCGTGACATCCCATTTCGTGGAGACGGAACGTCCCCCGTGGAATACCATCCCGTCTGCGTGCTCCCAGTAAATCTGCTCTGCCTCATCCCCGGAGGAATAGTAAACCGCAGTGCTGCTCATCTGATCCTTTCCAGCAGTCTTTACAGTTCCGTCCAGGACCCTGCCTGGTGAGCAGGGTCCTGGACTCTGGATCTACCTCACTGTACCCTAGGTCCCGGGAACGATCAGCTTCTCCGGGGCGTGCACCCCAGCGGGGACATGACCGGGAGCGTAGCACAGGGACCTGTATCCCGTCTGCTTGTCTCCGTTCACGTCCTTATAGGTGTACTTCTGGATCTGGGTGCACACCGGGACCTGAGGCTGCCCGACGACGTGAATCCCGCCTTTGCCCCCGTACATGGCTGGATCCCAGTATGCCTGCGCGGTGACGGAATGAGCGTTCTCTTCGGCGTACGTCATGTATGTCCCCCCGCTGGCAGTCTTGCACAGCACGTTGGTACCCTCGGTGGGACCGGTATAGATCCCGTTCGGGTCCATCTGCCCGATGGCGACGTTCGTGTCAGTTGCGGCACCGTTGCCTTTCACCGCTGGCTGCCACGGGTTGGACAGTGACGCGCTCATCGGGATGGGAAGCCCAACGGACGGGCAGTCCCCGATAGGGGTACGGTCCCCCTGCTGGAAAAAGAACGTGTGAGTGGACAACCCGAACGCCTGGATTGCCTCTTCCACGATCATCTCATAGCGGATGTAACTGTAATTGAATTTGGGCAGCGGGAGCACGATTTCCATCTGCGTGGTATCCGCCTGCTGCTGACCGTGCTCCTGAGTGTCCCCGTTGTTAGCATATGAGGGACATCCCGCGAGCAGGGGAGTGATAACTGCCAGTACTCCCGCGAGCCCGAGGAGTTTCTTGTTAAATCTCATTTTCACTTCCTCAGTGAGGAGGTCATCGCGACATCAGTCCCGTCACAGTTGATTTTCGCCCACGAGACGATTGACGTACTCGCGGGGACGATGTTCTGGCGCAGCTCAGACAGCTTTGCGCAGACCTGCTGCCCGTCACTGAGTACAGCGGCTTTCGTGTCTGCCTGAGCATAGGAAGGTTCCTGTGCGAGCGCCTCCTGATCGGAGTGCATTTGCTGCCATGCGGCATTCAGTGCGTCATTGACGCCGCTATTGTAGGACCAGGAATTCTGGGCGATGCTTGCCTGTCCGGACGCCTGGATAGCGCCCACTTTGTTCTGGTGAACCTGATTCGCGGTGTCCACGAAAAACCCGAACTGCACCGCAGCCCAGATGAATGCCCCTACCAGGACCGCTCCCGCCGCGATCACGGGAATCCAGGGGAATCCCCTGGCCATCACCTGATGCGCCTTGACCGGATCGTTCATCAGTTACCTCGTCCTCTCAGTAGTCCCCGTATCGCTGCTCCCGTCCCGACCAGAGACACAGCCATTGCCGCAGCCCAGACAATGAAAGTATGCCCGAGTTGAATGGATGTGAACTGTTTCGCAGCAGCTGGGGTTAGAAGCCATCAGCATTCAGTTCCGGACACGAGCAGGACCAGGAGCCAGAACAGAGTGCCGACAATCAGGATTATCCTGTGTGCCTTTCTCTTGGTCATCATGACTCTGGCTTCGTCTTGCTGAACGTAATCGGGACATAGATGTTGAATTTGTCTCCCGCGCCCGGGGTGATCACTCCCCCGGTGAGACCGTCACAGTAGTATACGTCTCTCACGCGGAAGGTCTCCCCGTCAGTCAGTTCTGCCGGTTCGGTCACCCATCCGGGACCCGTGTGATGACATCTCTCCGGGAGGAGCCCTGCCGTCGAGTACGACCCGGTGACATCGGGGGAAGGAGCGGAGCTGGTTGCGCTGCACCCTGCGATAGTCGCGGCGAATCCCATAGCGATTCCCGTGAGAATGATTCTTTTCATTTTCCTACGCCTCTCTCACGGATTGAGCAGCGCCACGTGCAGCCCGTGCGCGAACCCGTACTTCGCGAGCAGCCCGGTGGATGCGATGATCAGGAATACGAGCACTCCCAGCGGGACGAAAATCCGGGACTGCTTGAACTTGTCTGTCTTCTCAGACGAGCGGAGCCTGATTTTCCCGTCCCTTTTCAAGACAGACCATGATTCCCGCCATGCAGGCGGCGCGAGCGGGAGAGTCACCCATAGCGGAACACCTCCCCCTTTCCCGGCGTTGCGGGTGAGGTGATACCGGACGCTGGACGCGAGAGGCAGCCACAGGTAGTGCAGTATCCGACCCACGAGCAAGCCCAGGATGAAGTCTTGCGCGTTGAACGGGTCAGGGAGATGCTTGCCCGGACCGAACACGGTAAACCAGGTGATCGCCAGGGCACCTGCGATAACCAGCGCGAACATCACCAGCGCACCCAGGATCAGCCACACCGCCCCGACAGGACGGCGGGGGAGGGCAGCCCCCAGCAGGACGCCCCCGAAGATCGCCCATGTCTCAGGCTGCGCCTTATCGCGGACCCCATGCCGCCAGATCCCGTTCTTCCAGTTTTCCGAGTGAATGAATCCCATCCCGTTGTCCCACCATGCTTTCAGGGAGGTTCCTTTAGGAAGGAACGGGAAGATGTTATGGTAATCCTGCTGGAATCCGTACCAGTACAGCCCGGCGATGAACCCCACCCCGAGGGCGGCGGCAATCCCGACCCACAGGAGCTTCTGGAATCTCCGGAACCTGACCGGATTCCCGCTGATAAGCGCGGGATACTGCTTCTTTCCCTTGCGCTGTTCCTTCGCGGGAATAGCACTCCCTCCTTCAGGGAGAGGGACGAGTTTAGCCATTTCTTTTCCTGTTCTTCTGCGGGAATCTCTTGCGTGACCACCGGGTAAGCCCGATGAGGAAGATCATCGTGAACGGGATGAACGCGGCTAGCGCACCCGCGAGGTAAACCTCAGAGGCGTGACCCGTATCCTCGTAGGTCATGGTGGTGTCGAAAACGAAGAAGCAGTACGCCGTGTAAAAGAGCGATGCGGCGATTATCCTGCTTTTCCTCACTTGCGCTTGCCTTTCTTGCGCTTCCTGCGGATGATCCACGCCAGCACGACGAGAGCACGAGCTATCCAGATCACGGGGTTTCTCCTAGGTTCGGATATCGGTGCAGTCAGCGACGGTCACGGAGAATCGCTGATTACCTTCCCCTGGCTGATGAACGTCCACGTAGAATTCGTTACCGTAGGCGTCACTGACCAGGCATGATGAGTTAGCGAACTCACTGCTGAGCACGTACGCTATCTGCGCGGCAAGCTCCTCCGGGGTCATGACTTCTTCTGGAACCTGACGGCAGTCTCGGGAGCGGTTGCCAGGAACCACGTCCTGATAGCCTTGTGGTCGCCCTTGACGTACTCCCCGAGAGCGGTCACCCCGGATGTCTTGAGAGCGTCGTAGAACGCGGGACGCTGGCTCTCAGGGATGCCTGCGCAGTCCGCGAGCTTCGCCCGCTCAGCCTTGCCCTGGTCCGCGTACTTGGAGTTCTTGCCCGCGACGAAAATCCTCGCGTACTTGACCTGCCTGACGATGTTCGCCTTCACGGGCAGGCACTTCTTTGCGAGAGCTGTCGCGACTGCCTTGTCATGCTGGACAGCCGGGTCGCTGGCGAGCGCCTTAGCGGCAGCGCTGGCGGATGCTTCAGTGGCAGCGGAATTCCCGCTCTTGAGGTGACTGCACCCGGAAGCCCCGAGGACTGTCGCGATGACAGCGGCAGATGCCGCTACTACTGTCTTGTTCATTTCCCTTTACCTTGCCGGTTTATCAGTTTTATGGCTGTGATGAGGATTGCCAGCCCGAAGGCTGCGGCAATCCAGTAGAACGTCACTACACGTTCCTGCGGAGCGCCTTGCGCCTGCGGATTCTCCGCACGATCGTGGAGACGATCTCATCCCCGATGACCCCGATGACGATACCCGCCCCGAGGATTCCCAGGACGATGTGGATGAGGTGATGAACGAGGTGCACTGTTTTCTCTTTCTTTTCTCTTGTTAATCTATGTAAGCGAGGATTATCCCGATAGCGCACAGGACAGTCCCTATGATGTTCACTATGATACGTGTTTGCACACGTATCTTGAAAATGATCGAACAGAAAATGCACAGGAATCCTGTTACGATGAAGATCAGTGCCGCGATCCCCATCACTCATCCTCCTCGTAGTAGAATTCGGGAATCCGTCCTTCCTCTTCGAGGACGCGCTCATACCATCCCCAGGAAAGATTGACTGTCGGGCATCTCAGGGAATGCGCCCCGTTCACTCCCGTGCACTTGACGCACGGGGGCGAGAAGTCACCAGGCTGGATCACGGGGTTTCCTCTAGCTTCGCGGTCTCCCTGGTTACCCTGATCCAGGTTTCGAGGAGGGTGATGATCTTCGGGGGATACGGACCACCTTCATCTGTGATGCGCCTGACATCAGCCTCGATCAGCGCCTCAACCTCGTCAGCGGCTTTCAGCGCGGTTTCGGTGATAGCGTACTCACGGATGAGGTTAGCACGTGCCGTGATCCACTTGTTGTTGGAGATACTGTTCACCAGGGACAGGCTGGTAACATCTTCCGGGTTGGGGAGTGTCATTTTTCTTCCTTCCTGAACGGGTCGCCTTCCCCCGCGAGAATCCTCCGGAACCGCTCGATTCTCATGCATGCCGCTGAGCAGGCAATCAGGCGGTCGGGACACGGGTCCCCGCAACTTGGGCATTCTTTCATCGTGTAGCCTCCTGAGAGACCGCTGGAGCCATCGTGAGCATGAAAGCGGGGTGAACTGCGCACCCGGGATGCGGGACGCTCCGCGACCATCCTGTGCTCCCGCATCGGTGACTCCACTTGCAGATGCATTTCGGGTCCAGGATTTCCGTGGTTACCGCGAGGACTAGCGCCTCACGTAGAGTACGATCGTTACGCACAGGAGTCTCACCCATGGTGACATCTACCCGACAACCTCGATGAATTCCACCTTCACGTACTCCACGTCCCCGTGTCCCCCGTTGTACGTGGACACCTCGAACCCCGCGACCTCGGCTTCCGCGTGCTCGTCCAGGAGGTGCATGTCCTGGGGGAGCCTGAGCAGTTCTGCTACTGCTTCGTAGACTTTCATTTCTCCTCGTTCGTTCCGAGACACTCATCGATCTCGTCTAGGATGTACGTGATGTCTGTAACGCCTGATGACTGGGTAGTGTAGACTGGTTCAGTCGTGATGTCAGCGGTTTCACGTTTCCGTGACCTGATCTTGCGGATGAGCTGCAAGTTTCCCTCCCTGGAGGCTGATCCTGGGCAACGGTACCAGCCAGGGCAGGGCTTGTCAACGGTTACCGTGAATGTTCTTCGAGAAAGATCAGGAGCGCAGGCAGCCCCGGGTTTTCGAACAAAGCTCCGCATGTGCAGAGAATGTGCGTTCCCTCAGGGGGCTGCTCCACCTGGATTCTGTGCTCCCGGTGCTTGCCTGCTTCCGGGTGATCAGTCATTTCCTACCTCCCCAGTTCGTCACTCTCGTACGAGATGCTCAGCTTCCCGATATTGAGATGGAACGCGTAGATGTCCCCCCCGAAGGAAACCCACACTTTCCAGTTCGGGGACTGGTAGACGGTCTTCTTGCGCTGCTCCCCTCTCCAGTAGTAATTGTCGTACTGGTGATCCCTCCGGGGAATCCAGTCCCGGAGAATCTCAGTCAGTTCCCTGTTCACTGTCCTCCTTGTGTTCCGCGTCGTATTCTGACCACCAGATCGTGAGCAGATCAGTGTCGCAGCATTCGCAGTACACGATCCTGCGCACCATATCCACGTTCTGCACCCGGGAATTGCCCATGACGACAATAGCGGGAGTCGGGTCGTTGCAGCAGAGCGGGATGGCTAGCTGCTCCGCAGCATTCTCGAAGGTGATCTTGTCGCGTGCGTATTTCATTGCCCCATCCTCTGCACGGGTATCAGCTCCAGTTTCGTCACCCCGAGAGTGTTGAGATGCGCCAGGACGGCTCCCGCCATCAGCTGAGCTGAGACAGGATCGGTGTCATAGGTCGCGTAGAACGTTTCCCCGTTTGCGTCATAGCGGATCAGCAGGATTTTCATCATTCTCCTCACATCACGTTAGCGATATTGTCCAGGGCTTCTAGCAGGTTGTCCCAGATTCCCTCGCGGTCATCAGCGGACAGGTCCCTGTCTTCCAGGCATTCCTCGTACTCTTCTGCCAGCTGCTCAGCCTCGGAGACCAGCTCTTCGACGTTCTCTGATCCTTCCTGGGGGAGAGACTGCTGGAACAAGTTAGCCGCCTCCACCGCGTCATCGAACCAGGGAACCAGGGGATTCCCGCTGGCTTCTGTACCAGTCAGCTCCTCCACGGCTTCCCAGACTGCTGTGGCTGCACGGATTGCCTCATCTGCGGCGTCAGCCAGTTCCCTTAGCTCGCTGAGCTTGTCCTGGATAAGTCCGAGATTATTACGGGTGCGCCTTAGCTTGAGCAGCGCGAGAATCTCGTCTTTCATTTCTCTTTCTCCTCTGGTGGCTCGTTCCGCACCATACCGCAGAACCACAGCAGCGTGTACAGGTTGGGGAATTTCGCGGCTATCCAGTAATCAGTCCTGCGGGGGAGTCTGGTCACTGACATTCTCGTCATTGTCGCGAACCATCAGCCGCGCCTCCCCGTACGGGAAGGATGCTTCCACCCAGGAACGCCCGGATCGGGTCTGTTCCAGGAGTTCTACCATCCTGGTGCATTTATCGCACATCTTATATCCTTCAGTAATGGGTTACGTATACCTGATCGGGAGTCCCGCGTTCTCCCAGGTTAAAATCGGGATGTCCAGCGGCGATCCCGCAAAGTCTAGACTGTCCGGGTTGCAGGTCGGAAATCCGTTCACACTGAAACTCTTGTGGAAAGAATTCACGGAAAACCCTGGAGAGCTTGAGGCTAAGCTGCATGAGCACTTCGGGGCCAAGCATATCCGGGGTGAATGGTTCGATCTCGGAGACACTCCCGTCTCTGCTTTCCGTGATGCGATTGCCTTGCATGACGACAAGTCTGACGAACTTGCTTTCGCCAGGGAAGCACTTGCGGAAGCTCATGATCGTGACTTGAAAAAACTCAAAGAGTTTGAGCACTGGCTTAGAACCTCCTCCCCGAAAGTGAGAAAGAAGTTCGCGGACGAGCTTCGCAAGCTGGGACATTTCCCGCCTAAAAGTTTAGATTGTCTAGTATTGTGCCTGAGTGGTATGATCTGGGATAAGATACCGGCTGATTTTAGCTAGTCAGCGGTTTCCCGCTTAAATCGACTACCCGTTCACCAGGAGTTATGTGTCCAAAGGCAAAGACCTCACTCTTATTTCGAGGAATGCCAAGATCCAGTTGATGCGTGACGAGGGCAGGACTCTCCAGGCAATCGCGGATACAGTAGGTATCTCCAAAGGAAGGGTCTGCCAGATTCTCGCGGAGCTGGACGACGAGGATCTGAGTACTGACGGGTACCGGGCTTTCCTGCGGACGCAGCTTGAGATAGCGCTCATGAAGAACATCGAGATTATCAAAAAGCCACCCCCGAAGAAAGTATCTGCTGGCGGGAAAGTTATGTATGAGCCTGATACGGATGATCCGAGTGGGCGCACTCCGGATTACTCTCGTCCTCTCTATGATGACTCTGTTCAGGTTGATGCCACTAAAGCGGTAGGTCCGCTAGCTGCTCAGCTGTCTAAGCTGATGGCTCTTGATAAGCGTCCTCCAAGGGATGTAGTTGACGAGAATGCGGTCAACGAAGAGGCTTCGTACGTCCAGCAGATTATTGACGAGCGCAAGAGGCTTGCCGATAAGCTGCTGGAGTACGGTGTAACTCTTGAACCACTAACTCCCTATACGGGATATTATGCGGAGATCATCTCTCCAGATGAATCCCAGGAGGATTCCCCTGGATAACTTACCCCATCACCTTCAGGGGGCGCGTCGGGTAATCCAGGTGCGTAACTGCGTCACTCCCGAACACTGCCCACCCGCGACTGACCCTGCGGTACCAGACACCATCCGCGTCCATCACGACGGTGTTGGCAGGATACGCAGGCTCCCGGTAGTCAAGAACAGACTGCTTTACCCTGGAGAACGTGTTGCTGCTCCCGTAGATCCGGGTCCAGGCTTCCAGCAGCTCATTCCAGGAGAGGTATCCGTTGTCCGAGGTGGAGTCCGCAGCCTTGCGCTGGGCTTCCAGCTCGCCCATGATCGCCCGGAGCGAAGTGGTTCTCGCTACCCTCTTAGCTGCGTTTTCCAGCTCGCTGTAGGTGTATATCTGCTCGCTCATATCCTTATCCTGAATCTCGTGATTTCTGTTCCCGTGTCTTTCGTGACCACGCGGTATTCCTGGTCAACGCTGTCCATCTCAGGGATATCCCGGAGGTATTCCAGGTCAAGCTCCCTGACCTTATCGTTATCGTTCCACTGCCAGAAGCCCCTGATCATCGGTCCCAGTCCTGAGTAGTGGTTCAGCAGGACGAGATGCGTCAGGTACGCGACGAGCTTCTGTTCACTGGTCATGTTCCCGAACCCGTCATCCTCATCAGTGAACATCGTGAGCCTGCTCGGGAAATGCGTATCAGCCTCAGTCCTGACCAGGTAGCTGCTCATGTGTTTTTCCAGACGAGTTCGAACGTGTCCTCATCGATCTTGAGCGTGTGATATTTCCCCTTGAACCCCCTGCGCCCCATGGCGTTGCGCAGTGCCTGGCGGAATGTATCCATGCTGCTGTCCGGGAAGTCTGTATCACGGTGGAATTCGACACGCTGCCCCGGGATCAGCCACGCATCCCAGTCGAAATCATCTACTCTCATTTTAGCCCTGATAGGGGCATCATCGGGTATCCTGACCGGCATAGCGGTCCTTTCTACTTGCTCCGCATCCGGCAGTCCCGGTGATCACAGCCGGGGCAGCCGCAGAACCCGGGACCACCGTTGCACTCACAGGGTTCCCCGTGGTAATCCGGTCCCGAGATCGGGAGATATGTCTCGAACAGGGAGCTGTCGCGAGCCTTGCGGATCTTATCCGCGATCCTCTCCCACGGGGTGAGGATGCCGCGATCAGCAGCAACCTCATCCGCGAACCTGAGTATCGCTATCTGCTCATCCTCGTCCAGGGTGATGTTCACCAGGGTCATGGCGTTACCTCCGGGGCAAACAGGTCTTTCAGGTCGAAAGCTGAAAGCTGCGCGCTCTCGAAAAACCCGTACGCGGCAGTGAAGTCACCCGCATACGCGGCTCGCATTCCCTGTCGCAAGTACATGCGCACCTCCGCTACAGCGTTAGTCATCTGCTTTTCAGTGACATCACTGAACTCGAATTTCACGTCACTTCCTTATCCGTCACACAGCATTTCTATCAGGGACTGGAGTGCCTCTTCTGAGCACTACTGGATTAGCAGCCCAGCAAGCTGTGACGTGCTGATCACTACCGGCACCCCGCCAATCGGGAGCGTCAGCCAGTGCGTGACGCTCCCGTCGTCGTGCCTTTCAGTGATCAAGCCGCAACCAGCTTCTTGCGCAGCACCTCGGACAACGCGGTGAGCGCCTTCTCGTCAGAGGCAGCGGTCTTCCCCAGCATGGCGTGGGTCAGGTTGCGCTCCATCCTGCCCCCGTCAGAGCCACGGACAAGCCCGTTCCACGTGTCCCAGGTGTTGGCAACCTGGAGCACCCCGAACGCGGTCCCGTTCCACTTGGACGCTTTCTCGTCACTGGTCCACAGCTCGGATAGCTCGTCACGGTGCTTCTCCGCGATGGTGAGACCGTTCTTCACCTTCGGGGTCCCGTCCTCGTTGACGAGCGGCACCATCTTGTCCATCCACCGCCCGAACTGCCGGTTGGTGACCGGGACGTTGAGCAGGGTCTCGATACCCTCAGCGACGGCATCCCCGACCTGCGCGAGCTGGATTCCCAGCCTTTCCCGGACCGCCTCAACCGTGGGGAGGGAATTCTTCGAGTGACGCACCGCTACCTTGGTGTAAGCCGCGAGAATCGACGCGTCCACGGTGTTGTCGCAGACTTCCGCGAGGATTCCCGTGTGAAACGTGGTCTTCTTCGTCCGGTCAGCGGAGGTGACAGCGGAGATGTACGGGACATACCCGAATCCCTGCACCTCGTACGTCTCAGGGAGACGCGCCTGGAGGAATGCGACCCCGCCCTTGCGGAGCAGTCCTGCGGAGCTGAACCCGACAGTCTCGTCATCCACGATGTTGTTGATGAAACCCTGGAGAACCGGGAGGTACGGGTGAATCCTGTACCCTTCCCTCGGGTACCCGAAGATCTGCCCGGAGCGCTGGTTGACGATCGGGAAATTGTCCTTATCCTCAACAACCTGCTTGTGACCCTCGTCATCCTCGTACTGGACGAACGCGGTACCCTTGGTAAGCTTCACGTCGAGGAGGCGGGTAACCCGCGAGAGGGGGATGGGACCCGGGAAATGCGTGCCCTTGGGGAGTCCCTGCCCGAGGTCCACGTAGTGCCACGCGGGACCGCGCTCAAGGGTGTACCCTACGAGCACGTTCTCCTGAAGCCACCTCAGCGTTTCCCGCGACTTCTCCGCGATGTCATAGGCGTTGGGGGCTGGCAGCGTGGGGAGCTGGTAAGCCATGATCTTTCCTTCCTTCGTGTTCTTGTGTTCCTGCATGCTGCTGAGCTTAGTCCATCCCAGCAGGTTTTGTCTAGGTTTTCCCTAGACTACTTCTAGTGACTGGATGACTACTCAGCGGTTCACCAGCAACGTCGCGATCCTGATGTAAATCTCGGCTTGCTTCTGCCAGTACGCGGCATTATCAAACCTGTTTGACGCGTACTGGATTCCCGCTTGCCGCAGGCATTCCTCGGCTTCACGGACACATTCATCTATCTTCGCCGTGAGCTGGTCGCGATTCATTTACCCTCCTCTTATGTTCATCTCAACCCACAGGCTCGTGAGCTTCACGATAAGATCCGCTACATCATCCCGGGTCAGCCATACGCCCTTACCCTGGGGCAGCAGGTCCGCGTCGGTGACGAATCGCAGGAAGCCGTCCTCTTCGAGAGTGACCTCCAGCGCGGTCTCATTCGTGTCTACGATGCGGATTTTCCCGGTCATCGCAACCCCAGTCCCGCGAGTACGATCAGGTCCAGGGATTGCCATTCCGCGACTTTCTCATCAAGATCCTGCTGGATTTCTTTCTTCAGCTTGTCGCGGGCTTCCATTTTTTCCCTGACCTGTTCCCTTATTAGAGTGTCCGCTCTCCAGCTTGCAGGAAGTCCCCTGAACTCACCGCCCAGAGCTTTCCTAACGTAATCCTCCCTCCCCGCATATCCCAGCGGGAGAGATGAGCGGACAAGCGTGCCGTTATCCTTGTGTCTTCCGGCTACCCAGACAACGGCTTCCTGATTGCCTGGAGGTGATACCCGTCCGAACGGGATGATAAGATCATCCGCTATCCGGTCGAGCTGACTGAAGACACTCAGTGTAACCTGACGTGTCCCGATCATGAGAGTCTTGACCTCGGCAAGCAGCGTTGTCACTGTCGCTTCTGCTGGTCCTGACATTTTTTCTTTGCCTCTTTCCGATTTCAACCTTGACACCTTGACAGATTGCCCCTGAGCTGGGGTTTTGCTGTCAAGGTGCCCCGGTTTCAGCCTTTACGAGTCCTTGACGGCGAACGGGTTCGCCTCCTCCCCCGGGAAGGTGACATCATCCGGGTCTTCGGGTCGCGCAAGCTCCCACGCTGTACGGATGTCGTCCTCCAGATATCCGGAGATAACCTCCTTCCCGAAACGAACCTGCTTCGGGACATGCGGATGCATGTGTTTCGCGATAGCCTGCGCTACTGCCAGCTCGCTTTTCTCCCCGTAGGAGGGGAGACGCCTCATCTCGGAGGCGAGAGCAAGACCTCCCGCGAACCTCTTACCCACATGAGCCCCGTTCGCTATCACGCGCAGCGTGATCTTATCCAGGACAGCACAGGCATCCCGGAGGGTTTCCTGTCGCAGCGTTAGCGCCTGGTTTACTGAGTCGAGTGCCAGCGCCTCGAAAGCGTCGCGACACCTGTTCAGCCACCGCTGTCCCCCGAGAGCCCACGCGACCGCGAACAATGGTTCCCATACCTCAAGCTTGCGCTTGATCAGCCGGGGGTGAATACCCTCACCCCGGAACCCCGCGATATCCGGTTCATGCGCCCGCACCTGGATTCCGAGAGCTTCCCCCATCCTGCGTGTATCGGGTTCAGCGATCCGTGCGTCAAAATACTCCAGAGGAGTACCTGACTTCATTCGCAGCACGATCGTGCGGCTACGCAGATCACGGCGAAGGGTAACGCCTTTCCCTGTCATGATCACGGGATAGAACAGGGGAATGCTCTTTTTCGTCCCGCGTACGCTGATGCTCTCGTGGGCTCCCGTCTTGTATCCCTTTTCGAGGAGCTTAACCAGAGTTGCGTTACTCCCGCTGTTCTGCCCGGATTCTCCGAACATGGTAGCGTCGATAGCATCGAACGTCCACAGGCGCAGGGAATCTTCCGGGGTGTCTTTCGCTGCCATCAAGGCGCTGCGCAGTGCTGCGTAACTCCCGTCAGCCTCTTCCGGGTGAGCGGACAGGGCTGCGATGACGTTCATCGCGGTAGTCTTGCCCGTCTCCTCAAGTCCCGCCTCCTCGGAGGTGATTAGCATCCGTGGGAGAGTGAACAGGACTTTCTGAGCCCAGGTCACGCCAGCGAACAGGACAGATGCATCCCTGCTCACCGGGTCGATGACCACGTACCTGCTGAAGTGATCTGCAACCTCATCCAGGATGCAGGGTTCGTTTTCGTTCTGATCGTTCATCGTTCTCCTTCCTGCAAGCATCCTAACACGCTCTCACCCAGACTCCAAACCTCCAGGTCGAGGGGTGTTTTCGCTTTTGCTTTCGAGTGAGCGCTTCACCTCTACAGCGATCAGCGCATCGAGGCGAGCCCTGGCAACGTACAGCCAGGACAGTGCCTCCGCGTCCGGATCTGGTACACTCTCCCGGATATGCGGGAGCTGCCAGAGTGCGTACTGCCTCACCGCAGCACGCACCTCGCGGGCGCGTGCTTCCCGCCTGGCGCGTGACTCGCTCATTTTTCCGCCAGGTCCGTGACCCGGGTCGTGAAGTCAAGCCAGCCCTTTTCGATATCCGCGAGATAATGCCCTGTGCTAGCCTCCCACGTCTCCCCCCCGTCCATCGTGTATGCCTCCCAGGTGACATACGGGTAGGGGTAAACGTTGGGACGGTGCACGAGCACGACACCGCCAGGGTAATGTCCCTCGTATCGTGTCTTCTCAGCCCACGCGAGGACACGGAAACCCTTGACCCCCCTCGGGGGAGCTGAGATCGTGACCGGGTAGTTCTCCGGGGGACCTGACAGCTTCGGGGGCTCTTTCAGGGTTATCGACCTCGGAGAGTGGAACGTATGCATGATGCCCATGTTCGCTTCCCCGTCGATGATGAAATTCGTGTACCCTCCCGTGGTCGGCTGTGCGATGTAATGCGCGATCACCTCGTGACGGTCGCCGTCACGGTCGATGACGATCCAGGTGCGCAGCTCGTTTTCCTTTTCCATGATCCTCACTTTTCCTTTTTCCATTCCGCGAATGCCCTGATGAAGCATTCCGCAGCGATGATACCGAATCCCGTGGTGACTGCCCATCCCCCGAGAAACGAGATTATCTCAGTCGTGTCATGAGAATGGGTGAGCAGATTAACCCCGATGGAGATAAGCGAGAGGCAGATCACGAATTCCCAGGTGTATTTATTCACCCTCTCCAGTCTCCTTTCGTATTTATCGCAGCGCTCTCACTGCCCACTGATAACCGCAGCGCAGCGAGCAGAACTTGCCGTCCTCGTAATCACCAGGCAGGGCAGCCCGGATAGAAGCTCCCCTGTACGGATCATTACGGTACGTCGGATTGGCTTTGTCTGAATCACTCGCGAGCACCCGTCTATAGCGCAGCTTGTCGCCGCACCATCTGCATGTTCCTGGCTTGCCCTCGTAACCATACTGCTTGCCGTTGTGGTATGACAGGGTACCCATCACCCTCGCCAGTCCCTTCCGCATCTAGTGCACGCGAATACGAGCACCTCGCAGATGCCTTTCTCGCTTTTGTTCATGGTGTCGAACCCCAGGGATACCCAGTCGTGAACACGCTGCTTTTTCGGGAGATCCTTTCGGTTCCCGCAGGAGATCAGTCCTCCGGGGAGAGGGAACCACCTGACTGTATACCCGTCGTTGTAGTCATCCCCCGTGTTCTCGTACGCATAGGAGTCGAACGGGAAGCCAGAGTAAACGTCATCATCCGCATCCCAGTATCCCAGCCAGAAGTCTGGTGTCACCTCGCCTTCGAGGATCACGAATTCCATTTATTTCCTCCTCCTCAGCACGCAGATGTCTCGGAAATCCTTCCCGAAGATAATCTCCAGGAGAACATCAGCGCAGTCATCGCAGATATCGCTGCGTCCTATCGAGGACACGATGGTGAACCTCTTGCCGCAGGTGTTGCACCTGCACTTGATCCTGACCTGCTTAGCGATATCCACGAGTCCTCCTATTCGATCCGTTCGAGAATGCTTTCCAGTTCGGGGTTTTCGAGAAGCTGCCACCGCTCAGCCACGGCTTCGAGGTTTCTCGCGTCCACCCAGCATTCCGGGGTGAAATTGTACGGTTCGAACCTTCCGAGAAATTTCCCCCCGTGTTCCGTGATTTCCATCCCGAAGTTTATCCCGTAACCTTCAGGGTCTTCATAGTCCCGCTCCTCGGGGATTTCCACGGTGATGTCTATCTTGTCGCGGTCATGCTCGGGTTCGGGAACACGCAGCACGGTCATCGACCACTGGTAAGTGTCATCGCACATGGCGTAGGGACTAAGCACCGCGTATCCGTTCGCGGTCAGGTAGTCCCTGATCTTGCTGAGCAGGATGAGGGCTTTAATCCCGTAGCGGTACTTGACCCCTTCCAGGATCTCGCTGTAGTTGTCACTCACGGGTTCTCCTTTCCAGGGCTGTAGCGGCGTAGGAGAGCAGGTCACGGGGGTTTGATGCTTCCCACCCGAATCCTCCTAGCCCCAGGGTCGGGGCTTCCCCGTCGAAATGAGCCTCCCAGCTCTGTCCCGGAACATGATCGATGATCAGGATGTAAGCCTTTGGCGTGCTGTCGTTCATCGTGCCACCACCCAGTACGTGCTCCCCCGGAAGGACACGGAGGCGTAGTTGCTCCGGTAGTTGTCGTCTGCTACCCTCTTCCAGTCCACGTACGGGCTGAGGGGACTGTCTGCGGGCAGCTCAGTGTCATCCTGGGCGTACTCTTCCAGGTAGTCATCGTGGATCAGGTAGGAGTCATCCCCGATGCCCCCGAGATCGCTCAGGAGCTGCCTGAGTGCCTCCAGCTCAGCGGTCTTGCCCAGGTCTTCGCAGATCCCCAGCCCGTCTCGCTCAGGCTGCTGGCACAGGTACTCCCATGCGCTTTCACGGGTGGGGAAGTGACCCCACTCCCATTGATCCTTGATCTGCTCCACGGTCCAGGGGCGCAGCCTTGCGATGCGCTCTTTGACGTGGGAGACGTTGATGATGTCTTCGCTCCCGAAGATCTCGTACCCCGGGTCTGATACGTCCATGATTCTCCTAATCTATACATTTGTACAGATACGTTTCATGAGAATAGTTATTACTCTCTGTCACCAAACCTAGGGTATACCCCGGGGGGTATTTTTACCTCATTTCCCCAGGTCAGAGGATTGGTAAGCTAGTGGTTGGTTTTGTCGGGAAGGTTTCATATCCTTAAAGAAAACAGGGGAGGAGGCTAGCGCAGTGCGCAGCACTGCACATAGCCCTGACCCCAGCCGCGTCACACCGGCACGATTTCCACTTCGTGCCCCTGGGATTCGACTACCTCCGCAAGGGACACGACACTCCAGTAATCCCAGGTATCATTCCCGTCAGAGTCAACCCAGGGGATCCCGTCTGCGATCAGCTGGTACATCACAGCCACTTTTTCAGTTCAGCCCTGTGAGCTTCTGTCAGCTCGAAGGAGGCGAGACGCTGCCTGATGTCCAGCGGGATTGAGTTACCGCCTGCTATATAGATGTCAAAGTGCAGGCGGTTTGCATTCTCGCTGAGTGTCAGGATGACTTTCCTGCCACCCCTGTCCTGCCCGCTGAGCAGTATCATGATTCCTCTTTCAGGTACTTGCGTGCCAGTTCCAGCCAGTCCACGAGGGTCATCCCGTGTTCCAGGAACGTGGATGCCAGGCTGTTCTCGTTGTCGGTGACCTCGAATGTCGCGGTCATGGACCTGCGTACGTACCGCTGGAGCCATTCAGCGAACCGTGCCTCCGCGTAATCCTGCCCTGAGAGCATGCCGATGGTGCGGAAGTATTCCAGTTGCCCGCGCAGGTTATCGCTGTGATCGCGGTTGTTGTCGAACCACAGCGCTACCATCGCGGTCAGGTAGTTTGCGTAACCCAGGTGCTTAGTCATCAGCTTCTCACGATCCGGAAGATTGCCAGCAGCCCGCTGGGGACGAGCGTGCCCACCTCGCACAGCCCTTCCAGGTGCATCCTTTGCATGATGACAATCGCGACGACCGCGATGAACACGGTTCCCAGCTCGATTTCCACCAGGTGATGCTCAAAGAGCGTCTCGTCAGCCTTCCGCTGCGTCTCCTCCTCATGCCACGCGGCGGTGATCTCGGAGACCAGATCAGCGCGGATGGCATCAAGGGAGATGGCGTTCGTCTCGTTCTCTTCCATGTGCTTTCCTTCCTACAGCAGTTCCATGTCGTCCGCGATAGCCTGCGCGGCTTCCATCAGGGGTATGACCCGCAGGTGCGCGTTAGGAACCTCGTACGTGACGGGAATGCCCCCGTGACGGTTAATCCTCCGCACCCACTGAGAGGTGGCGTATTCGGAATCCGCGAGCAAGGGACGATTCATCGCGGCTTCCTGCTTCGGGGTACCGTCAGGACGGGTCACCCCGGACACTTCGATCTTGGCGACGTTCTCTAGGTATCCGCGTTCCGCGACATCAGACCCGTACACGAGCTGCCACAGGTCGTAGCAGACACCCACGTCGCTACGATCGTCCACACCAGCGGCACGCATCAGGGCGAGGGTATCACCCAGGGAAGGCGTCGAACCCCACGCTACAGGCTCCACAGCCACGGTGAGACCGCATCCTGCCGCGTGCTCCACCAGGTAGAGCAGGTTGAACGCCGCAACCCTGAGGCGGAACCCAGCGGCGCACAGACCCGCCTTGATCATGGTCACCCCGAAATCGTTGACGAGCACCCGCATCGCGTCGATCATGGCGATACTCGGGACTTCTGACAGGTCGAACCATTCAGCTTCCGGGACCTGCGCGTACTTGAGGATGGCAGGGTCAAGAGGCTCGTTCCACAGGACCCCGATGCTGGGAATGCCAGCGGCGTGAGCTGCTTTCGCTCTTTCGATCGCGGGATACCTGGGGAGTTTCCCGTGCGGGTTGCCCGCGAGGGACAGGTAGGAGGCGCACATCTTTGACATTACATCTCAGTTCCGATCCGTGAGGGTTTAACTGGCTTGCTTACGGGTTGCTTGCGAGGACGTGACGGGTCCGGGGTGCTGCCTTGGCGCTCTCGTAATCGTTAAACAAGAGACCGTTGTCCGCGAGAATGCGGTTCTTCCACATCTCGTGATGCACCGGCTTCCCGTCCCATTCAACGAGCAGGTCGATATACCTGGGGGCAACCTCGTCGCCCTCGCTCGCGACGAGCGGTCCGATCTCCGCGACTTTCTGCCCGAACACCATGAAGTGAATCTCTGATGCCCGACCGGAACGAGGATGGTTGTGGATGGTGACACCCGTGACCAGCTCAGCGGTCAGTCCCTCGTTGGTGACCCCGCTTCTCGTCCCGTACCTGATCAGGTATGCCCGCAGGTTCTCGAATGTGAGCGGGAACGGGGCATCAGCCATATGCAGGGGATGCGGTCCCGGGTCGTTCGGGTTGTGCATCAGCTCAGTAATCTGGGGGAGGCTCGTGTACCCGCCACGTACCAGCGGGAAGCTGTCATACCTGTCCCGCACCCACAGGTAGCTGGGAGCGGTCCACAGCGCCACGTGCCCGTGGTCCCCTTCGTGAGTGCCCCAGGACCGCCACGCCCGCGTGAACTCCCCTGACTCCAGGTAGGGCTTCGCGGCAAGGGCTTCCGATTCGAGGAGAGCCCTGATGAATTCAGGGTTCTCATCCCCGAAGCGGATGTCCATCTGCACCAGGAATTCCATGTCACAGCCCCAGCAGGTAGGCGTTGTAATGCGGGTGACTGCGGTCGGTGATGATCACCCCGTAGGACAGGGCGGTGATGTCGATGATCACCTCGTCACTCTCGTTGCTCTCATCCCCGCAGAGCATGTCCGCGAGGGCTTTCAGCTCGTTCTTGTCCATCGTTTTCCTTTCAGATCCGGAATGTCTTACCCTCCCCGAAGATGGCGGTTCCGACGTTAACGTCGATAACATCATCCTCACCTTCCGCTTCGAGGAGGATTTCGTAGTCGGTAGCCCCGGTCTGCTGGACGGTCAGCACCAGCTTCCCGAACCGGAACACTTGCGATTCATTCACCGTCTCTCCTTTCAGGTGAATATCAGCTCAGGAGGGTCCCCGAACTTCCAGTTCATCCCCCGGTCATCCACATACCGGGCAGCCAGCACCTTCCTGCCTGTCACCAGCACCAGCCTGCCCAGCCACTCAGGGGGAATCTTGTACTGCATGTCCGTGTCCGGGTGAGCAGCAATCCCGTAGGTTGCCAGGACGCTCGTGATGTACAGGGGGCAGTTGCAGGTCATCACCGCGACCTGCAACCCACGGGACAACGCCATTTTCAGCGGGGTAAGGTCAATCACCACCCCCGGGTTATCCTGCCCGACAGGGGCGGCACCCGCAGAGGTGAGGGTCCCGTCCCAGTC
>Ga0070691_10000055_pt1 | contig 31550 bp, 24 predicted proteins | sample KBSK1101metaG_FD_64673 | JGI IMG/M metagenome (GOLD analysis project Ga0070691, IMG submission 64673) | Corn, switchgrass and miscanthus rhizosphere microbial communities from Kellogg Biological Station, Michigan, USA - KBS K1-10-1 metaG | ecosystem: Host-associated > Plants > Roots >... | reverse complement strand
CGACCAGACGGCTGACCGCGTGCTTCTCCATGTACTCGGACATGTCGATCCGGACCATCGCCTCCTCGTCGCCGAAGAGGAAGTCGGCGAGGGTGCGGGCGAGCTCGGTCTTGCCGACCCCGGAGGGGCCGAGGAAGATGAAGGAGCCGGCCGGGCGCTTGGGGTCCTTGATCCCGGCGCGCGAGCGGCGGATCGCTTTCGAGACGGCGGTGATCGCGACCTCCTGGCCGATCACGCGCTTGTGCAGTTCGTCCTCCATGCGGATCAGCTTCTTGGTCTCCGCCTCGGTCAGTTTGAAGACGGGGATGCCGGTCCACATCGAGACGATGTCGGCGATCTCTTCTTCGCCGACGACCGGGCGCTCGCCGTTCTCGCCCTCGGCCCACTCGTCTTCGAGCTGGCGCTTGCGGGTGGTCAGCTGGCGCTCGGTGTCGCGCAGGTTGGCGGCCTTTTCGAACTCCTGGGCCTCGATCGCGGCCTCCTTCTCGCGCCGCGTGGTCTCGATTTCCTCCTCGAGGTCGCGGTAGACCGGCGGCGCCGACATGCTCTTGATGCGCATCCGCGAACCGGCCTCGTCGATCAGGTCGATCGCCTTGTCGGGCAGGAAGCGGTCGGAGATGTAGCGGTCGGCGAGCTCGGCGGCGGCGGCCAGGGCCTCGTCGTTGATCGTCACCCGGTGGTGCTGTTCGTAGCGCTCGCGCAGGCCTTCGAGGATCTTCACCGTGTCCTCGGGCGAGGGCTGGTCGACCTTGATCTGGGCGAAGCGGCGCTCCAGGGCGGAGTCGCGCTCGAGGTACTTGCGGTACTCGTCGAGCGTGGTCGCGCCGATCGTCTGCAGCTCGCCGCGGGCCAGGGCCGGCTTCAGGATCGAGGCGGCGTCGATCGCTCCCTCGGCGGCGCCGGCGCCGACCAGGTTGTGGAGCTCGTCGATGAAGAGGATGATGTCGCCGCGCTGGGTGATCTCTTTCATCACCTTCTTGAGGCGCTCCTCGAACTCGCCGCGGTACTTGGAGCCGGCGACCAGGGCGGCCAGGTCGAGCGTGTAGATCTGCTTGTTCTTCAGCAGCTCCGGGACCTCGCCGCTGTTGATCTTGGCCGCGAGGCCCTCGACCACGGCGGTCTTGCCGACGCCCGGCTCGCCCAGCAGCACCGGGTTGTTCTTGGTCCGCCGCGAGAGGATCTGCATGATCCGCTCGATCTCGGTTTCGCGGCCGATCACCGGGTCGAGCTTGCCCTCCTCGGCGAGGCGGGTGAGGTTGCGACCGAACTGGTCGAGCAGCTTCGAAGATTTCTTGCCGCCCTCGCCCTGTCCGCCACCGCCACCGCCGCCCTGACGGCGGCCGCCGGGGCCGGACAGCATCCGGATCACCTCGTTGCGGATCTTGTCGGAGTCGGCGTCGAAGTCGAGCAGGATGCGAGCGGCGACGCCCTCGTTCTCGCGCACCAGGCCGAGCAGGATGTGCTCGGTGCCGATGTAGTTGTGCCCGAGCGAGAGCGCCTCGCGCAGCGCCAGCTCGAGCACCTTCTTGGCGCGCGGGGTGAACGGGATCTGGCCGGAGGTGACCTCCTCGCCGGAGCCGACGATGCGGACGACCTGGGAGCGCACCCGTTCGACCGTGATGTCGAGCGACTCGAGAACCCGCGCGGCCAGGCCCTCCTCCTCGCGCAGCAGCCCGAGCAGGATGTGCTCGGTGCCGATGTAATTGTGCTTGAGCGTGCGGGCCTCCTCCTGGGCTAGGACGACGACCTGTCGGGCTCGCTCGGTGAATCGCTCGAACAAAGGAATCCTCTTCTGGATCGAACCCGGCTGAACCGGGTTAGTACCGGCAGACGCCCTATCGGTATCGGAAGGCGCCCATGTGTCCGTTAACTCTACCGAGAGCGCCCGGCCGGCCCTTTACCGCTTCCCTCCGCTGATTGCGGCTTTTCAGCCCTTCATCGCCGGAAAAAGCAGGACTTCGCGCAAGCTGCTCGCCCCCGTGAGCATCATCACCAAGCGGTCGATCCCCAGGCCGACGCCGCCGGTCGGCGGCATCCCCTGTTCGAGCGCCTCGAGGAAGATCTCGTCGTAGGGCTGGGCCTCTTCGTCGCCTCGCTTCAGCTCGGCCGCCTGCTGCTCGAAGCGGCGGCGCTGCTCGTCGGGGTCGTTGAGCTCGCTGAAGGAGTTGGCGATCTCGACCCCGCCGGCGAACGCCTCCCAGCGCTCGACCAGGCCCGGCTCGGTGCGGTGGGCCTTGGCGAAGGGCGAGAGCTCGACCGGGTAGTCGAAGACGAAGGTGGGCGCGACCAGGGCCGGCTCGACCTCGCGCGAGAAGAGGCCGTCGACCAGCTTGCCCCAGCCCTCGGCCGGGTCGGGCTCGGTCCCCATCGCCGCCGCCAGCGCCTCGCGGGTCGGGTGCTCGGCGATGTCGATGCCGGTCCGCTCGAGGATCGCCTCGCGCATCGTGATCCGGCGCCAGGGCGGGGCGAAGTCGATCGCCCCCTCGCCGCGCTCGACCCTGGTCGACCCCAGCACCCGCTCCGCCACCTCGGCGACCAGCAGCTCGAGGTCGTGGGCGGTCTTCTCGTAGTCGGCGTAGGCCTCGTACCACTCGAGCATCGTGAACTCCGGGTTGTGCTTGTGCGAGACCCCCTCGTTGCGGAAGTCCTTGCCGAGCTCGTACACGCGGTCGATGCCGCCGACGACCAGCCGCTTGAGGTAGAGCTCGGTCGCGATCCGCAGGTAGAGGTCGCGGTCGAGGGCGTTGTGGTGGGTGGTGAAGGGCCGGGCCAGGGCGCCGCCGTAGAGCGGCTGCAGGACCGGCGTCTCGACCTCGACGTAGCCGTGTTCGTCGAGCCAGCGGCGGATCTCGCTGACCGTGCGGGCGCGGACCCTGAAGATACGGCGGCTGTCCTCGTTGGCGATCAGGTCGAGCTCGCGGCGGCGGAAGCGGGTCTCGGTGTCCTCGAGGCCGTGGAACTTGTCGGGCGGGGGGCGCAGGCTCTTGGCCAGCAGGCGCCAGTGGTCGAGGGCGAGCGAGAGCTCACCGCCGCGCCGGGTCGCCATCGCCGTCCCCTCGACGCCGACGATGTCGCCGAGGTCGAGGTTGACGATCAGGGCGTAGGCCTCCTCGCCGAGCAGGTCCTCGCGGGCGTGCAGCTGGATCTGGCCGCTGCCGTCGCGGAGGTCGAGGAAGCAGGCCTTGCCGTGGCCGCGGCGGGCGACGATGCGGCCGGCGACGCGGTGACGGGAGTCGGTCTCCATCCCCTCCGCCAGGCCCTCGTGCGCGGCCCGCACCTCGGCGATGTCCTCGCGCTCGGAGAACTCGTGCGGGAACGGCTCGATCCCGGCGTCGCGGATGCGGCCGAGCTTCTCGCGCCGGTCGCGCAGTACGTCGGAGAGCTTGGGCTCTTCGGTCGGCTCGCTCATCGCCGCGCGAGCCTATCGACCGTCAGGCTTTCTCAATCTTCGTGATTTTGAGTTTCTTCTTGGGACCGCGGGGCACCTCGACCGTGACCACGTCGTTGCGCTTGCGGCCGACCAGGGCTTTGCCGATCGGCGACTCGTTCGAGAGCTTGTGCTCGACCGGGTTGGCCTCGGTGGAGCCGACGATCTGGAACTTCTGCGAATCGCCGGTCTTCTGGTCTTTGACGTGGACGACCGAGCCGAAGCCGACCTCGTCGGTGCTGAGCGCCTTCTCGTCGATCACCATCGCCCGGCGCAGCCGCTCTTCGAGCTGCGCGATCCGGCCCTCCAGCAGGGCCTGTTCGTTCTTGGCGTCGTCGTATTCGGCGTTCTCGGAGATGTCGCCGAATTCGCGCGCCTCCTTGATCCGCGCCGCCACCTCGCGCCGTTTCGTCGTCGAGAGGTGCTCGATCTCCTCTTTCAGCTTCTCGAGACCCTCTGGGGTGATGACCGCCTGACGACTCACTTTGAACTACCTCGCTTTTGGCTGTGGGGAGAGCCGCGGAAACGACTCCCAGACCGAAAAAAACGCCCGGATGCGGCGACCTGGATCGCCCCACCCCGGCACGGAGTCGCGGGATTATAGCGAGGGGCGTAGACCGGCAATCAGGGCCGTTCAAGCAACCGCGGCGGGCGCGGAAAAGCTCGCCACGAGCTCCCGCGCCCGGGGCAGATCGGCGCTGCGCTGGAGCTCGTCGACGACCTCCTGCGGAGCCTGCAGCCGCTCCGTGTACCAGGGGTAGAACTTGCGCAGGTAGCGCTGCGCCCGCTCGGTCCCGAGGTGCTCCTCGGCGCTGTCCATGACCCAGAGCAGCTCGGCGGCGACCTCGGCGCGGGCCGGCGGCTGGCGGCGCTGGCCGGTCAGCTCCTCGAACAGCCAGGGATTGCCGAGCGAGCCGCGGGCGATCATCACCGCGTCGGCGCCGGACTGCTCGTAGGCGCGGCGGGCGGCCGCGGCGCTGGAGAGGCCGCCGGAGACGATCACCGGGACCCGCACCCGTTCGACCAGCTCCCGGGTCAGCTCGTAGTCGGGGTCGCCCTTGTGTCCCTTGGTCGCGGCCCGTGGATGGAAGGCGATCGCGGCCACGCCCGCCTCCTCGACCAGGCGCAGCGCGAGGTCGAAGCCGGAACGGTCGCCGGCCTCGATCCCGGAGCGCAGCTTCACCGTCACCGGCACCCCGCCGCCGCCCTCGATCGCGCCGCGGGCCAGGGCCAGGGCCAGCTCGGGGTCGCGCAGGAGCTGGGCGCCGGCGCCGGTGCGGCGGACCTTGGGGACCGGGCAGCCCATGTTGATGTCGATCAGGTCGGCGCCGGCGGCCGCGGCGATCTCGGCCCCGGAGCGCATCACCTCGGCGTCGTGCCCGAACAGCTGCAGCGAGACCGGGTGCTCGTCCGGGTGGATCCGCATCAGCTCGCGCATCGTGCGCTCGTTGCGGTAGTGCAGGGCGAAGCTGGAGACCATCTCCGAGACCGCGAGGCCGGCGCCGTGGCGCTTGGCCTGCAGCCGCACGAACCAGTTCCCGATGCCGGCCAGCGGCGCCAGCAGGACCCGGTTGGAGATCGGCACGCCGCCGATCTCGAAGGGGTCCGTCAGCTCATGCCTTGTTCCGGTCATAGATCAACCTCAACCCCTTGAGGGTAAGCATCTCTTCGACCTCGTCGATGGTCTCGGTGAAGGGGACGATCGCCGCGGCGAGGCCGCCGGTGGCGAGGAAACGGGCCTCGCCGAGCTCGGCCTCGATGCGGCGGGCGATGCCGTCGATCAGGCCGGCGAAGCCGAAGACCACGCCGGACTGGATCGCCGCCCGGCTGGACCGGCCGATCGCCGCCTCGGGCTCGGCCAGTTCGATGCGGGGGATGCGCGCGGCCCGTTCGACCAGCGCGGTCAGAGAGATCTCCAGCCCCGGCGCGATCGCGCCGCCGAGGTACTCGCCGTCGCTCGAGACGGCGTCGAAGTTGATCCCGGTGCCGAAGTCGACGACGACGCAGGCGCCGTCGACGAGGTCGTAGGCGGCGACGGCGTTGACCAGCCGGTCGGCCCCGACCTCGAGTGGGTTGTCGATGCGGATCGGCATCCCGGTCTTGACCCCCGGGCCGATCACCACGCAGTCCGCTTCGAGGTAGCGCCCGGTCAGGTTTTCGTACTGGGTCCCGAGCGGCGGCACCACCGAGGAGACGCAGACCGCGTCGAGCTGGTCGAGGCCCATCTCGCAGAGCTCCATCAGGCCGCCGATCCTCTCCGCCAGCTCGTCGCCGGTGGCGCCGGCGCGGGTCTGGAAGCGCCAGTGCTCGACCAGGTTCTCGCCCTCGAAAGCGCCGAGGTGGGTCTGGGTGTTACCGACGTCTACCGCGAGAAGCACGGGGACAGCATAGGATCGCCGCATGGACGCGCGCCTCTTCGTCATCCCCGCCTCGCACCCCAGCATCGCCGCCGAGCTGATGCTGCGGCACAAGGGCATCGCCTTCAAGCGCACGGATCTCGTGCCCGTGGTCTCTCGGACCGTCGTGCGAGCGCTCGGCTTCCCGGGCAAGACGGTGCCGGCGCTGAAGATCGACGGGCGCAAGGTGCAGGGGTCGCGGCAGATCTCCCGCGAGCTGGAGCGTCTGCGACCCGAGCCGCCGCTGTTCCCCGCCGATCCCGAGCTGCGGGCCGAGGTCGAAGCGGCCGAGCGCTTCGGCGACGAGCGCCTCCAGCATCGACTTCGGCAGCTCGCTTGGTGGGCGCTGAAGAAGAACCGGGCGCCCCTGCGCAGCTACTCCGAGGGTGCCAGGCTCGGCATCCCGACCGGCCTCGCGGTGAAGACCGCGGCGCCGATCATCGCTCTCGACGCCCGCATCCAGAACGCCAACGACGAGACCGCGCGCAGCGCCGTCGACGCCATGCCGGGGATGCTCGACAAGATCGACAGCTGGATCGAGGCGGGGGTGCTGAACGGCGAGCAGCCCAACGTCGCCGACTTCCAGATCGCCCCCAGCATCGGCCTGGCGATGACCTTCGACGACCTGCGCCCGGCGATCGAGGGCCGGCCCACCAGCGCCCTGGCGAAGAGGTTCGTGCCGGATTTCCCCGGCCACACCCCGCCGATCGTCCCGGCCGACTGGCTGGCGCCGCTGCACGCCGGCGCCTGAAGGCTTTTACTCCCTGTAGGGGGTAGAAAGCTTCAACCGTCGAGCGAGCCGACCCGCTCGACCGCTTCGCCGGTCCCCAGCGCCGCGAGGGCATCGGCCAGGCGGGTGCCGTCGGGCAGGGTCAGCCTGGGGTCGAGCTCCAGCAGGGGCACGAGGACGAAGCGGCGACTGGTCGTCTCGGGATGCGGCAGGGTCAGGCGCTCGGTCCGCAGCTCGAGGTCGCCGAGCAGGAGCAGGTCGACGTCGAGCGGGCGGGGGCTGTGGCGGGGGGCGTCGAGGGCGCGGCCGCGCTCGGCCTCGACCGCCTTGCAGAGGTCGAGCAGCTCCTCGGGCTCGAGCTCGGTGCGGATCCGGATCGCGGCGTTGAGGAAGTCGGGCTGGTCGAGGACCTCGCCGACCGGCTCGGTCACGTAGGCAGAGGAGACGGCCTCGACCTCCACCCCGCGCCCGGCCAGCAGCTCGATCGCCGCCCGCAGGTGCCCGGCGGAGTCGCCGACGTTGGAGCCGAGACCGAGGTAGCCGGTCCGCACCGCTAGTCCTCGCGGGCTTCGGCCTCGTCCTCGTCGACGGCCCGCTCCTGGGTGACCTCGACCGCGACCTCCTGGATCGCCAGCGGCAGCGGCGGCTCCGGCTTCGCCGCCCGCACCCGCACCGATTCGCAGCCGTAGCGCTCCATCAGCCGCTGGCCGATCACCTGGGCCAGGCGCTCCAGGGTCTTGTAGCTGCGCTCGGTCGCCGCCAGGGCGACGATGTCGCAGACCTGGGCGTAGTCGACCGTGTCCTCGAGGCGGTCGGTGAGGACGGCGTCGCAGTCGGGGACATCGAAGGAGATGTCGAACTCGAGCCGCTGCCCGACCTCCTGCTCGGCTTCGCTGACCCCGTGGTGGGTGTAGATCGAGAGGCCGCGCAGCTCGACTTCGGCGCTCGACTCGATGCCGTTGCCGTGAGCCTCCATACCGGCAACCTACCCGAGGATCGCGCCGGCCACGGCCATCGCCTGGCCGACCTCGGCGACGTCGTGGACGCGCAGGATCTCGGCCCCCTCGGCCGCGGCCAGCACCGAGGAGGCGATCGTGCCGCCGAGGCGTTCGCCGGCGTCGGAGCCGTCGACCCGGCCGATGAAGCTCTTGCGCGAGGTGCCGACGACCAGCGGCCGGCCGAGCCGGCGCAGCTCGCCGAGCCGGCGCAGCAGCTCGAGGTTGTGGGCGGCGGTCTTGCCGAAGCCGATGCCGGGGTCGAGCCAGATCCGCTCCGCGGCGATGCCGGCGGCGACGGCCGTCCGCATCCGCTCGGCCAGGAAGGAGGCCACCTCGGCGACGACGTCGTCGTAGTGGGGGTCGCGCTGCATCGTCCGCGGACTGCCGGCCATATGCATCAGGACCACGGTCGCCTCGCGCTCGGCGCAGAGCGAGGCCATCCCGGGGTCGCCGCGCAGGGCGGTGACGTCGTTGACGATCGTCGCCCCGACGTCGAGCGCCGCCGCCGCGACCGCGGCCTTCGAGCTGTCGACGGAGATCGCCGCCGCGCCGCCCGCCAGCCCGGCGATCACCGGCTCGACCCGCCGCAGCTCCTCCTCCTCCGGCACCTCCTCGGCCCCCGGCCGAGTCGATTCCCCGCCGACGTCCAGAATCGCCGCCCCGGCCTCTTCCAGCTCCCGCCCATGCGCGATCGCCGCCTCGGGATCGAGGTAGAGGCCGCCGTCGGAGAACGAGTCGGGGGTCACGTTGACCACCCCCATCAGCTTCATGGCGCGCTCGCTAGCTGGCGTCGCCGCCGGCGAAGCCGGGGCGGGGGCGCGGGTTAGGTCGAGCGCCCTCGCGCTGCGCCCTTTCGGGCTCGGGAGCCGGCGGGGCCGGCTCGGCCGGCTCCTCGTCGTCGGCGAAGACCTCCTCGGCGGGCTTGCCGGCGAGCAGGTCGGCGAACTGGGTGGCGTCGATCGTCTCGCGCTCCAGCAGCAGGTTGGAGATCTTGTCGAGCTCCTCGCGGCGCTCGTTCAGCAGGCCCTTGGCGGTCTGGTGGGCGCTCTCGACGATGCGGCGGATCTCGTCGTCGATCTCGCGCGCGATCTCGTCGGAGTAGTCGGGTTCGGCGCTGAATTCGCGACCGAGGAAGGGCTGGCCGCGGTCGTGGCCGAAGACGCGCGGCCCGAGCCGCTCCGACATGCCGAAGCGCATCACCATCTGCTTCGCGGTCTCGGTCACCTTTTCGAGGTCGTTGGAGGCGCCGGTGGTGATCTCGCCGAAGACGATCTCCTCGGCGGCGCGGCCGCCCAGGGTCATCGCCATCGTGTCGGTCAGCTCGGCGCGGGTGGTGAGGAACTTGTCCTCGGTCGGCAGGCTGATCGTGTAGCCGAGCGCCTGGCCGCGGCTGATGATCGAGATCTTGTGGACCGGGTCGCAGTTGGGCAGGAGCTGGCCGACGATCGCGTGGCCGACCTCGTGGAAGGCGGTGATCAGGCGCTCCTTCTCGCTCATCACCCGGGTTTTCTTCTCGGGGCCGGCGATCACGCGCATGATCCCCTCCTCGAGCTCCTTCATCGAGACCTCGCGGTTGCCCGAGCGGGCGGTCAGCAGCGCCGCCTCGTTGATCAGGTTGGCGAGGTCGGCACCGGTGAAGCCGGGGGTCTGGCCGGCCAGCGTGTCGAGGTCGATTTCGCGGGCCAGCGGCTTGCCGCGGGTGTGGACTTCGAGAATCTGCTTGCGGCCCTTGCGGTCGGGCCGGTCGACGACTACCTGGCGATCGAAGCGACCCGGCCGCAGCAGCGCCGGGTCGAGGATGTCGGGCCGGTTGGTGGCGGCGATCAAGATGATGTTGTCCTTCATCTCGAAGCCGTCCATCTCGACCAGCAGCTGGTTCAGCGTCTGCTCGCGCTCGTCGTGGCCGCCGCCCATGCCGGCGCCGCGATGGCGGCCGACGGCGTCGATCTCGTCCATGAAGATGATGCAGGGCGAGTTCTGTTTGGCCTGCTCGAAGAGGTCGCGGACGCGGCTGGCGCCGACGCCAACGAACATCTCGACGAAGTCCGAGCCGGAGATCGAGAAGAACGGGACCCCGGCCTCGCCGGCGACGGCGCGGGCCAGCAGGGTCTTGCCGGTTCCGGGCGGTCCGTACAGCAGGACGCCCTTGGGGATGCGGGCGCCGAGCGCCTGGAATTTCTTCGGGTTCTCGAGGAATTCCTTGATCTCGCCGAGCTCCTGCACCGCCTCGTCGACGCCGGCGACGTCGCGAAAGGTGATTTTCGGCGCGTCCACCGACATCCGCTTCGCTTTCGATTTGCCGAAGTTCATCACCCGCGAACCGCCGCCCTGCATCTGGTTCATGAGGAAGATCCAGAAGCCGAGGAAGAGCACGAAGGGCAGGATGAAGGTGAGCAGCGAGAGCAGGCCGTTGCTGCCGGAGCCGTGGACGACGGTCTTCGTCTTCACGTGTTCGTTCAGCAGGTTGATCAGGCTCTGCTCGGTGTATGGCGGGTAGCCGGTGGAGAAGCTTTCGCCGTTCTTCTCCTTGACGTCGAGCGTGTTGTCCTTGGTGTTGATCGAGACTTCATCGATCTGGCCGGTCGCGATCAACCCGCTCTGAGGCTGGACCAGCTCGTTGTAGGACGGCGGCGGGGGGCCGGAATCGCTCGTGATCACGCGCTGGGCGATGAAGGCCAAGATGACCACCAGCAGGATCGGGAACGCCGCGCTTTTGAAAAAACGCCTCAAAGGTGAATTCAGCGTACCAGGGCGGTTTTGCGCGCTCTACTCGGTCAGAGCAGCGACGAAATCGAGATTGCGGTAGCGCTGGGCGTGGTCGAGGCCGTACCCGATCGCGAACCGGTTGGGAATCTCGAACCCGACGTAGCGGGGCGAGAGGTCGACCCGCAGCCGCTCCGGCTTGGTCAGCAGCGCGCAGACCTCGAGCGAGGCTGGGTTGCGCGCCTTCAGGTTCCGCATCAGGTAGTGAAGGGTGAGGCCGGAGTCGATGATGTCCTCGACGATCAGCACGTGGCGGCCCTCGATCGAGGCGTCGAGGTCCTTGAGGATGCGCACGACGCCGGAGGTGTCGGTCTGGGAGCCGTAGCTGGAGACCGCCATGAAGTCGATCTCGCAGGGCACGTCGATGCTGCGCATGAGGTCGGCGAGGAAGAGCACGGCGCCCTTGAGGACGCCGACCATGACCAGCTCGCGCCCGTCGTAGTCGCGACTGACCTCGGCCCCCAGCTCCGCAACCCGGCGCTGCAGATCATCTCTGGCCACAAGCGTCTCGCCAATCGCGTCTCCCATCGCCGCCAGTCTAGATACCTGGCCGATGGGCCGAAAAGTCGAGCCAGGCTCGACTTTTCGGCCCATCGGCCTCCCTAGCTCTGCTCGGCGTGGAGGATGCCGGCTTTGACGACCGCGCGGATGCCGCCGCCGAGGTCGAGCATCGCGGTGCCGGTGCGGCGCAGGCCGGCGACCTGCTCGGCGAAGCGGGCGGCACCGGGGACCGGGCGCCCGGCGGCGCCGTCGGCCAGCCGCTGGAGGACGAGGCGCCGCAGCGCCGGCGGCAGCTCGCCCAGGCGCTCCAGGGTGATCGTGCCGCGGTCGCGCTCGCCCGAGCCGTCGACCTCGGCGTCGACCAGGGCGTCGAGCACCTCCGCCTCGTCGCGCAGCAGCGCCGCCGTCCGCAGCACGTTCGCGGCCGCGGCGGGATGGATCTTCTCCAGCTCCGGCAACAGACTGTGGCGGACGCGGTTGCGGGCGTAGATCGGCTCGGCGTTGCTCGCATCCTCGCGCCAGGCGAGCCGGCGCTGTTCGCAGTAGGCGGTGGTCTCGGCCCGGGTGAACCCGAGCAGCGGCCGGGCCAGGCTGCCGTCGTGGCGGCGCATCCCCAGCAGCGCCCGGCGGCTGGGCGAGGAGGCGAGCCGGTAGAGGATCGTCTCGACCTGGTCGTCGGCGGTGTGGCCGGTGACGATCGTCGCCCCGCGCGGCAGCGCGATCTCGGCCGCAGCCGCGTAGCGGGCGTCGCGCGCCCAGGCCTGCAGATTGCCGGGGCCCTCGGGGCGCTGGGGGCGCACTACCGCCAGCTCGACCCCGAGCGACTCGCAGAGCCCCCGGCAGTGGCGCTCGTCCGCGTCGGAGTCGTCGCGCAGCCCGTAGTTGACGTGCAGGGCGCTGACCCGGCCGGCGCCGACCGCGCGGGCGGCGAGGTCGAGCATGCAGACGGAGTCGCGACCGCCGGAGAGCATCGCCACCACCGGGCCACCGGGCGCCAGCAGCCCGTCGGCCACCACCCGCTCCAGCATCGCCTCGGCGTCCATGCACTCAGTTTCCCGCTTCCGCGAGCCCGAGCCGGAGTCAGGCGCCGCGAACCACGAAGAGGTCCGTCGGCGCCGGGAAGCCCTTGAGCTTGACCTGGCCGATCGGCTCGAGGCCGAGACCGGCGCGGCCGGCGATCGCCTCGCCGACCCGGTCGGTGACGAGCACCTCGCCGGCGAGAGCGCGGTTGACGACCCGGTGGGCGAGGTTGACCTGGCCGCCGAAGTAGTCGCCGTCGCGGTAGACGGCCTCGCCGCAGTGGATCCCGACCCGCGGTTGCGGGCGCTCGGGGAAGCGGGCGAGGAAGCCGACCGCCCATTCGGTCAGGGAGGCGGCGTCGGGGGAGACCACCATCACCTCGTCGCCGATCGTCTTCACGATCGTCGCCTCCCGCGGCAGCGTCGATTCGACCGTCTCGACGAAGTTCTCGACCACGTCGAGCGCCTCCATGTCGCCCTCCTCCTCGGTGTAGCGGGTGAAGCCGGTGAGGTCGATGAAGCAGAGCGTGACCGTGACCTGGCCGAGTTCGATTTCGGCGGTGTCGGCGCCGAGCCCCGACTCCATGTGGCCGACCACGTCCTGCTCGATGAAGAAGCGCAGGTAGCGGTTGTGGAGGTATTCGGTCAGCGGCGCCGCGAGCGGCAGGATGTCGGCCGCCAGATCACCCATCTCCGCCGCCATTTCCAGCTCCGGGACCGCGTCGCGGATCAGCGGTTCGTGCACGTAGAGATGGAAGAGGCGGACCTCGGCGTCGGCGATGCGCCGCATCGACTGTACGTAGACGCGGACCAGCTGCAGGAAGGCGACGAGCGGGAACCCGGCGGCGAGCACCCTGGCGCAGTGGCGCAGCGCCACCGCGTCCTCGCGAGTGAGGTTGCGCTGCTGTCCTTTGGGAGTGCCGAGGATGATCAGGATGCGCTCGATCAACTCCGGCTCCATCCCGGTCTCGCGGGCAATCTCGTGCAGGCCCACCCGCTCGTCGGCGCCGCCCTCGGAGAAGAGCTCCTCGGCGAAGCCGAAGGCGAGACGGCCCTCGCGACCGGCCTCGCGCAGATCCTCCAGCGAGTAGCCGCGCTCGCGCATCCGCGCCACCACCCGCGCCTGGGCGGCCGCGGCGGCGGTCCAGCGGCCACGGCGGACCGGGACGATCTTCTCCCCGGCCCAGCGTTTGAGGGTGCTGGCGGGCACGCCGGAGCGACGCGCGGCCTCACTCAGCGATATGCGCTCGTCGGCCATTGGAAGGCGAGGCTAGCCAGCGGCGGGGACCAAACGACGAACGGGGCGGCACAAGGCCCGCCCCGTTCGCGCTGTTTGGGTGTCCAGATGCGTATTAGGTGGGGATCTCCGACTCCTCGTGCAGCTGCAGGACCGGCTCGCCGCCCTCGCCGGTGCGGATGCGGATCGCCTCCTCCACCGGCAGCACGAAGATCTTGCCGTCGCCGACCTCGCCCGTGCGGGCGTGTTTGAGGATCGTCTCGACGACGACCGACTTGTCTTTGTCCTCGACCACGACCTCCAGCTTGATCTTGGGCCGGACGTTGACGGTGAGGGTCGAGCCGCGGTAGCGCTCGACGATCCCCTTCTGACGCCCGGAGCCCTTGGCCTCGATGATCGACAGGGACGGGAATCCCTTGTCGAGCAACTCGGCCCGGATCGGCTCGAACGCCTCGTGGCGGATGAACGCCTCTATCTTTTTCATGCGTCCAGGCCTCCTACGGCTCGGTCGTGGTCATAGGGCTTACAGCCGGAGCCGCGGCCGCCCCGACAGCCGGCGGCGCGCCGCCGAGCTGCAGGCCGGTCGAGTACTCGGGCTGGGGGATGAACTGCTCCGGGTACCCGTACATCCCATGCTCGGAGATGTCGAGACCGGCGTCCTCCTCCTCGGCGGTGACCCGCAACCCGATCGTCTTCTTGATCAGGAAGAAGATTCCGTAGGAGACGACGAAGACGCAGCCAAAGGCGACCCCCACTCCCAGCGCCTGGGCGCCGAGCTGGTGGAGCGAGCCGCTGTACCAGAGGCCCGGATCGCCGACTTCGTTGAATTCGGCCAGTCGCGGCGAGGTGAAGATCCCGCACGACAGGGTCCCCCAGATACCGGCCAGGCCGTGGGCCGAGGTGGCCCCGACCGGGTCGTCGATGACCTTCTCGATCGCGATCACGCCGAAGACGACGATGACCCCGGCGATCGCGCCGATGATCGGCGCCGCCCAGTACTCGACGTAGCCGGAGGGGGCGGTGATGGCGACCAGGCCGGCGATCGCGCCGTTGCCCGCCATGCCGATGTCGATCGTTTTCGAGAGCAGGTACATGACCGCCACCGCGGCGACCACGCCCGCTGCCGCCGCCAGGTTGGTGACGACGACGACTTCGGCGAAACGGCCGCCGATCGCGCCGAGGGTCGAGCCCGGGTTGAACCCGAACCAACCGAGCCAGAGGATCAGCACGCCGAGCCCGACCAGCGGCATCGAGTGCCCCGGGATCGCCCGCGGTTTGCCGTCCTTCGTGTACTTGCCGATGCGCGGGCCGAGGAGGAGCAGCGCCGCGAAAGCCCCGGTCGCCCCGATCAGGTGGACCACCGTGGAGCCGGCGAAGTCCTGCATGCCGACGTTCGCCTGCAGCCAGCCGCCACCGAAGATCCAGTGGCTGAGCACCGGGTAGAGGACGGCGCTGAAGATGACCGCGTAGATGATGTAGGCGCTGAACTTGATCCGCTCCAGGGTCGCTCCCCAGACGATCGCCAGCGAGACGGCGCAGAACACGAACTGGAAGAACATGAACGCGGCGGGACTGATCGAATACGTTTCGACGAAGGGGATGCTTTTGCCCGCTTCTTCGATCGAGGAGCCCACGTTGAGGAAGAAGCCGTGGGTGCCGGCGATCTCACCGAGCCCGCCGAAGGCGAGCGCGAACCCGCAGGCCCAGTAACAGAGCGACGCGATCGAGAAGTTGACCAGCACCTTGGCGACGCCGGCGCCGGCGTTCTTCGCCCGGGAGAAGCCGACCTCCAGGAGCAGGAAGCCCGCCTGCATGAACATCACCAGCACGCCGGCGACGATCACCCACATGGCGTTGATGCTTGCCTCGGGCGTTTCCAGGATCGGCGTCGCTTCCGCAGCGAAGGCGACCCCCGGCAAAACGAGCGAGGCAACCGCGGCCACCGGGCCTGCGATCAAGAGCCTCTTTTTCATTGATTTCCTCCTAGCCCACCGAGCCCAGGCTGCGGTGGTCGCGGGTTTGGCGATTCCGGGGCACCGTAAATTCGGCTCGGCAAGCTGTGTTTAGACGGCTGGACGAAATCCCCGCGGCTCGTTTCTCACAAGTGGCTAGGCTCGGCCGCAGATGCCGGCCAGACTGCGCCCGACCGCCCCGATAGCCGCCGCCGCGGTGCTGGTCGGCGACCCGGGGCGGGCGCTGATGCTGGCCCAAGCCCTGCTCGAGGAGCCGAAGATGAGCAACCACGCCCGCGGGCTCTGGGGGTATACGGGGCGGACGCCCGCGGGGCACGACCTCTCGATCCAGGCGACCGGGATGGGCGGCCCGAGCGCCGCTCTGGTGCTCGCCGACCTGGCCGAGCTCGGCGTGCGCCGCGCGGTCAGGGTCGGCACCGGCACCGCGCTCGACCCCGGCCTCGCGGTCGGACAGCTGCTGGCGATCGAGGAGGCGCACGCCTGGAGCGGCACCGGCGCCGGCGAGTCGGTGCTGCCGGACCCGGGGCTGACGGCGGAGCTGCGGCGGCGGCTGGGCGACTCCGCTCGCGCGGCTTCGGTCGCGAGCCTCGACACCCTGCACGGAGGCGGGGCGCCGGCGCCGGTGCCGGCCGGCGACGTCGCCGACATGCAGACGGCGGCGCTGTTCGGGCGCGCCGCCGACCTCGGGGTGCGCCTGGCGGCGGTGCTGGTGGTCAGCGAGAGCACCGGCGGCGAGCGAGGGGACGACGAGGCGAGCGAGGCGGCCGCGAAGCTCGCCGGCGCGGCGGCCTCGCTCGCACTCTCAACCTAAAGTCGAGGCTTAGGCTTTGGCTTTTTTGGCCGGCTTCTTCGCCGCCTCGCGGCGGAGGGCGCCGACTTCGCGGCTGAGGTCGTCGATCTGCTCCTCGACCTCCTCGAGGCGCTGGGAGAACGAGCGCAGGCGGCGCTCGAGGCGCTCGAGATCGGTCGCCGAGGAGAGGTTGAGCGCTCCCATCGCCGCCTGCTGGGCCTCGATCGCCTTCTCCCGGGCCCCGAAGGCGGCGGAGATCGCGTTGTGAAGGGTCGGGTTGTCGATCAGCGCCTGCGCGAGCTCGCCGATCGCCTGCTCGCTGCGCGCTCGCAGTCCGTCCTGCTCGTCCTCGTACATCGATCCGCCCGCCTTTCGCAATTCGTTGACAGCAGCTTAACGAGCCCATCCGGCCCGCCTGAAACGCTGCCGGGTGCAGGCATGATGTCCACGTTGATTAAGGGCTTGTTGGGGGGCGGCCGGGGTCGTTGCGGCTGCCTGGACGAACGAGTAGCGTGGGCTCGCCTGCGCGGGGAATATGCGGCAGCGGTTTCCGCCGCCTGCGACCACGGATATCGAGGCACACTGGGATGAGAGCCAAGCTCGCACTGATCGTCGTACTCGCCAGTTTTCTGGGCCTGTCGGCACTCGGCGTGACGATGGCCGGCGCCGACCAGGTAGCCGAAGGCGCGGCGGCCGAAGCGCCCGCGACGACCACCACCGCGGTCCCCTCGCTGCAGGCCCCGGCCTGCGCCAACGGCCTCGACGACGACGGCGACGGCCTGATCGACCTCGCCGACCCCGACTGCACCGACCCGACCGTGACCAGCGAGGCGACCGTCCCGCCGAGCGCCGCCACCCCGGCGACGCCAGTCCCGGCCCCGGCTCCCGAAACCGAAGCTCCGGCGACGAGCGGGAAGACGGGCGGCGTCAAGCAGGGCAGCACGATCGACGGCAGCGGGGCCGGCGGCGCGCCCGGCGTCATCCGCAACAAGGGCATCGGCGACGCCAGCGGCGGCGTCAGCTCCAGCGGCGGCGTCAGCGCTCCCAGCGCCACCGGCAACGGCGACCAGCCGCTGGCCGACGGCGGCGACGGCGGCGCCCAGTTCTCCGCCGGCGGCAGCCCCACGCTCGGCAACCCGACGACGACCATCGCCCCCTTCGGGCCGGCCCCGATCGGCGTCCCCAACTTCGTCATCGACTCCTTCGAGATCCCGCCCTTCCTGCTGCCGATCTACCAGGCCTGCGGAACCGAATACGGGATCCCCTGGGAGGTGCTGGCATCGATCAACAAAATCGAGTCCGGCTTCGGCACCAACCTCAACGTCTCCAGCGCCGGCGCCGTCGGCTGGATGCAGTTCCTGCCTTCGAGCTGGGAGATGTACGGGGTCGACGCCAACGGCGACGGGCGCAAAGACCCCTACAACCCGGTCGACGCCATCTGCGCCGCCGCCAGCTATCTGAAGGCGGCCGGCGGCAACAAGGACCTCTACGGCGCGATCTTCGCCTACAACCACGCCGACTGGTACGTGCAGGAGGTCCTGCTCTACGCCCGCGCCTACGGCAAACTGCCCTCCGACCTGGTCGGCTCGCTGACCGGACTGACCGAGGGCGCCCACTTCCCCGTCGCCGCCGACGCCCGCTACGCCGACGACGTCTCCGCCCGCACGGTGCTGAAGTCGGGCGGCGACTCCGCCGATGGGGCCGCCGAGATCGCCTCGTCCTCGCCGACTCGGCGGGGGATCAACATCTTCGCCGCCGAGGGCTCGCCGGTGGTCGCCGTCAACGACGGCGTCATCCGCAAGCTCGGCAGCTCGCCGAAGCTCGGCAAGTTCGTCGTCCTCGAAGACACCTACGGCAACCGCTACACCTACGCGGAGCTGGGCGAGGTCGTCCGCGACCATCGCCTGGTGGTGATGCCGACCGGCAGAGAGCGGCGGGTCCCGGTCGAAAGCCAGGACCTGCGGCCGCGACTGCGGGCGCTGCCGAGTCGCGCCGACGTCGACCAGGACGAGGCCGCGGCGACCGAGACCGCCGCCGCCAAGTCCGGTTCGCTGCGGGTCGGCTCGAAAGTGATCGCCGGCACCGTGCTGGCCCGGATCGCCGGCGGCGCCGACGGGGTCGACCCCCACCTCAACTTCTCGATCCGGCCGGCCGGCCGCGGTGCCCCGCGGATCGACCCGAAGCCGATCCTCGACGGCTGGAAGCTGCTGGAGGCGACGGCGATCTACCGGGCCAAGGGCAAGAACCCCTTCAGCGCCCAGCTCAGCGGCGCCGGCGTCCTGCTGCTCTCCAAGGAGGCGCTGCAGAAGCGCGTCCTCAACGACGACGGCCTCTCGATCTACACCTGCGGCCGCGAAGACATCGCCGCCGGGGCGATCGACCGCCGCGTCCTGGCGATGCTCGAGTACCTGCGCTCGAAAGGCTTCGAACTGACGATCACCTCGCTCAGCTGCGGCCACGGCTTCCTCACCACCTCCGGCAACGTCTCCGAGCACACCACCGGCGACGCGGTCGACATCGCGGTGATCAACGGCGTCCCGGTCACCGGCCACCAGGGCCCGGGCACGATGACCGACGAGCTGATCCGCGACGTGCTGCAGCTGCAGGGCACGATGCACCCCCACCAGGTGATCTCGCTCGAGGACATGCCCGGCGCAACGAGCTTCGCCATGGCCGACCACTACGACCACGTCCACGTCGGCTACCACGCCGTCGAAAGCGGCCTCGAAGCCCAGTTCTCGGCGCTGCTCAAACCGGATCAGTGGCAGCGCCTGATCTCGCGCCTCGGCCAGATCGAAAACCCCGAGGTCCCGATCCACCCCTCGCAGTACTCGTTGCCGGACAAGCCGCAAGGCGACGGCGGCACCAGCGGCGGCGACTAGCCCCGCGTCGCGCCCTTCCGCTCCGAGCGGGAGAATGACGACCCTGTCCACGCTATTCGGATTCGCGCAGTTCGATTTTGCCGGCAGGCTGCCGCTGGCGGACGGGCGCTACCTGGCTCGGGAGGGGAGCGAGGCGGCGGAGAGCGTGTTGGTGGTGGAGACGCTGGGGGCACCCCCGGTCGCGACGCGACGGCGGCGCCGGCCGCGGAAGGCGGAGCCGGAGGCCGAGCCGGCGCCGCTGCCGCTGACCCGGGTTACGGCGGTGCGGGCGGCGACGCCGCTCGACGACGAGGAGGAGGCCGGGCGCTGGCTTGACGAGGCGACCGAGGCCGAGGACACGGCCGACGTCCTCGTCGGCGACGGGATCGCCCTGCTCAACCGAGCCCTGCACCTGCACGCGGTCGCCAGCGGCGACCCGCACGGGCACGAGCTGACGCCCGAGCGCGCGGTCGCGGTACGGGTCGGCTACGGCAGCGGCGACGAGGTCGCGGCCAGCCGCTTCGCCGATGCCCGCGAGGTCGACGTCTGGGCCAGCGGCGCTTCGCGGCGCCGGCGCCGCGAAGCGGATCTGCGGCCGCAGGAACGGGTCGCCGCGGTGCTCGGCGGCCGCGAGACGGTCGATGCCTGCGAGGCGCTGCTGCTGCGCGCGCGCGCCGACCTCGACGCCGGCCGCGGGCGGGAAGCGGCGCTGCAGCTGCGGGTCGGGCTCGAGGCGCTGCTGGCCGAGCTGCCTGGCGCGCTCGCCGACCCCGACCACGAACAGGACATGGGGACGCTGAGCAGCCGCCGCTCCGAGGCCGGCGAGGCCGCCAACGCGGCCCTGCGGGGCGAGCTCGGCGACGGCCAGGCGACGGCGGTCCGCGAGCTGCTGGAGCTCTGCGAGCGGGTATTGCGCCGCCGCCGGATCCTCCGGGGCTAGCCTAACCCTCAAGTAGATGGTGAGACTGGAGTCCAGCTAGAGGGAGAGGTGCTGGGCGACCACGGTGTCGAGCAGGGACTCGGCCAGGTGGTGGGCTTCGTCGAGGGCCACGCCCTCGATCGAGGGGACGCCGATCACGGTCAGGCCGGCCGCGCGGGCGGCGGCGACGCCGGTCGGCGAGTCCTCGAGGGCGACGACGTCGGGGCCCGGCTCGACTGCGAGGCGCCGGCAGGCCTCCAGGTAGGGATCGGGGGCCGGCTTCGGCGCCGCCACTTCGTGGGCGCTGAGGACGACGTCGAAGTGGCCCTCGAAGCCGACCAGCTGCAGCGAACGGGTGACGAAGGCGAGCGGCGAGTTGGAGACGAGGCCGATCGGGGTGCCGCGCTCGCGCAGCGCCCGCAGCAGGTCGCGGGCGCCGATCATCGCCTCCACCCCGTGCTCGAGCTCGGCGACGACGAGCACGTTCAGCTCCTCGATCAGCTCCGCCGCCCGCCCCGGCTCGTCGAGGCGCCGTTCCAGCACCGCGCCGGCGATCGCCGCGGAGGTGCCGACCAGCTCGCGCTTGTCGGCCGGGGTGAACTCGGTGCCGCGGCGGACGAAGAGGTCCTGCTCGGCCCGGGTCCAGACCGACTCGGTGTCGAGCAGCAGGCCGTCGTTGTCGAAGACGACCGCGGTCGGCAGGTCGGGGGTCACCGGCGCATCATCGCGGACCGCCGCTAGCCGAGCGCGGCGAGCACGGCGGCCAGCTCGTCGACGACCTCGCCGCTCAGCTTCAGCTCGGCATCGCCGTCGTAGGGGGTCTCGCCCTTGGTCACGATCGCCACGCGGCCGCCGTGTTCGAGCGTCAGCTGCGGCAGCCCGGAGACCGGGTGCACGGCGAGCGAGGAGCCGACGCAGATCATCAACTCGGCCCGTTCGGCGAGGCTGTGGGCCCGCACCATCGCGCTCTCCGGCAGCAGCTCGCCGAAGAGGACGACGTCGGGTTTGACCGCCCCCCGGCAGGACGAGCAGATCGCCACCCCGTCCCTGTCGAAGAGCTCCTCGACCTCGTCGATCTCGAACACGGTCGCGCAGCGGGTGCAGGAGGAGGTCTCGATCGAGCCGTGCACCTCGACCACGTTGCGTGAGCCGCCGGCGCGGTGCAGGCGGTCGATGTTCTGGGTGATCACACCCTCCAGCAGCTCGCGGCGCTCGAGCTCGGCCAGCGCTTCGTGGGCTGGGTTCGGGCGTTTGTCGCCGAGCGACTGGAAGCGCGGCCGGTAGTAGGACCAGAAGCGGGCCGGGTCGCGCTCGAAGACGTCGATGTGGGCGACCTCCATCGGGTCGACGTTGGCCCAGAGACCCGTCTCCGGGGTGCGGAAGTCGGGGATCCCGGAGGGGACCGAGATCCCCGCCCCGGTCAGGGCGACGGTGCAGCGCGACTCGCGGATTAGCTCCGCCAGCCGCGAAACGCCGGCCGACGGGCCGATATGTCGACCTGGGGTCGACATATCGGCCCGTCGGCCGGCTGTTGGGGCTACTTGCCGCTCCATTTGGGGGTGCGCTTGGTGAGGAAGGCGGCGATGCCCTCCTTCGCGTCCTCGCTGGCGAAGGCGGCGGCGAAGCCCTGCTTCTCGGCCTCGATGCCGTCGTCGAGGTCGCCCTTGTGGGAGACGCTCTTGATCAGCCCCAGCGCGACCGGCGCCTGCCCGGCCAGCTTGCGGCCCCACATCAGCGCCGTCTCGAACAGCTCGTGGTCGGGGACGACCCGGTTGACCAGGCCCAGTTCCAGCGCCTCCTCGGAGAGGACGGCGTCGCCGACCAGGTTCATCTCCAGCGCTCTGTTGGGTCCGACCAGGCGGGCCAGGCGCTGGGTGCCGCCGAAGCCGGGGATGATCCCGAGCTTGATCTCCGGCTGGCCGAAGACGGCCGCCTCGGCGGCGATCCGCACGTCGCAGGCCATCGCCAGCTCGCAGCCGCCGCCGAAGGCGATCGAGTTGACGGCGGCGATCGTCGCCACCGGCTCGGTGCCGAACTCGCGCAGCAGCGCGTGGCCCTTGTCGATCATCTCCCCGCCGGAGCCCTCGTCCATCTGGGTGAAGGCCTTGATGTCGGCGCCGGCCGAGAAGACGACCGGGACCGAGGAGGCGATCACCATCGCGCCGACGCCGTCGGCTGCCTTGACCCGCTCCCAGACCGTCGCGAGGTCGCGGATCACGTCCGGCGAGACCGCGTTCATCGGCAGGTTGGCGAGCCAGGCGATGGCGACGCCGTCGCGGGTCTCCAGCTTCACCGTCTCGGCCTGCTCGCCCTGGTCGGGCTGCGGGTAGGGGTAGAAGCCCTGGCCGGAGGCGAGGCCGAGCCGGCCCTGGGCGACCAGGCGCTTGAGGGTGACCGGCGGCGCGAAGCGCTCGCCGTGCTTCTCCTGCAGCTGCTCGAGCTGCTCCAGCGCCTTGTCGAGGCCTTCGACGTCGGCTTTCCAGAACGGCGGCAGCAGGCCGCGGCGTGGGTCGAGGCCGGCGCCGCCCATCATCCCGAGGTCGATGTCGCGGACCGAGCAGACGCCTTCCTCGACCAGCAGCAGGGACTCGACCAGGGCGCGGCCGGTGAACATCGCCACCAGCTCCTCGGCGTCCGGGGCGGCGTCGCCCGGGATCGTCTGCTCGCCGTCCTTGAAGAAGCCCTCGCCGCCGCTCTTGGCGCCGAGCTTGCCGTCGGCGACCAGCTGCTTCAGGCCCTGGTGGACGTAGAAGCTCTCGCCGTAGGACTCGTTCAGGTGCTCGGCGACGTGGAGGACGGTGTCGAGGCCGAGCAGGTCGGTGAGGAAGAACGGCCCCATCGGCGCCACCTTGGCCTCGGCGATCGCCTGGTCGATCTGGGCCAGGGAGAGCCCGTGCTCCTCCTGGGCGCGCCAGATCTCGCCGATCGTCGCCATCAGGATCTTGTTGACGACGAAGCCGGGGACCTCGCCGCAGACGATCGGCTGCTTCTTGATCGCCTGGGCGAAGTTGTAGGCGGCGGTGGCGGTTTCCTGCGAGGTGTCCTCGCCGACGATCACCTCGACCAGCGGCATCACCGAGGCCGGGTAGAAGAAGTGGAAGCCGACGACCTTGTCGGCGCGCAGCGTCGATTCGCCGATCTCGGTGATCGAGAGCGAGGAGGTGTTGGAGGAGAGGATCGCGTGGCCGGGGGTGGCGGCGTCGATCTCGGCGAAGACCGCCTGCTTGATCGCCATCTTCTCCGGCACCGCCTCGATCACGAAGTCGACGTCGCCGAACTCCTCGTAGCTGGTGGTGCCGGTGACCAGGCCCATCACCTCGGCCAGGCGGGCGTCGGCCTGCTCCTGGGTCAGCTTCTCCTTCTTGACCAGGCGGGCGAGCTGGCCCTCGGTCACGGAGCGGGCCTTCTCGACGGCGGCGTCGACGAACTTCTGGTCGATGTCCTTGACGACGACTGGGATGTCGGCGGCGGCGATCGCCTGGGCGATCTCGCCGCCCATCGTGCCTCCGCCGACGACGGCGGCCTTGGAAACGAACATTGCGGGTTAGTCCTCCGGAGTTTGGCTTTGCGGTGCGGCGTGCGCCGCCGGGGCAGGCTATCCGTTCGGCCTCGAGGCGGCGACGCCGCTCTCGCCGGGGCGCCGACAGAGGGGACAACCGCGCCCGGGCAAAGACTGTACGCCCGTATAAAGGCGTCGCCGGCGCGAGCCCATTAGGCTCTTTTGGCTCTTCATGAGGGAGTGAGACCGGTAATTCGATCGCGCCTGCCAGCGGGCGCGCGCCAAGCGAGGGACAAGCAAGCGATGACTCGTATCCGCCAGCAGAACGTGACCGCAGCGCAGTGGAGCTCCAACGGGGAGGCCCTCGGCGCGCTCGACCTGACCCAGCCGGAGAACAACCCCTTCGGCGCCAACGTCTTCTCCGTCGCGGTGCAGCGCAAAAGGCTGCCGGGCGACGTCTTCGAGAAGCTGCAGGCGACCCTGGCCGGCGGCGAGGCGCTCGACCCGAGCCTGGCCGACGCCGTCGCCGAGGCGATGAAGGAGTGGGCGCTGGAGAAGGGCGCGACCCACTACACCCACATGTTCCAGCCGCTGACCGGCTCGACCGCGGAGAAGCACGACTCCTTCTTCGAGCCCGCCGGCGAGGGCAGCTCGCTGGCCGGCTTCTCCGGCAAGGAGCTGATCCAGGGCGAGCCCGACGCCTCCTCCTTCCCCACCGGCGGCGTCCGCGCCACCTTCGAGGCCCGCGGCTACACCGCCTGGGACCCGACCAGCCCCGCCTTCATCCTCGAGAACCCGAACGGGACCCTGCTCTGCATCCCGACCGCGTTCGCGTCGTGGACCGGCGAGGCGCTCGACGCGAAGATCCCGCTGCTGCGCTCGATGGACGCGCTCTCGCGCTCGGCCGTGAAGGCGCTGCGGCTGCTCGGCGACGAGCAAACCCAGCGCGTCTTCACCACCGTCGGGCCCGAGCAGGAGTACTTCCTGATCGACGAGCAGTACTTCTTCGAGCGGCCTGACCTGATCGCCACCGGGCGCACCCTGTTCGGCGCCAAGCCGCCGAAAGGCCACGAGCTCGACGACCACTACTTCGGCTCGATCCCCGAGCGGGTGCTGGCCTTCATGATGGAGTCCGAACTGGAGATGCGCAAGCTCGGCATCCCGGTCAAGACCCGCCACAACGAGGTGGCGCCGGCGCAGTACGAGATCGCGCCGATCTTCGAGAGCTCCAACGTCGGCTCCGACCACCAGCAGCTGCTGATGCAGACGCTGGAGAACGTCGCCCGCCGCTACGGCTTCGTCTGCCTCCTGCACGAGAAGCCGTTCGCCGGCGTCAACGGCTCCGGCAAGCACAACAACTGGTCGATGGGGACCGACTCCGGCGCCAACCTGCTCAACCCGGGCGACACGCCGTCGGACAACATCCATTTCCTGTTCTTCTGCGCGGCGGTGATCCAGGCGGTCAACAAGCACCAGGGCCTGCTGCGGGCCTCGGTCGCCAACATCGGCCAGGACCACCGGCTCGGGGCCAACGAGGCGCCGCCGGCGATCATCTCGATCTTCCTCGGCGCCGAGCTGGAAAAAGTCTTCGAGGCGATCGCCACCGGCGCAGGAGACCCCAACACCCCCGCCTCCTTCCTCGACCTCGGGACCACGGTGCTGCCGCCGCTGCCGATGGACGGCGGCGACCGCAACCGCACCTCGCCGTTCGCCTTCACCGGCAACAAATTCGAGTTCCGGGCGCTCGGGTCGAGCATGTCGCTCGCCTTCCCGAACACGGTCCTGAACACGATCGCGGCCGAGGCCATCGACGACCTCGCCGACAAGCTGGAGGCGAAGATCTCCGGCGGGTCCGGCATGCCGGAGGCGGTGATGGAGATCGTCAAAGACTCCTATCTCGCCAACAAAGCGGTCTGCTTCAGCGGCGACAACTACTCCGAGGAGTGGCACGCCGAAGCCGAGCAGCGCGGTCTGAAGAACCTGAGAACGACGCCCGACGCGCTGCCCGAGGTGCTGGCCGAAGACACCGTGGCCGCCTTCGGCGAGTACAACGTGCTTTCCAAGCGCGAGCTCGAGTCCCGCTACGAGGTCTGGGTCGAGCAGTACGCGATCCGCGCCAACATCGAGGCCGAGGAGACCTTCTCGATCGCCCAGACGATGCTGCTCCCGGCCGGGCTGCGCCAGCTGGCGCTGATCGCCGAGGCCGGCGTCTCCAGCCTCGAGGGCGAGGTCCGCGAGCTGGTCGACGAGCTGGTCGCCGCCCTCGGCGATCTGAAGGCGGCCAACTCCTACCCGGACGACCTCGAGGGGATGGAGCTGGCCACCTACGCCCGCGACAAGCAGCTGGTCGCGATGGCGAACGTGCGCGAGGCCGCCGACAAGCTGGAGAAGGTCGTCGCCGACGACTTCTGGCCGCTGCCCAAGTACGAGGAGATGCTGTTCATCAAGTAGGGCGGCGGGCCTCGGTCGCGATTAGCTGGAGCGCTCAACCCTCTCGCAACCGCTGACCCGGTCGCGACGGTCGACGATCGCCAGGTCGCGAGCGCCGGCCCCGCAGTCGACCCGGTCGCGGCCGCCGTCGCGGGCGCGCAGGGTGTCATCGCCGCCGCCGCCGAGCAGCCGGTCGGGGCCGCTGCCGCCGCCGAGGCAGTCGGGACCGCCAAGGCCGGCGAGCCGGTCCTCGCCGCCAAGGCCGAGCAGGCGGTCGGGGCCGTCGGTGCCCCGCAGCCGGTCGGGGCCGCGGTCGCCGCGGAGAAGATTGGCGCACGGTCCTGGCTGAGCCGGGCTGGAGGGTTTGTCCCCACCTCCGCCAGGGCCCGTGCTGCCGCCGGGAGATCCCGAACCGGGATTCCCGCCCCCAGCCGTGCTGTCGACCTGGACCGGCGGACCGACGTTGCCGGCCTCGTCGACCGCACGTACGGAGATGTAGCGGCTGTGCGAAGGAGCCGCAAAGCTTTCCGCCGAGCCGGCCGGGCCCGGGCTGGGGGCGCCGGCGAGCGGCGTCGCCGCGTCGAAGTCCTCCGGGCCGATCGGCGAGTCGGAGGTGACGACCTCGTAGGCGGTCGCGGTGCCGCAGCCGGCGTCGTCGCCGGGGGCGTCGAACCGGAGGCGGCCGCCGGCCAGCGCGAGTCCGGTCGCCGGGCCGGGCGGGGTGCCGTCGCGGTCGTAGTTGCCGCTGCCCTGCTGGTCGTGGCGGAAGGTCGGCCACTCGCTCTGGCAGGGCGGCAGGTCGGGCCGGTCCCACTGGAAGAGGTAGCCCTCGCGGGTGATGGCGGCGATGCGACCGTCGTCGGAGAGGGCCGCGGGCGAGTAGAGCCAGCCGCCGGTCACCTTCGGGAAACCGGCGACGTCGAGGCCGGTGAGGCCGTCGTAGGCGTGGAGCAGGCCGAGCCCGGTCCCCGCCAGGACCTGGTTGGCTTCGCCGGGCACCACCTTGGCGACGTTCGAGGAGGAGAGGAACTGGAAGTCGTCGGTGACCCGGGGGAAGGCCGGCAGCGGCAGCCCCGTCTGCGAGTCGTAGGCGCCGATCAGGTGGTTGTAGGGGGAGTTCTGGCCAACCAGCAGCAGGTTGGAGACGTCGCTGAGGGTGAGCCCGTACTTGACGATCGCCGGGTTCGCTTCCCCCGGCAGCAGCTTGCCCAGCGAGGCCGACTCGAAGAGGTTGATCGTGCCGCTGCGGTCGCTGGCGTCGGAGCCGGCGCCGTAGGCCCCCTGCTGGACGCTGCGGACGAGATTGCCCTCGCTATCGTGCTCCTCGATCGTCGCCGAGCCGGTGGTCGAGACGATCACCCGGGTCTCGCCTTCGATCCGCGCGAGCGACGGGTTCTGGCCCGGGCCGATCAGCGGCAGCGTCGACTGGATCGCGCCGTTCAACTCGATCGGCCAGCCCGGCAGGTACTCGCCGGTCGCGCCGTCGATCGCGTAGACGCGGGAGGAGCCGCCGGCGGCGTTGGCGAGGAGGTTCGACAGCCCTTGCCCGAGCAGGCCGCCGACGTCTTCGCCGCTGGGCGGGTTGGCTTCGTAGGTCTCGTTGGTGGCGACGACGACGTCGTCGGTGCCGTCGCCGTCGAGGTCGCCGATCGCCGGCTCGTTGATCGACTCGGCGATCATCCGCTCGTTCGGGGCTTTCGCCGGGTCGACCAGCTGGACCGGGTAGCCCTCGACCGCGGCGCCGTCGCCGTCGAAGGCGTAGAGGCGCCCGTCGAGCGCCGGCACGACGATGTCGAAGGGCCGGTCCGGTCCTTCCAGGCGGGCCACGGCGGGGCTGGCGAGGAAGCCGCACTTCGGGTGCGAGAGCGGCTGGCTCTGCAGCGAGGGGTCGCAGTTGGCGAGGTCGACCGAGACCGGGAAACCGGGGCGCGGACTCCCGTCCGGCTCCCAGACGTAGACGTGGGTGCCGGCGCTCTCGATCAGCTCCTGCCGGCCGTCGTCGTCGAGGTCGGCGACGACCGGGCCGCGCGGCGGCTCGCGCGGCGGGGCGTCGGCGCCGACGGTGGCGAAGCCGGGCGCGGACGCGTGGTCGACGGCCTGCAGCTGGGTGCCCGTGTGGACCGGCCAGCCGGGCAGCTCGCCGCCGCCGGGCTCGTAGGCGTGGACCGAGCCGTCCTCGAGCGGGACGATCAGCTCCTCGGTGCCGTCGCCGTCGAGGTCGGCGAAGCGGATCGGCGCCTCGCCGCCGGTGCCGAGCCGCTTCGGGAAGCCGGGCCGCAGGTCGGGATCGGCGGCGGAGGTGAGGACGCGACGGTCGATGCCGGGGGTCGGGATGCCGTCGCCGCTCACCGTCAGCCGCACCGTGAACTCGTTCTTCAGCGGCTGAGTGGAGACGGTGGAGAAGGTCGGGGCGCCGGGGTCGACCGGCGGCGTGTAGGCGGCGATCGCCGTCCGCACCTGGTCGAGGTCGACGTCGCCGAAGTCGGTCACCTCGCCGCTGGAGTCGCCTTCGCCGACCGTGTTCCAGGTAGTGGGCGCCTCCCCCACGCCCCACTGAAGCCGCCAATGGAACTGGCCGCCGGCGGCGAAGCGGGCGCGGGCGAGGCCGTCGATGTGGACGCTGGAGCCGGCCAGCGGCGCGTACCAGTCGGGGCTGTCGATCGCCGCCTCCGGTGGGATCTCGCCGCCGCGGGCGACGCTCACGGCGGCGCCGAGGTTGACCCGGCCCCAGCCGAAGTGCGAGGTCCACTGGTCCGCGCGGGGCGCGGCGGGGTCGGCGCCGCGATCCGGCTGGCCGAGCCCGGCGACGTTGCCGTCGACGCCGCTGGCGCCGCCGCTCGCCCGCTCGGCCGTCTGCTCGAGGATCGACCGCGTCTCGTCGGGGCGCAGCACGATCGGCGGCGCGTGGCCGAGCGCGGCGCTGACCACCAGCGCCGCCGCCCCGGCCGCCTTGCCGGTGTTCTCCGAGCCGGTCGCCCCCTCCATCGAGATCGAGCTCTTGCCGCCGTACTGGGTCGTGTTGGCGCCGCGGAAGTAGGTCGCCACCGGCACGTCGGTGCCGGGGCAGCCGGTCGGCGGCTCGATCGGGAAATCGATCGGAAGCGGGTCGCAGAGCCCGGCCAGGCCGGCGGCGACCTCTTCGCCGGCGTCTTCGCCGAGGCCCATCGTGTCCGGCACGGTGCCCTGGATCAGCATCGCGTGGCCGTAGTTGGCCGGGTAGTTGTGGTTGGCCGTGTTGAGGTCGTCGCCGGAGAAGGTCTGGACGACGCCCCGTTCGTAGGCGTATTGAGAAGCGCGTTCGGCAAAGGCCGAGTGGTAGAGGCTGCCGTTCGCCCCCTCGATCACCTTGGCGCCGTTGTCGGCGGCGTAGAGGATCCCCATCGCGAAGGTGTTGCCGTCGGAGACGAAGGTGTCCCAGGTGCGGATCGGGATCAGCTGGCAGCGCGGGCAGACGCCGATCCCGCCGGCGCCGTCGTTGCCGCGCTCGGCCACCTCGGAGGCACGGCCGGAACCGTGGTTGGCGGCGGCGAAGTAGCTGGAGGCGTCCCAGGGGTCGTTGTCGTCGTCGAAGAAATCCCAGCCGGCGACGTCGTCGACGAAGCCGTTGCCGTCGGCGTCGGTGCCGTCGCTGAAGGTGGCGATCAGGTCCTCCGGGTCGAGCTGGGCGGAGCCGTGGGGGCCGGCGCTGGGGCTGACGGTGGAGCCGGCGTAGTCGCTGACGTTGAAGACGCCGTCGCCGTTGCAGTCGTAGGGGTCGGCACCCGGGGAAGGACATGACGCACCCAGGGCCGACGGCAGCGGCAGCTCGCCCTCGTTCAGCCGCACCTGAGTGCGCAGGCCCTCGCGGTCCCACTTGATCCCGGTGTCGAGGATCGCGACCGCGACCCGCGGGCGCCCCCGCTCCAGCTTCCAGGCGCCGGCGGCGTTGAAGCCGGAGATCATCGGCTTGGCCTGGTCGGGCCCCTCGTGGTAGATCGCCGAGAGGCGGGTGCGCGAGGAGGGGAAGCCGAAGAAGCCGAACTGCTCGTCGTAGACGTTGGTCGAGGCGACCCCGTCCTCGTCGTCGGGCTCGGCCTGGTCGTAGGCGGGGTCGTCCGGGGTGTCCTGGCGCTGCGGGTTGAGCAGCCCGAACTGGCGCGAGGCGTCGCTGGAGGCGGGCGCGTCGAAGTCGCGGCCGGCCGCCACCGCGACCGCGGAGAAGCTCAGCAGCGCCAGAAAGAGGACCAGCAGGGCCCCCCGGCGCACCGGATCGGATCTCCGTACCGACATCTCGACGGAGAGAGTACTCGATTTTTAGTAACAGATGCCTTTGCGGTCGTCAGCTCAGCGCTGGGGCCGCGGCGGCGCCGCGGGCTTCCACCCGCATCCCCCACCCGCCGCGGGGCGAGAGAGTCGGCATCTGGCGGATCGTCATCGTGCGACCGGGAAGCGCGTCGAGGCGCAGCCGCTGCAGCAGCATCGTCGCCACCAGCTTCACCTCGGTCTGGCCGAAGCGCTTGCCGATGCAGATCCGCGAACCGCCGCCGAAGGGCACGTAGGCGCCGCGCGGCAGCCGCGCCTTACGCTCGCGGGTGAAGCGCTCGGGGACGAAGGCCTCGGGGTCGGGGAAGACCTCGGGGATGCGGTGGCTGGCCCAGGAGCAGTAGTTGACGTAGGCGTCACGGGGCACGGTGCAGCCGCCGAACTCGAACTCGCGCACGGCGCGGCGGGGGCCGATCCAGGCCGGAGGGTAGAGCCGCAGGACCTCGTCGAGGACCATCTCCAGGTAGGGCATCTCGCGCTCGAGCTGGTCGACGGTCGGGGTCGCCCCGCCGAGGACCCGGTCCTGCTCGGCGTGCAGCCGCGCCAGCACCTCCGGGTGGCGCGCCAGCTCGTAGAGCATGAAGGTGAGGGTCGAGGTCGAGGTGTCGTGGCCGGCGAACATCAGGGTCATCACCTGGTCGCGGACCTCGCGGTCGGTGAAGGCCTCGCCCCCTTCGCCGCGGGCGCCGACCAGCAGGCTGAGGATGTCCTGGCGGCCCGGATCGGGCTCGGCGCGGCGGCGGGCGATCTCGCCGAAGACGATCTCGTTCAACACCGCGCGGGAAGAGGTCAGCTTGCGCCAGGGCGAGCCCGGTCCGCGCAGCAGCCGCAGCTGGAAATCGATCCCGTAATAGCCGAGCGCGCGCTCGAAGTGGTGGGCCGCGGCGGCGCCCTTGCCGGCCTCGTCGGGATCGAGCCCGAGCAGGGCGCGCATCGCGATCCGCATCGCCAGGCTCCGCATCCAGCCGTAGACGTCGACCGTGGCGCCGACCGGGAGCACCGCGATCGCCCGCGCCGCCTCGGCCGCCATCGCCGTCACCGAGGCCGCGATCTGCTCGCGGTGGAAGGCCGGCATCATGATCGCCCGGGCACGGTCGTGGTAGTCGTCGTCGACGGTGAGGAGGCCGTCGCCGAGCAGCGGGATCAGGTCGCCGAAGCTCGACTCGCGCCAGTGGAAGTTCTCCGGGTGGCCGACGGTGACGAAGTGGTTGGCCTCGGGCCCGAGCATGAAGACGACCCGCGAGTGCAGCAGCCGCATGCTGAAGATCGGCCCGTGCTCTTCGTAGGCGCCGAGCAGCAGCGGCAGCGGGTCGTGGGCGATCTGGTGGGTGCGGACGAGGCTGAAGTCGGTCGGCCCGGGCGGGAACTTGCCGCGCTCCCGCCACTCCTCGTAGATGTCGCCGACCACCCGCCGCAGCGGATTGGCGGACATCCGCGGCGGCCGCGCCACCGGCGCTGAGGTGTCGACCGTCGCCATCGGCCGATCATAACTGGCTGCCTGGCCAGTCCCCCCATCTCGCCGCTTTCTACTCGAGAGGGCCTGCTACTACTAGTGTGCCCACTTCTGGATCCTGTGGTTGACCGGGTCCGCAATCCAGACGTCGCCGGCCGCGTCGAAGGTAATGCCGACGGGGAACGAGAACTGGCCGTTGCCAGAGCCCGTGGAGCCGAATTTGCTCAGGAACGTGCCGCTGGAGTTGAAGAT
>Ga0070691_10000054_pt1 | contig 32149 bp, 36 predicted proteins | sample KBSK1101metaG_FD_64673 | JGI IMG/M metagenome (GOLD analysis project Ga0070691, IMG submission 64673) | Corn, switchgrass and miscanthus rhizosphere microbial communities from Kellogg Biological Station, Michigan, USA - KBS K1-10-1 metaG | ecosystem: Host-associated > Plants > Roots >... | reverse complement strand
GCCTGGCGGATCCACCAGGTCGCGTAGGTCGAGAACTTGTAGCCGCGGCGCCAGTCGAACTTCTCGACGGCACGGATCAACCCGAGCGTGCCCTCCTGGATCAGGTCGAGGAACGGCAGGCCCTGGTTGCGGTAGTTCTTCGCGATCGAGACGACCAGGCGCAGGTTGGACTCGACCATTTTCTGCTTCGCGTCGAGGTCGCCGCGCTCGATGCGCTTGGCGAGTTCGACCTCCTCCGCGGCGGTCAGCAGGCGGACTTTGCCGATGTCCTTGAGGAACAGCTGCAACGAGTCCGTGGTCATGTCCGGTTTCAGGTCGAGCGCCGCTTTCTGGCGGCGACGGCCTTTCTTGCCGGTGTCGGCGGGCATCGCGTCCGCGGCCGCTTTCTGGGCCGGATCCATGTCCTCGACGAGCTCGATCCCCGACTTCTCGAGGTGCCCGTAGAGGTCCTCGACGTCAGACTCGTCGAGATCGACCTCGGAGACCGCCGAGGCGATGTCGCCGAAGGTCAGCACGCCGAGCTGCTGCCCGCGATTGATGAGGCCTTTGACCTCCTCCAACTCCTGAAGCTCTGCTACCAGCATCCTGATCTACTCGTTTCCCTAGCGCTTCGTGTTTAGTCCTGGCAATGAAATACCGCCGCGAGCCGAAAGTCGCGCCGGCCCGACAAAAAGCGGACCGGCGACCTGGTCCGCGAAGTAAGCAATATCTGAACAGCATGCAGCCCGACCTGCGGGCGTCAAACGCTTGTTCGTATGGTAGTCGCTTCAGTTTGTGAAGTCAATGCCCAACTCGATGCGCCATTCCCAACCCTGGCTGAGCGCCTTCTGGCAGCGCGCTTACCGCGAGAACGTCACCGGCCTCTCGGCGATGGTCGCCTACAACCTGATGCTGGCGGTCTTCCCGTTCGCTCTCCTGGTCCTCTTCGTGTTCGGCCAGGTGCTGAAGATCAAGGGGGTCGAGACGAGCGTCGTCAACGACCTCGAGCGCCTCTTCCCCAGCGTCGAGCAGCAGACCCTGACCGACGTCCTCAAGCGCATCCAGGACAACTCGACGACGATCGGGATCGCCGCCTTCATCGGTTCGCTCTGGATCGGTGCCTCGTTCTGGGGCGCGATGGACACGGCCTTCTGCCGCATCTACCACGTCCAGTGCCGCGGCTGGGTCGAGCAGAAGCGCTTCTCCTTCGCGATGCTGGGCGTGGTCCTGCTGTTCATCGCCGCCAGCATCTTCGTGCCGGCGGTCGAGAGCGGCCTCCTCTCGAGCACCGACCGGCTGCCCTTCGGCCTCTCGCACATCAAGGCGATCGACACCGTGCTCCTGCTCGGCGCGGCGCTGCTGGTCACCTTCGGGATCTGCGCCGTGATCTTCTGGGCGGTCCCGAAAGGCCACATGCCCTGGCGCGCGGTCTGGCCGGGCGCGGCCTTCGTGACGGTGGCCGCCGGCCTCGCCAACTGGCTCTTCCCGATCTACCTCGCCAACGTCTCCAGCCTCGCCCACTTCGGGTCGACCGTGGGCTTCATCCTCATCGCCCTGCTCTGGTTCTACGTGCTCAGCCTGGCGCTGCTGGCGGGGGCGGTGATCAACTCGCTGCGGCACGAGCTGCACGAGACCGGCGAGCTCCCCTACGGCAGCAAGCAGCCCTGCACCGGCTGCTCGGAGACGACCTAGTCGCGTGCGCCGGCGGAGAGGCTCTCGACGGCCTCGTCGAGAGCCTCGGCGAGGCGGGTTCGCTCGATGCCGTCGAACAGGGCCATGCCGGAGCTGTCGCTGACGACGGTCTCGGTCGAGAGCCCCTCGATCAGGGGGCGGGCGACGCCGGCGTCGACCGGGGTGACGAGCCCGATCCAGAGCGAGGAGAGGCCCGGGGTCAGGACCGGGACGGTGATTCGGCGCGGCGGCCGGCGGCCGAGGGCCCGGGCAAGTTCGTCGATCATGCCGCCGTAGGTGGTGACGTCGGGGCCGCCGATCTGGATCTCGCGGTCGAGCGGGGCCTCGAGGTCGGCGGCGGCGGCGAGGTAGGCGAGGGCGTCGCCGATGGCGATCGGCTGGGTGCGGATGCCGACCCAGCGCGGCGTGATCATCAGCGGCAGCCGCCGCACCAGGTGGAAGACGGTGAGGAAGGACTCGCTGCCGGCGCCGATCACGGCGGCGGCGCGGAAGTAGGCGACCGGGGCCGCGCCGGCGCGCAGCGTCTCGGCGGTGGCGTGGCGGCTGGCCAGGTGCCTCGACCCCTCGCCGAGGCCACCGAGATAGACGATCCGCCGCACCCCGGCCGCCGCCGCGGCCGCGGCGAAGTTGGCGGCGCCCTCCTTGTCGCGCGCGGCGAAGTCGCCGTCGGCGCCCCGCCCCATCGAGTGGACCAGGTAGTAGGCGACGTCGACGCCCTCCAGGGCCGGGCCGAGCGTTCGCGGCTCGAGCACGTCGGCCCGGCTCACCTCGCAGCCGATCCCGGCCAGGTCGGCCGCCTGCCCCGGATCGCGCGCCAGGGCCCGCACCTCGGCGCCCTGCCCACGCAGGCGCCGACAGAGAAGCCCACCGACGTAGCCGGTCGCCCCGGCAACCGCGATCACAGGCTCACGCTACCCCCGCGGTGGGGCAGCGAAGCCTCAGCCGTATTTCTCGCCGATGATCTCTCGCAGCTTGGCGCGGTCGTGGCGGGCGTGGACGCGGCGCACGGTGCCCGAGCGCGAGCGCATTACCAGCGATTCGGTGGTGGCGCCGTTGCCGCTGTAGCGCACCCCCTGGAGGACGTCGCCGTCGGTGACGCCAGTGGCGGAGAAGAAGACGTCCTCGCCGGAGCAGAGGTCGTTGGCCGTCAGCACCCGATCGAGGTCGTAGCCGGCGTCGACCGCGGCCTGGCGCTCGCCGTCGTCACGCGGCCAGAGGCGGCCGAGCAGCTCGCCGCCCATCGACTTCAGGGCGGCGGCCGAGAGCACGCCCTCGGGGGTGCCGCCGATGCCCCAGAGCAGGTCGACCGGCGAGCGTTCGCTGACCGCGAGCAGGGCAGCCGAGACGTCGCCATCGCTGATCAGGCGGATGCGGGCGCCGGCCTCGCGGACTGCGGTCATCGCCTCCTCGTGGCGCGGGCGGTCGAGCATGACGACGATCACGTCGCCGACGCTGCCGCCCTTGCGCTCGGCGACCAGCTTCAGGGTCTCCGGCAGCGGTCGGTCGAGGTCGAGCAGGTCGGCGATCTCCTCGCCCCCGGCCATCTTTTCCATGTAGACGCAGGGGCCGGGATCGAACATCGAGCCGCGCTCGGCCAGGGCGATCACGGCCAGGGCGCTGGGCATGCCGCGGGCGCAGAGCGTGGTCCCCTCGAGCGGGTCGACGGCGATGTCGACGACCGGCGGGCTGCCGTCGCCGATCTGCTCGCCGTTGAAGAGCATCGGCGCTTCGTCCTTCTCGCCCTCGCCGATCACGACGATCCCGTCCATCGCCACCGAGTCGAGCACGAACCGCATCGCGTCGACGGCGGCCCCGTCGGCGGCCAGCTTGTCGCCGCGGCCGACCCAGCGCGCGGCGGCGAGGGCGGCCGCCTCGGTGACCCGCACCAGCTCCAGGGCGAGGTTGCGATCGGGCTTGGCCTGAGGGGTCTCGGGCATCGGCGCCGCAGGCTATAAGGTCGCCGCATGGGAACGCGTTGGGGATTGACGCTGCCGCTGCCGGGCATCTCGCTGGCCGCTCACGAGGAGCACGTGAAGGCGGCCGAGGCCGCCGGCTACACCGACCTCTGGAGCGGCGAGACCGCCGGTCCCGACGGCTTCACGCCGCTGGCGCTGAGCGCCGCCTGGACCGAGCGGATGCGGCTCGGGACGGGCATCGTCGGCGTCTTCCAGCGCGGCCCGGCCCTGCTCGCCCAGGAGGCGGCGGCGCTGGCCAGCGGCTCCGACGGGCGCTTCGTGCTGGGGATCGGCTCCTCGTCCGACCGCATCGTCGAAGGCTGGAACGGGATCCCCTTCGAGCGGCCGCTGAGCAAGGTGCGAGAGACGCTCGACTTCCTCGACAAGGCGCTCGCCGGCGAGCGCACCGAGACCGGCTTCAAGCTCGAATCGCCACCGGCCGAGCCGGTGCCGGTGGTGCTGGCGGCGCTGCGCGGCAAGATGCTGGAGCTGGCGCTGGAGCGGGCGGCGGGAGCCTTCACCAACTTCCTGCCGCTGGGCGGGCTGCCCAAGGTGACCGCCCAGCTCGAGGGGGCGCCGGACGGGTTCGAGCTGCTCTGCCGCTTCTTCTGCATCCCCGGCGAGCGCGAGCAGGTCGAGCCGCTGGCCCGCTTCATGTTCTCCTCCTACATCACCGTGCCGGTCTACGCCGCCTTCTACCGCTGGCTCGGCTACGGCGAGCAGATCGAGCCGATGGTCGCCGCCTGGGAAGCCGGCGATCGCCAGGCCGCCGCGGCGGCGGCACCGTGGGAGCTGATCGAGGACATGTTCGTCTTCGGCACCCCCGAGCAGATGAAGGAGCGGCTCGACGCCTTCGTCGCGGGCGGGATCACGCTGCCGATCCTGACCCCGATCGTCACCCCCGACAAGCTCGGCGAGACGATCGCGGCGCTGGCACCGGCCTAGCCCGCGGTGGGCTCGGAGCCCTCGGCGAGGGCGGAGTAAGCGTCGGGACGGCGGGTGGCGAGGAGGGGGAAGAGCTCGAGCCAGTCGCGGCGCTGGTCGAGGTCGAGGTCGGCGACCAGCACCGCCGGCTCGTCCCGCGGCGCCTGCGCCAGCACGCGGCCGTAGGGATCGGAGATGAACGACGAGCCGTAGAAGCTCAGCGGGGGCTCCGGGCCGCAACGGTTGACGGCGACCATGAAGGTGCCGTTGGCGATCCCGTTGGCGACGATCACCCGCTGCCAGAGCGGCTCGGTGTCGAAGCCGGGGTGGTCGGGCTCGGAGCCGATCGCGGTCGGGTAGACCAGCACCTCCGCCCCGGCCAGCGAGTAGGCGCGGGCCAGCTCCGGGAACCACTGGTCCCAGCAGGTCGGCAGGCCGAGCTTGGCGTCGCCGAGGCCGAGGACCGGGAAGGCGTCCGCGCCGGCCGGGCCGGGCCGGAAGTAGCGGTCCTCGTGGTAGCCGGCGGTGACCGGGATGTGGAGCTTGCGGGTGCGGGCGAGCAGCTCGCCGTCGGGGGCGACGACGATCGCGGTGTTGAAGCCGAGCCCGTCCTCGGCCTCGGCGCGCTCGTAGAGCGAGGCGTGGACGTGGACGGCGTTTTCGGCCGCGAGCCGGGCGGCGAAGCGGTGGGTCGGTCCCCCGGGCAGATCCTCCGGGACGGCCCCGGCGGCCTCGGGGCCGGCGGCGTCGATCGCGAAATAGCGGCTCAGGGTCAGCTCCTGCAGGCAGACCAGCCGCGCCCCCTCCCCGGCCGCCAGCTTCACGCCCGCCGCCAGCGCCGCCTCGTGCTCGTCGGGGTCGGCGTGCCAGCGCTGCTGCACGGCGGCGATGCGGAAGGGATCGCGGCTCGGCGGGCGGGTGCGGGCCGGCGAATCCGGCGGCTCGGTGGCGAGGATCAGGCGGATCTCCTCCATGCCACGACAATAGGTGACGTGGGCTCCCCGCTCGAATCGACTCCCGCCGCCGACGGCTACCGGATGCCGGCCGAGTTCGAGCCGCACGAGGGCTGCTGGATGGTCTGGCCGGAGCGCCCGGACAACTGGCGCCTGCGGGCTGGGCCGGCGCAGGAGGCGTTCGCGGCGGTGGCCGAGGCGATCGCCGCTTCCGAGCCACTGACGATGGCCGCCTCCGGCCCCCAGTTCGAGGCCTGCCGGAAGCGGCTTCCCGGCTCGGTGCGGGTGGTCGAGATCGCCACCGACGACGCCTGGATGCGCGACACCGGCCCCACCTTCGTCGTCGATGGCGAGGGCGGGCGGCGCGGCGTCGACTGGCGCTTCAACGCCTGGGGTGGGCACGAGGGCGGCCTCTACTCCTCCTGGGAGCGCGACGATCGGGTCGCCGCCCGGGTGCTGGAGGTCGAAGGGGACGAGCGCTACCGCGCCCCGCTGGTGCTGGAGGGGGGCTCGATCCACGTCGACGGCGAGGGCACGCTGCTGAGCACCGAGGAGTGCCTGCTCAACCGCAACCGCAACCCGGGGCTGAGCCGGGAGCAGATCGAGCGGGCGCTGCGCGACTACCTCGGGGCCGAGAGGGTCGTCTGGCTCGGCCGCGGCGTGGTCGCGGACGAGACCGACGGCCATGTCGACAACCTCGCCAGCTTCGTGCGGCCGGGGATGGTGGCGCTGACCTGGACCGAGGATCGCTCCGACCCCCAGAGCGCGGTCTCGCGCGATGCCCGCGAACGGCTGGAAGCCACGACCGACGCGCGGGGGCGGCCGTTCGAGCTGGTCCTCCTCCCCTCCCCCGGCCCGCTGACGATCGCGCCCGCGGAGGCCGGTGGGGTCGTGCCCTCGCCGGGCACCCAGCCGCGCCGGGCGGGGGACCGGCTCGCCGCCTCCTACGCCAACTTCTACATCGCCAACTCGCGGGTCGTGATGCCTTTGCTGGACGAGCGCCACGACGACGAGGCGCTGGAGATCCTCGGCCGCTGCTTCCCGCGGCGCGAGGTCGTCGGCGTCCCCGCTCGCGAGATCCTGCTCGGCGGCGGCAACGTCCACTGCATCACCCAGCAGGTGCCGGCCAGGGCCGCTGCCGGCTAAGCCGCGACCCGCGCCAGGGAAAGCGCGTAGTCGCCGGCGGCGTCGGTGAACCAGCCGCTCATCTCCAGCCCCGCCCCGGCGTAGACCGACTCCAGCCGCTCGCGGGTGAACTTGGCTGAGATCTCGGTCCGCATCTCCTCCCCGGCGGCGAAGACGACGTCCATGTCGATCCCGTCCAGGCGCACCTCCTGATCGGCGAGCGAGCGCAGGCGGATGTCCATCCGCTCGGCCTCGGCGTCGTAGCGGGCGACGTGCTCGAAGCGGTCGAGGTCGAAGTCGGCGCCGAGCTCGCGGTTGAGGACCTCGAGCACGTTCTTGTTGAACTCGGCGGTGACGCCGGCGGCGTCGTCGTAGGCGGCCTCGAGGCGGTCGGCGTCCTTGATCAGGTCGGTGCCGAGCAGCAGCTGGTCGCCGGGGCCGAGCAGGGCCGCGATCCGCTCGAGGAAGGCGTGGCGCTGGCGCGGGTAGAGGTTGCCGATCGTGCCGCCGAGGAAGGCGATCATCCGCACCCCCTCGCCGTCGGGGATCCGCTCCAGGTCCTGCTCAAAGTCGCAGACGAGACCGCGCACGGCGAGGCCCGGGTACTCGTCGACCAGCTCGGCGGCGGTCTGGTGGGTGATCTCCTCGGAGATGTCGACCGGGACGTAGGTCTCGAGGCAGCCGGCCTCGCGCATCGCGCTGAGCAGGTGGCGGGTCTTGGCGGCCGAGCCGGAGCCGAGCTCGACCAGGGTCGCCGGGCTCCCGGCGACGGCGAGGATCTCGGCCGCGCGGCCGCTGAGGATCTCCCGCTCGGCCCTGGTCGGGTAGTACTCGGGCAGCTCGGTGATCCGCTCGAACAGCCGCGAGCCGCGCTCGTCGTAGAAGTATTTCGGCGCCAGCTCCTTCGGATAGGAGCTGAGGCCGGCGCGGACGTCGCGGACCATGGTCGCGGCGGCGTCGGCGTCGAGGTGGACGTCGATCGCGATCATGCGTCCCCCGCGCAGCGCAGGCCGGAGAAGATCTGGCGGCGCTGGGGCAGGTCCCAGTTGCGGAAGCTCGGCCGGGCCACGTCGGGGTGGGTCGCCCAGGCGGCACCGCGCAGGACCCTGTACTCGGCGCCGAAGAAGACCTCGGAGTATTCGCGGTAGGGGAATGCCTGGAACCCGGGGTAGGCGAGAAAGTCGGATGAGGTCCACTCCCAGGCGTAGCCGACACCCTCCAGATTGGGGCGGGCCGCCTCCCACTCGTGCTCGCTCGGCAGCCGCCTGCCGGCCCAGCGTGCGTAGGCGTCCGCCTCTTCCCAGGAGACGTGGACGAGCGGTCGTCCGGGCTCGATCGGGGTGCGCCGGCCCATCGCCGTGTCGATCCAAGCGTCGCCGTCGCGCTCCCAGTACAGCGGCGGCTCCGCCCCGGTGGCCTCCATGAACTCGGTGTACGCGCCGCTGCTGACCGGGGTTCGATCGATCGCGAAGGCGGGCAGCGCGACCGCGTGGCGCGGCCGCTCGTTGTCGTAGGCGAAGCCGCGGGCCGGAGCGCCGATCTCGTACTCGCCGGCGGCCATCTCGACCGTCTCCGGGTGATCGGGGACGGAGTCGAACTCGTCCGCGGCGTCGACCAGGGGCGACTCGTAGCCGTCGACCATCTGCAGCAGCTGCAGCATCGTCTCCTCGTGCTGCAGCTCGTGCGCGAGCAGCATCTCGTAGACGAACCCTTCGCGCAGCAGCGGGTCCTCGGCGTCGGGCGAGAGGTCCACGGCGTCGAGCACCTCGAGCGTGCGCTCGCGCACGTCGGCCATGTAGGCGCGGAGCTCGGCGTCGCGCAGGATCGGCAGCTCGCCGCGGGTCCTGCGCGGGTTCTCGATCGCATCGTAGAAGCGACCCAGCTCGCCGTCCATCGGCGCGCGGGCGCCGATCCTCTGCACCAGCCAGAGCTCCTCGAAGTTGGCGATATGGCCGAGGTCCCAGGCCAGCGGGCTGAGGAGCGGCGAGTAGACGGTGTTCAGCTGCTCGTCGTCGAGCGGCTCGATCAGCTCGAGAGTGCGTGCTCGGGCCTCGGAAAGCCGTTCCGCGATCGCTGCCTTGGAGTTTGCCGTCACCTCGGTGGCGATACGAAAACCCTATAGCGGTCGGATTACCGGCGTGTGAAATTGGTCGGTAGGCTGCCGCCCGATGCGGATCGAGGGAGCGGGAGCGCTGGTGGCCGGTGGGGCCTCGGGACTCGGGGCGGCGACGTCGCGGGCGCTGGCGGCGGCCGGGGCCAGGGTGGCGATCGCCGACCTCAACGCCGAGAAGGGCGAGGCGCTGGCGGAGGAGATCGGGGCCGAGTTCCTCGCCGCCGACGTCAGCGACGCCGAGGCGGTCGCAGCCGCGGTCGAGCGGGCAGCCGGTGCCGAAGGCGGCCTGCGGATCTCGGTCTGCTGCGCCGGGATCGGCTGGGCCGAGCGCGTCGCCCACAAGGGCGGTCCGCACAACCTCGAATACTTCTCCAACGTCGTCAAGGTCAACCTGATCGGCAGCTTCAACGTGCTGCGCCTGGCGGCCGACTCGATGAGCGCCAACGAGCCCGACGCCGAGGGCGAGCGGGGCGTCTGCGTCAACACCGCCTCGATCGCCGCCTACGACGGCCAGATCGGCCAGATCGCCTACGCCGCCTCGAAGGGCGGGATCGTCGGCATGACCCTGCCTGCCGCCCGCGACATGGCCTCGCGCGGCGTGCGGGTGATGACCCTCGCCCCCGGCCTCTTCGACACGCCCCTGCTGGCCGCCCTGCCAGAGGAGGCGCGCACCGCGCTCGGCGCCGGCATCCCCTTCCCCTCGCGGCTCGGGCGACCCGAGGAGTACGCCCGCATGGTCCTGGAGATCGTCGCCAACCCGATGCTGAACGGCGAGACGATCCGCCTCGACGGCGCCCTGCGGATGCCGCCGAAGTAGCGCTAGTCGGTGCCCGGCGCCTCGGGGTCGGACCAAACGCGCTTGCGCCATGGAGGGCTGATTGCGAAGGTCGAGGCGTCGGTGGCGGCGATCGGCTCGAGCGCAATCAGGTGGACGCGGTGGCCAGGCGTGAAGCGGTCGACGTGCGGAATGCCGGCGGCGTTGCCGGCGTGGCTGCCGCCGGAGACGAGCAGGAGTCCGCGGGCGGGGCCCCAGCCGTTCTCGGCCCGGCTGCCGAGGGATTCGGTGGCATCCCGCAAGGGCTCGATGCCGGCGTCGGAGCCCCAGTTCATTGCGTTGAGCGCGTAGTTGTAGCCGTTGTGCGAGGAGGCTCTCTCGTCGATCTCGCCGTCGGGACCGATGCGGATCTGCACCGACTCCCAGTCGTCGGCGTGGTAGCCCTTCTCCCCAACGACAGGCAGGTCACGCAGGGTCGCCGAGTCGGCGTAGTAGGTCCAGTACTGGAGGTAGAGGTTGCCGGCGCGCAAGCCGGAGCACTCGGCACCCATTGCTTCGGCGCGCTCGGCCTTTCCCTCCCTGCAGTCGACGACGTGAACGAAGGCGGTGACCGACAGCCGCGCATCCGTGCGGTGGACGAGGCCCCGCTGGGAGCCGTCGCCGCAGCTCGTCTCGCGGCAGCGGCGGAAGTCGACCGGCAGAGCCCGCGACCCCTGCTCGAAGGCGAGCATCGGCATGTACCGCCGCGCCAGCTTTCCGACCTCGGTCCCATAGACGGCGATCAGCGCCGGCTCGTCCCCGCAGCCGTCGGCCAGCGAAGCGGCACAGAGGATCCGCGCCGCGATTCCCCTGGCCAGATCCGTGCCCGGCACCCGCACCCCGACGCCGACCAGCCCGACGAGCAGCAGCGAGACGACGCAAAGCGTCCCCACCCACTCGACCGTCGACTGCCCCCGCTCCTCTCCCGGCACCACAGGACAAGGAACATGGCCCGAGATTCCCTCCCCCCGGGCTCGACGAGGAGGGGTCGGGAGACCCTCAACCGAACCTCCCGCTGTTCGTGAGGGCGAGGGTCTCCCGACCCCTCCCCCAGCTCGCCCCTAGAGGTTCTGAATCTCGGCCGCGATGTCCGCCGCCGCCTTCTTGGCGTCGTCGAACAGCATCGACGTGTTCGCTTCGTAGAAGAGGTCGTTGTCGATGCCGGCGAAGCCGGGGCTGAGCGAGCGCTTGATCACGATCACCTGCTGGGCCTGGTCGACTTCGATGATCGGCATGCCGGCGATCGGGCTGTCGGGATCGTTTTTGGCGGCCGGGTTGGTGACGTCGTTGGCGCCGACGATCACGGCGACGTCGGTGCGCGGCATCTCCGGGTTGATCTCCTCCATCTCCTTCAGCTGCTCGTAGGGCACGTCGGCCTCGGCGAGGAGGACGTTCATGTGCCCCGGCATGCGGCCGGCGACGGGGTGGATCGCGTAGTTCACCGTGACCCCGCGCTTCTCCAGCTCGTCGGCGACCTCCTTGATCGCGTGCTGGGCCTGGGCGACGGCGAGGCCGTAGCCGGGCACGATCACGACCGTGTCGGCGTAGGCGAGCTTGATCGCCGCGTCCTGGGCGCCGATCGAGACGTGCGGGCGTTCCTCGGTGCTGCCGCCGGCGGCCCCCGCGGGGGCGCCGCCGAAGCCGGCGAAGAGGACGTTGGCGACCGAGCGGTTCATCGCCGTCGCCATCTCCATCGTCAGGATCGTTCCCGAGGAGCCGACCAGGGTGCCGGCGACGATCAGCGCCACGTTGTCGAGGGCGAAGCCGGCGGCGGCGGCGGAGAGGCCGGTGAAGGCGTTCAGCAGCGAGATCACGACCGGCATGTCGGCGCCGCCGATCGGCAGCACGACGAGGTTGCCGAGCAGGCCCGCGGCGAGCAGGATGAGGATGAAGATCGCCTGCGAGGGATCGCCGTTGTTGACGGCGATGTCGACGCAGCAGGCGAGGATGCCGAGCAGCAGGACGACGTTGATCACCTGCTGGCCGGGCACCGCCAGCGGCCGGGTCGGGATCAGGTCCTGGAGCTTGGCGAAGGCGATGTTCGAGCCCCAGAAGGAGACCGAGCCGACCACCGCGGAGAAGAGGATCGGGATCAGGGTGTCGAGCGGGATCTCCTCGCCGAGCGAGATCCCGTGGCGGATCTCGGCCCAGGAGATCAGCGCCACGGCGCCGCCGCCGACGCCGTTGTAGAGGGCGACCATCTGCGGCATCTCGGTCATCTGCACGCGGGTCGAGGCGATCACGCCGACGGCGGTGCCGATCCCGAGGCCGAGCGCGATCAGGCCCCAGTTGCCGATCCCGTCGAGCAGCAGGGTGGTGACCACGGCGATCGCCATGCCGACGGCGGCGACCAGGTTGCCCTGCTTGGCCGTGGTCGGGTGGGTGCCGCGTTTGATCCCGATGATGAAGAGGGAGAAGGCGACGATGTAGAGCGCGGTGGCGGCGTCCCCGCCCGGCTGCAGCACCCCATAGGGAACCTGCGAGAGAAAGCTCATGCTCATCCCTTATCCGGCCCTTTCGTCCCCGGACGCGAAGCGGAGGAGGCGGAAGGCTTTGATTTTTTGGAGAACATGCCGAGCATGCGGTCGGTGACCATGAAGCCGCCGACGATGTTGATCGCGCCGAAGGCGATCGCGATCGTGCCGATCACGTACTCGAGCGGGTCGTTGGCGTAGCCGACGACGATCAGGCCGCCGAGCATGACGATGCCGTGGATCGCGTTGGTCTGCGACATCAGCGGCGTGTGCAGCGTGGTCGGCACCTTGGAGATGACCTCGAAGCCGACGAAGGCGGCGAGGACGAAGATCGTGATCTCGGTGAACAGGCTCATTTGGCCGCCCTCTCGTTCTTGATCTCCCCGCCCTGGGTGATGCAGGCGGCGGCGACGATGTCGTCCTCGAAGTCGACGCCGACCTTGCCCTGCTCGTCGACCAGCAGGCCGAGCAGGTTCTCGAGGTTCTTGGCGTAGAGCTGGGAGGCGGGAGCGGGCATCTCGCTGGCGAGGTTGCGCGGGCCGATCACCTTGACCCCGTTCTCGACCACGGTCTCGCCCACCTGGGTCAGCTCGCAGTTGCCGCCGGTCTCGGCGGCGAGGTCGACGATCACCGAGCCGGGGGCCATCCCGCGCACGGCGTCGGCGGTGATCAGCAGCGGCGCCGGGCGGCCGGGGATGGCGGCGGTGGTGACGACGATGTCCTGCTTGGCGGCGTTCTCGGTCAGGGCGTCGCGCACCTGCGCGTTCTCCTCGTCGGTCAGCGGCCGGGCGTAGCCCCCCTCGCCCTCGGCGTCGGGGATGAAGTCCAGTTCCAGGGGACGGCCGCCGAGCGAGGCGATCTGCTCCCAGGCGGCGCGGCGGATGTCGAAGCCGGTGACGATCGCGCCCAGCCGCTTGGCGGTCGCGACCGCCTGCAGGCCGGCGACGCCGGCGCCGAGGACGAGGACCTTGGCCGGCGGCACGGTGCCGGCGGCGGTGGTCATCATCCCGAAGAAGCGGCCCGACTCGCGGGCGGCGATCAGGGTCGCCGCGTAGCCGGCGGCGGCGGCCTGGGAGGAGAGCGCGTCCATCGCCTGGGCGCGGGTCGTGCGCGGGATCGCCTCCATCGCGAAGCTGGTGACCCCGGCCGCGGCCAGGGCTTTGTTGGACTCGGCCGCGGTCCAGGGCGAGAGGTGGCCGACGAAGATCTGGCTGGAGCCGAGCTTGGCGATCTCCTCGGTCGAAGGGGCGGCGACGCGCAGGACGACGTCGGCGCCCCACGTAACCTCGCCCTCGACCAGCTCGGCCCCGGCCTCCGCGTACTGGGAGTCGGGATGGCCGGAGGCGTCGCCGGCACCGCGCTCGACGAGCACCTCGACGTGCTCGTTCTTCTTCAGCGACTTGACGACGTCGGGGACCAGCGCGACCCGGCGCTCCCCATTCGCGGTCTCTTTTGGCACTCCGATCTTCACGCGGCGCGGAAGGTTATGCGAAGCGTCAGCCGCGCGTCTGGACCCCGGAAACCGAGGCCAGGCGCTCGAGGGTGTGCAGCTGCTGGGACCGCTCGACGTGGACGGGCGAGACGATCAGGCGATCGATGCCGGCGCCGCGGAAGCGCTCGACCCGGGCCGCCACTTCGTCCCCGGTGCCGACCAGCGAGGTGGCCTCGACGATCTCGTCCGGCATCGCCTTGAAGGCGCCGTCGCGATCGCCGTCCTGGAAGCGCCGCTGGACCTCGTCGGCGACGTCGCCGAAGCCGAAGCGGTGGGCGAGGTCGACGTAGAAGTTCGTCTTGCGGCTGCCCATGCCGCCGAAGTAGAGGACCAGCCCGGCCTTGACGACGCTCTTGGCCGCCTCCAGGTCGCCGTCGATCGCCACCTGCAGCGACGGGCTCACCTCGAGGTCGGAGCGCTGGCGCCCGCCTTTGGCGAAGCCGGCCTCCAGGTGCTCCCCCCAGGTCGCCTCGAAGGCGTCGACGCTGAAGAAGATCGGGATCCAGCCGTCGCAGATCTCCGCCGCCAGCTCGACCGATTTGCGGCCGATCGCGCCGACGAAGACCGGGATCTCGTTGCGCTCGGGATGGAAGTTGAGCTTCAGCGACTTGCCCTCGCCACCGGGCAGCGGCAGCTGGTAGTGCTCACCCTGGTGGTCGACCGGGCCCTGGCGGGCGATGATCTCGCGCACGACTTCGATGTACTCGCGGGTGCGGCCCCAGGGCTTCGCGTAGGGGACGCCGTACCAGCCCTCGGAGACCTGCGGGCCGGAGGGGCCGAAGCCGAAGAGGAAGCGACCGCCGGAGAGCTTGTCGATCGTCGCCCCCGCCATCGCCGCCGCCGCGGGCGGGCGCGCCGGCACCTGCAGGATCGCGGCGCCGAGCTTGATCTCGGTCGTCTGCGCCGCCAGCCAGGCCAGCACGCTGACCACGTCGGAGCCGTAGGACTCGGCCGCCCAGACCGACTCGTAGCCGAGCTTCTCGGCCGCGCCGACCACCTCGAGGGCGTCCTCGCCGGCCGGGCCGATGCCCCAGTAACCGAGGTTCAATCCAAGCTTCAGAGCCATCCGAGCCGCACCCTATTGAATAGACGCCATCGCCACGGTCCCGCCATCCGCCGATCAGGGCCTCCCCAGCGCCGAGGCGGCGAAGCGCCTGCGCAAGCTGGGGGCGCCACCCGCGAACTCCTCGCGCTCGACCTCGAGCATCGTCGCCGGCAACGTCTTCACCCTCTTCAACGCGATCATCGGCGCCTTCTTCGTGCTCGACCTCGGCCTCGGCCTCTACGCCGACTCGATCTTCGGCCTGATCGCCGTCGTCAACTCCTACATCGGCATCCGCCAGGAGCTGAAGGCGAAGGCGACCCTCGACGAGCTGGCGGTGCTGGTCGCCCCGCGCGCCAAGGTGGTGCGCGACGGCGAGGTGGTGGAGCTGGCCGCGGAGGAGGTCGTCCCCGGCGACCTGGTCCGGATCGAGCCCGGCGACCAGCTCGTCGCCGACGGCACGGTCGGCAGCAGCCGCGGCATGACCCTCGACGAGTCGATGCTGACCGGCGAGGCCGACGGCATCCGCAAGGCCGACGGCGACCGCGTCCTCTCCGGCTCCTTCTGCATCTCCGGCTCCGGTCAATACGTGGTCGAGGCGGTGCGCGAGCAGAGCTACGCCGGCCGCCTCGCCGGCGAGGCGCGGGCCTTCCGCCACCCGCCCTCGCCGCTGCAGAAAGAGGTCAACCGGGTGATCGTCGCCTCGACCTACGTGATGGCGCCGCTGGCGGCGGTGCTGATCCTCAGCCTCAGCGTTCGCAACGTCGGTCTCGAGAGCGCCGCGCAGACCGCGACCGCCGGCCTGGTGACGCTGGTGCCGGAGGGGCTGGTGCTGCTGATGAGCGTCACCTTCGCGGTGGCGGCCGTGCGGCTGGCGCGGCGCGACACCCTGGTCCAGCAGATGAGCGCCAGCGAGAGCCTGGCCGCGGTGGACACGATCTGCGTCGACAAGACCGGCACCCTGACCGCGGGCGAGCTGCGGCTGAGCGGGGTCGAGTTCGCCGCCGGCACCGACGCCGCCGCGGCGGAGGCGGCCCTGGGCCGGTTCGCCGCCAGCGCCGGCGACCGCAACCGCACCCTGGAGGCGATCGCCGAGAAGTTCCCGGGCGAGGCGGCCAGGGTCAGCGCCGAGGTCCCCTTCTCCTCGGAGTGGAAGTGGAGCGGGGCGACGCTGGGCGGCACCACCTACGCGATGGGCGCACCCGACGTTCTCGCCGCGGCGGGGGCCCTCGACCTGCCCGCCGACCTCACCGCCAAGCTCGAGCAGGAGACCTCGGCCGGGCGTCGCGTCGTCGCCTTCGGCGAGGCGAGCGAGGCGCTGCCGGCCGACGCCGCGGCGGCACCACCGCCACGGCTGCGGCCGCTGGCCCTGGTGGTGCTCGAGGAGACGCTGCGGCGCGACGCGGCGGAGACGATCGCGACGATGCGCGAGCAGGAAGTCGACCTGAAGCTGATCTCCGGCGACGCGAGCGCCACCGTCACCGCCGTCGCCTACGCGGTCGGCGTGCCGCGCGACGCCGGCGTGGTCGAGGGTTCCGACCTGCCCGAGGATCCCGACGAGCTGGCGAAGGTGGCACTCGCCAACACGATCTTCTGCCGGATCAAGCCGGAGCAGAAGAAGGCGCTGGTCGGGGCGCTGGTCGGGGCCGGGCGCTACGTGGCGATGATCGGCGACGGGGTCAACGACGTACCGGCGCTGAAGCAGGCGCGGATGGCGGTGGCGATGGGCTCGGGCACGCAGGTGACCAAGGGGGTCGCCGACATCGTCCTGCTCAAAGACGAGTTCTCGCGGCTGCCGGAGGCGGTCGGCGAGGGCCGCCGGATCGCCCGCAACATCCACCGCCTCGGCCGCCTCTACCTGACCAAGACCGTCTACGCCGCCGCCCTGATCCTGCTCGTCGCCGTCCCCGGCTTCGCCTTCCCCTTCCTCCCCCGGCACCTGACGGTGGCCGCTTTCCTGACGATCGGGATTCCCTCCTTCGTGCTCGCCCTGATGCCATCCGACGGGCCCCTCTACCGCGGCCGCCTGCTGCGGGCGCTGGCCGCCTTCGCGGTCCCCGCCGGAGTGGCTACGGCGCTGGCGTCGATCCTCTCGTTCTTCCTCGTCGACAGCATCGCCGGCGCCAGCCTCCAGGCCGGGCGAACGGCGGCGACGACGACGCTGATCGTGCTCGGCCTCTGCTTCATCCTCCTGCTGGAGCGGGGACCGGGCCGCGAGCACATCGCGATCCAGAGCAACATGCTGGCGATGGTCGCCGCCCTCGGCGCGGCCTTCGCCGGCATCCTCGCGCTGCCGCCGCTGCGCGACTTCTTCGACCTCAGCCTGCTCAGCGCCCCCGAATGGTTCCTCGCCCTGTTCTCGGCCGCGGCCGGGCTGACGATCGCCAGCGTGCTCTGGCGAGTGCCGCAGATCGAACGCCTCGAAGCGCCCCCGGCGGAGCCCGAAGAGGCGGTCTGAGCGCTTCTCCCGTTGTCCAGTCCGGGCGCGCCGATTTTCGACGCCCGTCCATGTGGGATAGGGGCTTCCCGTGGGTAGCTTCAACCCCATGGCGATGACCTTGGATCCGGCCCGCCCTCTCCCGGCGCCGGGAAGTGCCCGCTCGACCCGGGTCGCTTCGACGAGGCTCGCCCCTGGCGGCACCCCGCGCTCTCCCTACGCGGCGGTGCTCGACGCGCTCGCGCGGCACCCGCCCGAGGTGCTGCGCGAGCGCGTCTTCAAGCGTCCTCAGCCACCTCCGTGGGCAGGTGCGGATAGCGCAGCTCGAGGTCGCGCTCGTGGAACCGCAGCGGCTCGGTCGTGCGCTCGTACTCGGCGAGCGCGTCGGGGCCCAGCGCCGCGAACGCCCGCCGGACCCGGCTGACGTACTGGCGGCTCACGTGGATCGGGGCGTCGGGGGTCTCGAGCCGGCAGCGCCTGCGCGCGGCGTCGATCGCGACGTAGGTGAAGACGCGGTGGGAGATCGCCGGCCGGAAGACCTTGGAGACGTCGATGCGGGAGTAGTTCAACTCGCGCCGATCCAGCTCGGCCAGCCGCGCCGCGTCGGTCGGGATCGCCAGCCCGTTGACCGTCGACCCAGTCCGCTCCACGATGTCCAGGTAGGCGACCCTGATGCGTGGTTTGAGGTCGCTGCCCGGCTCGACGAAGTGCTTCTCCGCCTCGCCGGCCTCCCAGTTGTTCATCGCCGCGCCCCAGCAGCGTCGGTAGCCGCAGAGCCTTCCCGGCACCGCCGCAAAGACATGCCCCTCCCTGACCAGCGGCTCCAGGAGCTCGACCAGGGAGCCGTAGCCGAACACGTAGTCGATCGGCGGGCGCGGCTCGGTCGAAGCGGCGCCCAGCAGCGACCTCAGCCCCCGCGTGGCGGCAGCACGAACTGGGTGACGATCAGGTTCGCGGCCAGCTTCGGCTCGCCGTCGTCGCGGAACCGCTCGATCCTGGTCTCGATCACGACCGTGGTGCGACCGACGTGCAGCGGCGTCGCCACAGCGACGATCTCGTCGCCCAGGAGGCCGGAGCCGAAAACGTTCAGCTTCAGCTCGATCGTGGTGAAGTCGTGGCCGGGCGGGATGCTGCGGAAGGTCGCCCAGGCGGCGACGGTGTCGCCGAGCGCGGTCCAGGCGCCGCCGTGGACGAAGCCGCCGGGGTGCAGATGCCGCCGGTCGACGACGATGCGGCCGCGGGCGTGCGTGTCCTCGATCTCCAGCGGCTCGATCCCGAGGTCGCCGGGGAAGCTGCCGGAGAGGAACTGGCGGGCGTTCTCGACCGTGACCGAGGAGAGATCGGTCGCGCGCGCCACCTAGCTCACCCCGAAGCCGTCGAGGCCGTGGTCGCCGAAGGGCTCGTCGCGCTCTCGCACCGCCTCGCGGAAGCCGGACTCGGCGGCGCGGCGGACGAAGGCGTGGCCCTCCTCGGTATGGCGGGCGATGCCGTCGAAGAAGGTGCCGAGGGTCTGGGTCTGGCGCAGGCCCTGGCTCTCGACCGTCTGGTTGACCAGCAGCTTCATCATCACCAGCTGGTTGATCGGCATCCGCGCGACCCGCTCCAGCAGGCGCTCGAAGCGCTCGTCGAGGCGCTCGGGCGGCGCCGCCTCGGTCGCCAGCCCCCACTCCGCCGCCTCCGCCCCGGTCAGCGAGTCGCCGGTCAGCAGCAGTCGCTTGGCCCGCATCGGCCCCAGCCGCAGCGCCCACATCGCCGTCGTCGGCGAGCCCCAGACGCGGGCCGGCGGGTAGCCGATCTTGGCGTCGTCGGCGACGACCAGCAGGTCCGAGCAGAGGGCCATGTCGGTGCCGCCGGCGACGCAGTAGCCGTGGACCTTGCAGAGGACCGGCTTCTCGGAGTGGAAGAGGCTCATGAAGCCGCGCACGTTGCGGGCCATGAACTGGTAATCGGTGACCGGGTCCCAGTTCGAGTCCGGCGCGTGGTTGGCGGCGATCGTGGCCGGGTCCAGCGGCGAGCCCGGCGGCGCCTCGACCCCGCCCAGCTCGCTCATGTCGCCTTCGGCCGAGGCGACCAGATCGTAGCCGCCGCAGAAGCCGCTGCCGTTGCCGCTCAGCGCGATCGCGTGCACCTCGGGGTCGAGGTTGGCCCGCTCGACGCAGGCCGCCAGCTCAGCCGGCATCCGCGGCGTGATCCCGTTGCCGCGATCCGGCCGGTTCAGGGCGATGCGAGCGACCCGGTCGCCGCTCTCGTAGGTCAGCGTCTCGAGTCGCATCGCATCGCATTGTCGACTTAGTCGGCTCTACGCCGAGCAAGTCGACAATCGCTCAGTTCATCCGCTCCACGAGCATCGCCTTGCCCTGACCGCCCGCGACGCACATCGTCTCCAGCCCGACCTGCTTGTCGTCGGTCTCCATCACGTTGAGCAGGGTGCCCATGATGCGGGCGCCGGTCATCCCGAAGGGGTGACCGAGGGCGATCGCGCCGCCGTGGGTGTTGAGCTTGCCTTCCTCGATCCCGCATTCGTCCATGATCGGGATCACCTGGGCGGCGAAGGCCTCGTTGAGCTCGACCGCGTCGACGTCGTCGATCGTCATCCCGGCCCGGTCCAGCACCTTCTTGATCGCGCCGATCGGGGCCACGCCCATGTACTCGGGCTCGTTGCCCCAGGTGGCGGCGGTGATGATCCGGGCGCGCGGGGTCAGGCCCAGCTCCTGGGCCTTGGTGTCGCTCATCAGCAGCACCGCGGCGGCGCCGTCGTTGAGCGGGCAGGAGTTGCCGGCGGTGACGCCGCCGCCGCCGAAGGCCTCCGGCAGTTCGGAGAGCTTCTCCAGGGTCGAGGAGGCGCGGGGGCCATCGTCCTTGCCGACCTCGGTGCCGTCGGGCAGGGTGACCGGGACGATCTCGCGGTCGAAGAAGCCGTCTTCCTGGGACTTGACCGCCCGCTCCTGCGAGCGCTGGGCGAACCTGTCCATGTCCTCGCGGCTGACGTTGTAGTGGTTGGCGACGTTGACCGCGGTCAGTCCCATGTCGATGTAGGCGTTGGGCTGGCCGTTCTCGCCGATCAGGTTCGGGTTGCGGTCGTCGGCGCCGGCGGGCTCGGTGCGCTCGTTGAAGCGGCTCACCCACTCGACCCCGGCGGCGACGTAGACGTCGCCCTCGCCGGCCTTGATCGCGTTGCCGGCGTGGCGGATCGCGTCGAGGCTGGAGGAGCAGTAGCGGGAGACGGTGACGCCGTTGACGGTCTGCGGCAGCTTCTCCGAAAGCAGCGAGATGATGCGGCCGATGTTGAAGGCCTCGAGGCCCTGCGGCATCCCGACCCCGCAGAAGAGGTCCTCGACCAGGGCCGGGTCGACCCCGGGGTTGCGCTCGAGCAGCTGGTCGACCACGAACGCGCCCATCTCCTCCGGGCGCAGCTGGGCCAGCGAGCCCTTGAAGGCACGGCCGATCGGCGTGCGGATGGTGTCGACGATGACTGCTTCGGGCATTCCTGGTCTCCTTGCGGCTTGGTGAGTGCTGAAGTGCGGGCGCCAGGGTAGTCGACCGCGACCGTCGTCGTTTTGTGCGGATTCGCACGATACGCACGCGTCGTGTCCCCCACCTGCGTTACATTCGCCTCAATCCACCTCGCGTGCATCGCGAGTCTTGCCGCGAAGCGGCAGCGAAAGGAGGGCCCGTCATGCCCGAGGGCTACTGCGTCAAAGAGCGCAAGAAGGTCGAGATCCAGGACGCCAAACAGGTGACCATGAAAAACGGTCGCCCGGCGATTCAGGGCGTGTGCCCCGATTGCGGGACCAAAATCTTCAAGATCGGGAAACTCGAGGGATAGAGCTTGAACCCGGACTGCATCCGCCTCGTAGACGAAGGCGGATGCAGTCCGGAGCACTAAAAGGCGAGCGCGACGTGCGCGAGGCATACGCCGCGCACTCGGGCGAGCTCTATGGCTTCGCGCTGCGCTCGCTCGGCGACTCCGGCCTCGCCGAAGAGGCGGTGCAGGAAACCTTCGTCCGCGCCTGGCGCGCCGGCGAGCGCTTCGACCCGCAGATCGGCTCGCTGCGCACCTGGCTGTTCGCGATCCTGCGCAACGTCGTCATCGACCTCGGCCGCGCCCGCGCCGCCCGGCCGCGGGTCGCCGAGGGCGGCATCGAGCCCTCGGTCGAGCCACTGGAGCAGGCGCTGCTGGCCTGGCAGGTGGAGGAGGCGCTGCGGCGGATCGGCGACGACCATCGGCACGTCCTGGTCGAGACCCACTACCGCGGCCGCCCCTACGCCGAGGTCGCGGCGGAGCTCGGCGTGCCCGAGGGAACCGTGAAGAGCCGCGTCTACTACGGGCTGCGGGCCCTGCGGGTCGTGCTGGAGGAGATGGGCTATGAAGACTGACGAGTGCCGCCACTGGCGCCACCTGCTCGGCGCCTACGCGCTCGACGACCTCGCGAGCGAGGAGCGCGCCGCCGTCGAGGCACACCTCGACGGCTGCCCCGCCTGCCGGGCCGAGGCCGAGGCACTGCGCTCGGTGGCGCAGCTGCTGCCGCTGGCCGACCCGGCCCGCTTCAGCCAGCCGGCCCCGCAGCCGCCGCCGGAGCTGGCCGAGCGGATCGCGGCGACGATCGGCGGCGAGCGGCGGGTCGCCCTGCGCCGCCGGCGGCGCTTCGGCTTCGCCCTCGGCGGCGCCACGGCGGCGCTGGCCGCGGCGGCGCTGGCGCTCTTCGTCCTCCCCGGCGGCGGCGGTGGCGACCCCGAGCAGCACGTCGAGTTCGGCAAGCTGCCCGGCGGCGTCAAGATCTACGCGACGCTCGAGCCCCACGCCTACGGCACCGAGATCCACATGTACGTGAAGGGCGTGCGCTCGGGGACCCTCTGCCGCGTCTACCTGCGCGGCCCGCGCGGCGAACGCGTCCCCGCCGGCACCTTCACCTACCGCTGGGGCGACGACTCGACCGCGACCCTCAGCTCCGCCCTCGACCTCTCCCGCATCCGGGCGATCGGGGTCGAGGCCGGCAACAGGACCTTCGTCGCCCCGGTCGACGCGCACGGGGCGACCGCAGATGCCAACCGCAATCAGGAGGACGTGACGTGAACCCGACCCGAACCCACCTCGCGCTGGCGCTGCTGGCGCTCACCGCCATGCTGGCGGTGGCCGGCTGCGGCAGCGGCAACGACTCGACCGGCGCCTACGGCGGCAAGGGCGGCGGCACCGAAGCCACGACCGCCGCGAAGTCGCCACCCGGGGCCGAAAGCGGCGCCGCCGTGCTGACCGTCGCCAGCGCCCCCAAGATCGGCGCCGTCCTCGTCGACGCCAAGGGCTTCACGGTCTACGACTTCCACAAGGACAAGGGCACGACCTCGTCCTGCTACGGCGCCTGCGAAGGGGTCTGGCCGCCGGTGCTGAGCACGGGCGCACCCCAGGTCGGCGAAGGCGCCAAGGCCGCGCTGCTGGGCACGACCAAGCGCAAGGACGGCAGCGTCCAGGTCACCTACGGCGGCCACCCGCTCTACACCTACACGGCCGACCAGAAGCCAGGCGAAGCCAACGGCAACGACTTCTCCTCCTTCGGCGCCGAGTGGTACGCGCTGAAGGCCAGCGGCGAAGAGGCCGAGGGCTAGTCCTCCCCCGCGCTCGCTCGCCGAGTTCGCGTGGTTCTTTTGGGACCGATTGCGTCCCAAAGGAACCGCGGGGTGGCTTGGAGGGGAGAACGCGGATCTCGCGGTGCCTTAGGGACGCATGTCGTCCCAAAAGAACCGCGAACCGGGTGAAGGGGATGGAGATGGGGCGTTGGCGTCGCTTGCGACCGAGCAGCAGGGATTCGGGCGGCGCTTCTGGCCTGCGGCGGGGACGCGGTCGTCTCGCGCGGGACCGCCGCCGCGTTCTGGGGACTGCGCGACCGCTGGCCGGTTCTGATCGACTTGACGGTGCGCACGCAACGGGGCCGCAAGCTCGAGGGTATCCGCTGCCGGCGCTGCCGCTATCCCCGCTCCGAGGAGATTGTGGTCAGGGACGGTCTGCGCCTCACCTCGCCGGCCCGGACGCTGGTCGACCAGGCGGGCATGCTGGGCAACGCATCGCTGCGGAAGCAGGTCGAGCGGGCGGCGGTGCTGAAGCTGCTCGACCTCGCCGCGCTCGACGCCGCGATGGCGGCGGCACACGGGCGTCGGAGGGTTGGCGCCCTCGCGAAGATCGCAGCGCAGTGGAGCGGCGACGGCGGTCGGGTGCCCGACGTTCGCAGCGACTTCGAGGCGCTGGTTCTGCCCCGTCTCCTCGCGCACGGCCTGCCGCGCCCTCGATGCAACGCCTCGCTTCGACTCGGTGACGAACGCCTCGTGGTCGACTTCCTGTGGGCGCAGCAGCGGCTGGTGACTTCAGGCCTGAGGATCCTTGCCGCGCTTGCGGTAGGAGATCGAGGGCGGGACGAGGGCGCGGATCTCGGCCAGGAGCCGGGCCGAGAGCTCGGCCGGGTCCTCGTCGGGGCGCGGCTGACCGCCGGCCGGATCGAAGAAGCGGACGCGGAGCTTGGGCCGCCGCGGGAAGCCGGTCAGGTCCGAGGTGCCCTCGATCGCGACCAGGGCGACGTGCGCCTCGGGCACCTCCAGCGCCAGGCGGCCGACGCCGCTGCGGGCCCGCAGGACCTCGCCGCGAGAACGGGTGCCTTCGGGGAAGACGCCGATGCAGACCCCGGCGCGCAGCGCCTCGATCGCCCGCGCCAGCGCCTGCTTGTCGCCCTTGCCGCGCTCGATCGGGATCTGGCCCATGCCGTTGAGGATCGGGGCCAGGCCGCGCACCTTCCAGAGGTCGGATTTGGCCAGGGCGCGGATCTGGCGGCGCTTGCGGGCGGCGATGCCGACCATGATCGGATCCCAGTGGCTGTCGTGGTTGCCGAGGATCAGCAATGGACCGCTCTCCGGGATCGCCTCGAGTCCCTCGACCTGCAACCGGCCCCATGCGGCCACCGGCCGGTTGAGGGCCATCGCCAGGCCGTAGGTGCGGGTGCGCTCGCGCATCGGGGGAGTTCTACGCCTTCGGGCCGCCCAGAGGTCGGCTGACCAACCGGAGCTAGTCGGGCTGGGCGCGGCCGAGGATCGCGGCCAGGGTCCGCCGGTCGGCCTCGGAGAGAGCCTCGATCCACCGCGGCGGCTTCGCCACCGCCCGGTTCAGGCGGGCGCGCACCCGGCGGCCCTCCGCGGTCAGCGCGATCAGCTTCACCCGGCGGTCGTCCGGCGAGGGCTGCCGCGTCGCCAATCCCTTCTCTTCGAGTCCGTCGACGATGCCGGTGACGTTGGAGTTGTCGCAGTGCAGGACGGCGGCGATCTCGCTCATCGTCCGCGGCCGGTCGAGCGCGCGCAGGGCGCCGAAGCTGGCCGGGCGCAGGCCGAGCTCGCGGGCGATGCCGAGGAACGGCGGCGGGTAGACGAGCGCGGTCAGCAGCCCCCAGGCCTCACGGGCGCTGCCGGCTGCGGCCGGTCCGTCCTTCGCTTTCGTGCGAGCGCTCACGGAATGCATTCTAACCACAACCTTTGCTAAGCTCAACTATTGACTTTGGCCGCTACTTTGGAAGGACCGATGGCAGCAGAGACAGCGGACCGCACCGGCATCGAAGTCGAAGGCCTGGTGCACGAGTTCAAGAACGGGCCGCGAGCGGTCGACGGCATCGACCTGCGGGTCGCCCCCGGCGAGATCTACGGCTTCCTCGGCCCCAACGGCGCCGGCAAGTCGACGACGGTGCTGATGCTGACGACGCTGCTGCCGCCGACCGCGGGGACGGCGCGGGTCGCGGGCTTCGACATCGTCTCCGAAGGGCCGCGGGTGCGCTCGGCGATCGGCGCCGCTCTGCAGGAGGCGGCGCTCGACCCGCTGCTGACCGGCCGCGAGCACATGCGGCTGCAGACGGCGCTGCACGGCATCGCCAAGGCCGAGCGGGAAGCCCGCGGCGCCGAACTGCTGGACCGGGTCGGGCTCTCGCGGGCGGCCGAACGCAAGGTCGGCGGCTACTCCGGCGGCATGAAGCGCCGCCTCGACCTCGCCCTGGCCCTCGCCCACCGGCCCCGCATCCTCTTCCTCGACGAGCCCACCACCGGGCTCGACATCCAGAGCCGCACGGCGCTCTGGGAGGAGGTCGCCCGCCTCGCCACCGACGACGGGGTGACCGTCTTCCTCACCACCCAGTACCTGGAGGAGGCCGACGCGCTCGCCAACCGGGTCGGGATCATCGACCACGGCCAGATCGTCGCCGAGGGCACGCCGGCCGCGCTGAAGGCCGAAATCGGCCGCCCCACGGTGGAAGCCGTGCCGAGCGATCCGGGCGAGCACGAGCGCATGCTGGGCGTGCTCGCGCGCTTCGGCGAGCCGGCCGGCGCCTCGCCCAAAGGGGGCGCCGTGCGCCTCGCCGGCGGCGAGTCCGAACTGGCCGAGGTGGTCCGCGCCCTCGACGCGGAGGGGATCGCGATCGAGCGCCTGCAGCTGCACGCGCCCTCGCTCGACGACGTCTTCCTGACCAAGACGGGGCGCTCGCTGGAGGGCGCCGGGGAGGCCGAGCAGGAGGACGAGGAGGCCACGGCGGAGGCGGTCGGCTCGGCGTGAGCGGCGGCCTCCGCACCCAGGTCGGGCAGCTCGCCCACCGCTCGGTTCTGCGCACCCTGCGCCAGCCGGCGCAGATCGTGCCGGCGCTGATCTTCCCGCTCTTCCTCCTGGCGGTGAACTCCGGCGGGCTCAAAGACGCGACCAACCTGCCGGGATTCCCGACCGACTCCTACCTCACCTTCGCCCTCGCGGTGCCGTTCATGCAGGGGGCGCTGTTCTCGGTCATGAACGCCGGCACCGACCTCGCCCGCGACATCGAGACCGGCTTCCTCAACCGCCTCGCGCTGACGCCGCTGCGCGGGGCGGCGCTGCTCAGCGGCCTGCTCGCCGGCGCCGTCGTGCTCGGGCTGCTGCAGGCGGTCACCTACCTGGTCGTCGGCCTCACCGCCGGCGCCGACCTCGCCGCCGGCTTCGGCGGCGCCCTGGTCCTGATCGCGCTCTCGGTCACGATCACCGTCGCCTTCGGCACGGTCGGCCTCTTCGCGGCCCTGCGGACCGGCTCCGGCGAGGCGGTCCAGAGCCTCTTCCCGGTCTTCTTCGTCTTCCTCTTCCTCTCCTCGATGGCGCTGCCGCTGGAACTGATCCAGACCGACTGGTTCCACGCCGTCGCCTCCGCCAACCCGGTCTCCTACCTCCTGCAGGCGTTCCGCTCGCTGCTGATCGAAGGCTGGAACGCGGGCGAGCTGGCGCTCGGGTTCGGGATCGCGGTGGCGATCCTGCTGCTGGGGATGTACGCGGCCAGCGCCGCCCTGAAGACGAGGCTGGTGCGGACGTGAGCGAGGCCCGCCCCGCCGGCTTCCGCACGATCGCGCTCGCGGTCGCCTGGCGCAGCATCCACAACTTCCTCGGCAACCCCTCCTTCCTGGTGCCGGCGATCGTCTTCCCGCTCTTCTTCTTCATCTCCTTCGCCGGCGGCCTCGCGGCGATCGCCGACGTCCCCGGCTTCGACTTCCCCAGCGGCTACACCGCCTTCCAGTTCGTCTTCGTGCTGCTGCAGTCGGCCGCCTTCGGCGGCGTCTTCACCGGCTTCGGGATCGCCCGCGACTTCGAGACCGGCTTCTCCCAGCGCTACCTGCTGGCCGCCGCCAGCCGCGGCGGCATCGTCGCCGGCTACGCGCTGGCGGCGCTGGTGCGGGCCGCGATCACCTGGACGGTGCTGACCGCGGTGGCGCTGGTCGCCGGCATGAACATCGACGGCGGCGGGGTCGAACTGGTCGGCCTCTACGGCCTCGCCGTGCTGGTCAACCTGGCGGCGACGATGTGGGCGGCCGGGGTGGCGATGCGGGTGCGCTCGATCCAGGGCGGGCCGCTGATGCAGTTCCCGACCTTCCTCGTCCTCTTCCTGGCCCCGGTCTACGTCCCGCTCAGCCTGCTCAGCGGCTGGATCCACACGGTCGCCTCGGTCAACCCGGTCACCGCCCTGCTCGAGGCCGGCCGCGGCTTCATCTCCGGCGATCCCGAGGTCGTCGCCCTCGCCTTCACCGCCGCGGTCGCCCTCCCGGTCGTCTTCGCGCTCTGGGCCCGCGGCGGCCTGCGCCGAGCCGAAGCCGCCGGCTGAGACCCCGCCGCCGATGGGCCGATTTGTCGACGTGGAGTCGACAAATCGGCCCATCGGCCCATTCGGGTGTGACGAAAGTCACGCTGCCGGGTACCGCCGGCGAAGAGGCTGCCCACTTCTGGCTTTCTGCAGGGCAGTCCCGGCCAATGCCTAGCGCTATTCACACGACGAACTAAAGTGTCATTTGTGACGCAGCGGCCACTGGAGCTGATACTCGCCCGCAACCTGATGTCGGCGCTCTCGACGCCGGCCTTCCTGGTCGACGAGGGCGGCGTCCTCGTCTTCTACAACGAGGCCGCCGGGATGATGCTGGGCAAACGCTTCGAGGAGCTCGGTACGGTCGGCGCCGCCGAGTGGGGATCGCTGTTCGGGCCCTTCGACGAGAGCGGCGAGCCGATCCCCTACGACGAGCTGCCACTGGTCTCGGCGGTGCGCGACGGCCGCCCGGCCCACGCCGAGTTCGTGATCCACTCCAGCGACGGCGCCAGCCACGAGGTCGAGGTCTCGGCCTTCCCGATCCTCACCGCCCACGGCTCCCAGGGCGGCATCGCGATCTTCTGGCCGACCCAGGCCGACGGCAACGGGGCGCACCCGGCATGAAGGTCAAGCTCTGGGGAACCCGCGGTTCGATCCCCTCCCCGGGGCCGGAGACGATCCGCTACGGCGGCAACACCTCCTGCGTCGGAGTCACCCTCTCCGACGGCTCGCTGCTCGCCCTCGATGCCGGCAGCGGCATCCGCAGCCTCGGCCTCTCGCTCAGCGACGAGCCGGCGCGGCTGCACGTGCTCCTCACCCACCTCCACCTCGACCACATCCTCGGCCTCGCCTTCTTCGCCCCGCTCTTCCGGCCCCAGACCGAGATCGTGATCTGGGGGCCGGCCTCGCCGGAGGCTTCGCTGCGCGACCGCATCGCCCGCTACATCTCCGCCCCGCTCTCGCCGGTCGAGGTGCGCGAGCTGCCCTGCGACGTCTCCTTCCGCCACGCTCCCGACAGCGAGTGGGAGATCGGCCCGGCCCGCATCCGCTCCGCCTCCGTCGCCCACCGCGGTCCGACGCTCGGCTATCGGATCGACGACGGCGATTCCTCGCTCACCTACATCCCCGACCACGAGCCGGGGCTCGGGGCCGATCTCGACCGGCTCGAGGACGACTGGATCTCCGGCTTCGCCCTCGCCCGCGACACCTCGCTGCTGATCCACGACGGCCAGTACAGCGACAGCGAGTACCCCTGTCACGTCGGCTGGGGCCACTCGGCGCTGGGCGACGCGCTGACCTTCGCCAACCGCACCGGGGCCGAGCGGACCGTCCTCTTCCACCACGACCCGATGCACAGCGACGATTTTCTCGATCGCTTCGAGGGAGAGGCGCGGGAGCGCTGGGCGGCCTTGGGCAACGACCCGGCGACGATCGAGCTCGGCGCCGAGCGGGCCGAGTACGAGCTGCCGGCGCAGGTGGCGAAAGCCACCGTCATCGCCTGAGCCGAGGCCCCGGCCCGCGCTAGGCTCCGCGGGATGCCGTCTCCCACGATCGAGGCAGCGGCCGCGGAGTCGGAGCCGATTCGCAAAGCCCTGGAAATGGCGGAAGCCGCGCACGCGGGCCAGACTCGCAACGGCAGCGGCGGCATGGCCTACATCCACCACCCGGTCGCCGTCGCCGAACTGCTGGCCACCGAGGGCTTCGGCGAGGAGGCCGTCGCCGCGGCGCTGTTGCACGACGTCGTCGAGGACAGCGAGGCCAGCGTCGAGGACGTGCGCGAGCGCTTCGGGTCGAGGGTCGCGGGGCTGGTGGCGGCGCTGACCGAAGACGCGGCGATCGATCCCTACCGGCGCCGCAAGGACGAGCACCGGCGCCGGGTCGAAGCGGCCGCCGGCGACGCGCTGGCGATCTATGCCGCCGACAAGCTCTCCAACGTCCGCGTCCTGCGCCGCACGCTCGGCAAGGAAGGGGAGGCGGCCGGCGAAGAGTTCGAGGCGCCGCTCGACACCAAGGAAGAGATCTGGGCCGACGACCTGGAGATGTTGCGCCGGGAGGCGCCGGAGCTGCCGTTCGTCGCCGAGCTGGCAGCCGAGCTGGAGAAGCTGCGGGCGACCCGCTCCGCCCTCACTTAGGCGGGTCCGGCTCCTGCTCGGATTCGAACCGGCGCTTGAGCGGCAACAGGTACCAGAAGAGGGCGAAGGTGAAGAGGGCGAGACCGCCGGTCACGCCGGTGGCCACGGGTCCGTAGAGGACGTCGGTGATCAGCACGATCGCCCCGGTCATCGCCAGCGCCAAGGCGCCAAGGCCGGCGATCGCGAAGCGGTTGGCGAGGAAGATCAGGTGGTCCTTCTGCTGCATGCGGAAGGTCAACCGGTGGTAGGCCGAGGGCGAGATCAGCAGGATCGCCGAGACCGCGGTCAGCAGCAGCGTCGCGAAGTAGACCTTCTCCTGAAAGGGGGTGATCTTGGTGAAGTTCTGCTGGAACGGCACCGCCAGCAGGAAGGCGAATAGCACCTGCACGCCCGGCAGCGCCACCCGCAGCTCCTGCAGCAGCTCGCCGAGGTTGCGATCGAGACGTTCGCCCTCGGTCTCCTCGCGCCCGGACGGTCGCTCCCCCATCGCTTCACCCTACCCTCAGGGCCACAACATGAAAACCACCCTGAGGGTGGTCGAGGTTTGTGGCGCTATGCCGGACAAACCTCGACCACCCGCTTAGGATCGAGGCATGGGACGGCTGGCGGTGATCCTCGGCAGCAACGCGCTCGGTCCGGGGGGCGAGGAGATCGCGGCGGCCGCGGCCGAGCACGGGGCGGCGATCGTGCAGCGCCACGGCGCCGGGGGCGCCTACGTCCTCCCGCACGAGATCGACCACGCGGCCAACCTGCGGCCGCTGCTCGAGCAGGGCTGCGACCGGGTGCTGGCGATCGGCTCGGTCGGCTCGCTCGACGCCGGGCTCGGAATCGGCAGCCTGCTCTGCCCTGACGACTTCATCGCCTTCGGCGCCGGTCAATCGATCTTCGCCGATGCCCGCGCCCACTCGGCCCCCGGCTTCGGCCGGCGCTGGCGCGTCGAGGTGATCGAAGCCTGGACGGCCGCCGGGCAGGAACCGCGCGGCGACGGCGTCTACTGGCAGACCCGCGGGCCCCGCTTCGAGACTCCGGCCGAGATCCGCCTGATCGCCGCCCACGCCGACGTGGTCGGGATGACGATCGCCTCCGAGTGCGTGGTCGCCGGCGAGCTCGGGCTCGAATACGCGGCGCTCTGCGTGGTCGACAACCTCGCCAACGGGATCGGCGCGGGCGAGCTCGACCTCGCCGGCCTCGAGGACGACCGCCTCGCCAACGCCGCCCGCCTGCGCGAGGGCCTGGCGGCGGTGCTGCCGCGGCTCGGCGCGGTCGGCCGTTGAGCACCCTGACCGTCACCGGCGCCGTGCTCGACGGCGAGACCGTCGGGGTCCGCTGCGAGGGCGGCGAGATCGCGGCGCTCGGTCCGGCGGTCTCCCCCGCGCCCGGCGACGAGACGATTGACGCCGCCGGGGCGCCGCTGGTGGCGCCGCTCGTCAACGGCCACACCCACGCGGCGATGACCCTCTTCCGCGGCAGCGGCGCCGACCTGCCGCTGATGCCCTGGCTGGAAGAGCGGATCTGGCCGGTCGAGGCCAGGCTCGAGCCCGAGGACGTCTACTGGGGGGCGCGCCTGGCCTGCGCGGAGATGGTCCGCACCGGCACCGCCCGCTTCTGGGACATGTACTGGCACCCGGAGGCGACCGCGCAGGCCGTCGCCGACGCCGGGATCCGGGCGCGGATCGGGGCGCCGCTGTTCGACCGCGACGGCGACGCCGAGGGACTGCGGCGGACCGCCCTGCACAGCCTCGAGCGGCTGGCCGAGCTGGGCCCGATGGTGGAGCCGGCGCTGGCGCCGCACTCGATCTACACGGTCAGCGAAGCCTCGCTGCGCTGGATCGCCGAGCTCAGCGCCGAGCGCGGGCTGCCGATCCAGATCCACCTGGCCGAGACCGAGGGCGAGGTCGAGGAGTGCGTCGCCGCCCACGGCCTGCGGCCGGCCGCCTACCTCGACCGGCTCGGGATGCTGAGCGAGCGGACGCTGCTCGCCCACGGTGTCTGGCTCGACCGCGAGGAGCTGGAGCTGATCGCCGCCCGCGGCGCCACCATCGTCACCAACCCGGCCGCCAACATGAAGCTCGCGGTCGGCGGCGTCTTCCCCTACCCGCAGGCCCGCGCCGCCGGGGTCGCGGTCGGCCTCGGCACGGACGGCGCCGGCTCCAACGACTCGCTCGACCTCTTCGCCGACCTCAAGCTCTTCGCCCTGGTCCAGAAGCACGCCGCCGCCGACCCGACCGCGATCGCCGCCGCGGAGGCCTGGGAAATCGCGACCGGGGCCCGGGCGCGGCTGCTCGGCGCCGCGAATGCCCTTGCCGTTGGCGCCCCCGCCGACTTCCTGCTGCTGCGGCCGGCGGCACCGGAGCTGGCGATCGGCGAGCTCGCCTCCGGCCTCGTCTACGCCGCCGCGGGCGCCGTCGTCGACACCGCGGTCGTCGCCGGCCGGGTGCTGATGCGGGACGGCGAGATCCCCGAGCTGCCGGAGATCGTCGCCAGAGCAGCCGAGAGAGCCGCCCGACTGGGTCTCTGACCTATACCCCCCTAGGGTATTTGCTACAGTCCGGCCATGGTCGGATACCAGGCAGACAAAGGACAATTGCTGAAGCGGCTCTCGCGCCTCGAGGGACAGGTGCGAGGCGTCTCGCGAATGGTCGAGGAGGAGCGCTACTGCATCGACGTGCTGACGCAGATCGGCGCCGTCCAGGCCGCCCTCGACAAGGTCGCGCTGGGCCTGATCGACGAGCACACGCGCCATTGCGTGGTCGAGGCCGAGGGCGGTGAGCGGGCCGAGAAGATCGACGAGCTGATGGCGGCGCTGGGCCGCTTCGCGGGCCGGTGAGCGCCGTGCTCGAGAGGATCGCCGAAGGGCTCGAACAATCCTTCCTGATGGCCTACGAGGTCTGGTGGGCGCTGGTCCTCGGCTTCG
>Ga0070691_10000053_pt1 | contig 32151 bp, 25 predicted proteins | sample KBSK1101metaG_FD_64673 | JGI IMG/M metagenome (GOLD analysis project Ga0070691, IMG submission 64673) | Corn, switchgrass and miscanthus rhizosphere microbial communities from Kellogg Biological Station, Michigan, USA - KBS K1-10-1 metaG | ecosystem: Host-associated > Plants > Roots >... | reverse complement strand
CAGCGAGAGGTTGTCGAGGTAGTCGCGCTCCATCGCCAGTCGCTCCTCGAAGGTGAGGTCGCTGCGGCCGTAGACCTGCATCGGCCCGGTCAGCCCGGGCTTGATCGCCAGCCGCCCGCGCTGGCGCTCGTCGTAGAGGGCGACCACGCTCTCCTCCTCCGGGCGCGGCCCGACCAGCGACATGTCGCCGCGCAGGACGTTGATCAGCTGCGGCAGCTCGTCGAGGCTGAAGCGCCGCAGCCGCCGCCCGAAGCGGGTCACCCGCGGGTCGTCGGGGATCTTGAAGGCCGGCTGCTCGAGCTTGTCGAGGTCGACCAGCTCGCCGAGGCGCTGCTCGGCGTCGGCGTCCATGGTCCGGAACTTGAGCATCGTGAACGGCTCGCCTTCCATCCCGGCGCGGCGCTGGCGGAAGAAGACGGGGCGGCCGGAGTCGAGGAGGATGCCGACCGCGATCGCCGCCAAGAGCGGCGAGAACAGGAGCAGGGCGAGGCCGGAGACGATGAGGTCGAGCAGCCGCTTCATCGCCACGGTCGAGCGCGAGGGGTCGCTGAAGCGGAAGTCGAGCACGGGCAGCTCGGCCAGCCGGTTGAGCTCGATCCCCGGGCCCAGCAGCCCGTAGTGCTGGGGCAGGAAGGTCAGCGCCAGGCCCTCCTCCTTGCACTCCTCGATCAGCCCCTCGGCCGCCGGCTCGCTCATCTGCTGTTCGGTGACGACGACGCGCTCGATCTCATGCTCGCGGGCAACCCGCGAGATGTCGGCGATGGTGCCGAGCCGCGGCAGCTCGGAGGCGGCCTCGTCGCCTTGCGACAGGTACCCGACCAGCGCCAGCCGCGTCTCGGGATGGGTGGAGACGCGCCGGGCGACCATGTCGACGGCGGCCGCCGGGCCGATCACGAGCCCGGCGGCGAGCCCGGTCAGGCGGTGCCAGAGGAAGCGCAGGACGCCGCGCAGGACGAAGCTGCCGACCAGGGCGCCAAGGCCGACGCCGATGGCGCTGGTGGGGGAGAGCGGGCCGACCGGGCTCAGCGCCAGCAGCCCGTCGAGCACGAGGGTGCCGAGGACGCTGGCCGAGACCAGCGAGGGAAGCTCGTCAAGGGTGCTGTGGCGGATCCGCCGGTGATCGTTGTCGTAGAGGCCGTGGAGCTTGATCACCATGATCCAGGCCGGGCTGACGAGCACCGCCCAGAACAGCGTCGCCACGTCGGTGGTCGAGGTCGTCGCCGTGACCAGGCAGAGGGCGCCGAGCAGGGCGATCCAGTCGCCGACGGCGAGCAGGCGCCGCAGCAGGGCACCGCGGCGGCGCGACCCCTCTGGGCCGGTCAACCCGAGCCGCGCGGCGACGTCGGTGCGACGCCGTCGTGGCGTCTGCCCGGAGGGCTCCGGGGCCGCCGACGGCGAGGGGATCTTCTCGGCGGGCCGGCTCATCCCGCGCTCACCCACAGACCCCACCCGCCCGGAAGCAGGTCTCCAGGGGGTTCAGCGACCGCGCCTTGTCGATGTCCGCGCCGGCCGCGGCCGGTTCGCCGGCTTCGCGCTCGACCCGCGAGCGCAGGTAGTAGAGCTGCCAGTTGCGGTCCTCGCGTTCGATCGCCTGCGTCAGCCGCGCCTTGGCGGTCGGGAAGTCGCCCTGAAGCTGCGCCAGGAGCCCGAGCTGGACGTAGGGCGAGGCGGCCCAGGGCTCGATCGAGCGGGCGGTGTCGGCGTGGCTGACGGCGCTCGCGATGTTTCCCGAGGCGGCCGCGGCCTGGCTCGACTTGATCTCGTGCTGGACCAGGAGCGGCCCGATCAGCGCCACCGCGGCGACCCAGGCGGCGATCAGGCCGGCGACCGCGACGCCGTAGCTGCGCCCCTCCTCCTTCTTTCCCGGCGGAGCGGTGGCGAGCTGGCGACAGCGGACGGCGACCGCGAGCCCGGCGGCGAGGAAGAAGACGGCGCCGAGCCCGGCGATCTCCCAGAACCAGTCGAAGCCCGCCCCGACCGCGAACGCGGCCAGGACGGCGAAGACCGCCGCGTTGCGCTCCCGCTCGGGCCCGGGGCGGGCGGCCCGCCAGGCCGAGAACCCGGTCCAGACGAGGAATCCGAACAGGCCCAGGACCAGCGCCCCGCCGGCCAGGCCGAGCTCGTCGAAGGCCTCCAGGTAGAGCGAGTGGGCGTTGTGGACGGGGATGTCGATCGAGCGCAGCTGCTCCCAGGTGAACTCGTAGGTGCCGGCGCCGTGGCCGAGCACCGGTTTTTCGCCGAAGCCGTCGATGGCGACGCGGTAGAAGTCGTGGCGGCCGGCGCCGGAGAGCTGGCCGAAGTGCTGCTCGGGCTGGTTGGGGAACTGCAGATCGGAGCTGGAGAACTGATCCCAGGCACGGCCACCGACGGCGATCGCGACCCCGATCGCGACCAGGGCCACGGCGATCGCCAGGCGTTTCAGCAGCACCCGGCTCTGCGAAAGGCGCACCGCGTGCCCGACCAATGTCCCCTGGCGGCGCTCGATCAGCCGCAGGCCGGCGAAGAGCAGGAGCGCCAGAGCGATGCCGCCGAGCAGGATCGCCAGCACCGCGACCCCCTGGTCGATCGTCGCCGCGACGTCGTAGGCGTCGGCGAGGCTGCGCCGGGCCTGCACCGCCAGCACCGCCGGCAGCGCCCCGATCGCGCCGATCCCGAGCGTCGTCAGCAGCCAGAGCCGGTCCCGCGAGAGCGCCAGCAGGCAGCCGGTGGCGACGAGCAGGGCCAGCAGGCCGCCCCGCGAGTAGGTGAAGTAAAGGGCCAGCAGCACCGCCGGCAGCACCGCCACCGCGCACCAGCGCAGGGTCGCCCAGCTCGAGCGCCGGCTGACCCAGAGCAGCAGCGCCACCGCGATCCCGAAGGTCGCCCCGTTCGCGTTCCAGTAACCCAACGGATATCGGAGGCGGGGACCGGCTCCGAGCGAGTTCCCAACCTCGAAGACATGGGGCAGAAGGCGGCTCCCCAGAGCCAAAAGGGCGACCGCGGCAAGGGCAACCGCCAGACCTTCGGCGAAACGTTGGCGCCTTTGGTCGGTTTGGGCGATGAGGAACGCGGCAAGGAAGAAGCCCAGGTAGACCATGATGCGGTCCACCTCGATCACGCTCAGCTCCGTCGAACCCGACCAGAGAGACGAAAGTGCAGACAAAAGCGCCAGACCGCCGATCATTCCGCTCACCCAGTAGAACGGACGGCCGAAAACTGCCCGAGTCGCGACTCCCAGGGCCAGCAACGCCGCGACCAGGAGCCACGTTCCGAGCCCGGAGATGTGACGTGCCGCCAGGTCGTAGCCCCCTCCGGCCAGGGCCAGACCGACGATCAGGACGACGGGAGCGATCAACGCCGCCGTTTGGTCTAACCTTCCGCGCCATGCATGGGACGCGCCAATACCCGATCGCGCGCTCGGGCCGATCGATTTTCGCGCCTCTTTCAGTGCTTGCTGTGCTGGCATTGGCTTGTTTTGTACCGATGGCCCAGGCCGACTCGAGCGGGATCGAATATCAAGACGCCCCTCCGACCCCTACCGGGAGCGGGATCCCGACTCACGTCGAAAAGCCCGCGAAGGCCTCTCAGTCGAAGAGCGGCGACACGGCTCCGGATGGGTCGGGTTCGAATTCATCGAATAGTGAACAAGGGAAGGAAGGCTCCGGTGCGGGGGCACCGGCCGGCGATGACAACGGCGGACCCGGTCAGGACAGCAACGGCCAGAGTAGCCCAGGCAAGTCCAACGACGACAGCAAGCTTTCCCCTGCACAGTCGGTCGGCAAGCAGGCGTCCAGCACTGACGACGGCGGCTCTTCGCCGCTGGTGCCGATCCTGATCGCCCTCGCGGCCCTCGCGGCCATTGCGATCGCGGTGGTGGTGATCCGGCAGCGGCGCCAGCGGCGCGGCCCGGACGCACGCGTCTCTCCCGAGGCGAGCTAGCCCGATGTCGACAGAGAGGATGTGGAAGGTGAGGTATCTGCGTGCCTGGATAGCGGCCGTCGCGGTTTCCGTCGTAGCGGTCACCGCCGCTCCAGCCCCCGCGGCGGTTGCCGCCGTGCCGGCCAAGTTCTGGGGCGTCGTGCCGCAGGCCACGCCTTCGGCCGAACAGTTCCAGCGCCTTAAGCGGGGCGGCGTCGACAGCGTCCGCACCCCGATCGGCTGGGGCGCGATCCAGCCGGTCCAGGGCGGCCCGATCGAGTGGTCGGGCGTCGACAGCGTCGTCAGGGGCGCGACCAGCGCCGGCCTCGAGGTGCTGCCCTTCCTTTCCGGCGCCCCCGGCTGGGCGGTCGCCGTCGACAAGCGCTTCGGCAGCCCGATGACGCTGCCGGTCAAGACCGGCGCCCAGCGCGCCGGCTGGACCAGCTTCGTCAAGCAGGCGATCCAGCGCTACGGGCCCCACGGCACCTTCTGGGCGGAGAACCCGGGCCTGCCCCAGCGCCCGATCCGCACCTGGCAGGTCTGGAACGAGGAGAACTTCAAGTACTTCGTCGCCCGCCCGAACCCGGCCGACTACGGCAAGCTCGTGAAGCTCTCCTACGGCGCGATCAAGAGCGTCGACCCCAGCGCCCAGATCATCCTCGGCGGGATGTTCGCGACGCCGATCGAGGCGACCTTCAAGAAGAAGCCGGCCCAGGCCTACTTCGCCGGCGACTTCCTCAACCGGATGTACAGGGCGACGCCGGGGATCAAGTCGAAGTTCAACGGCATCGCCCTGCACCCGTACACCGGCCGTTACCAGGACCTGACCCCGAAGATCGAAGAAGTCCGCACGGCGCTGCGGAACAACGGCGATGCCGGCAAGAGCCTCTGGATCACCGAGCTCGGCTGGAGCTCGGGCCCGCCCAGCTCCGACGGCTCCAACTCCTTCGCCAAGGGCCCCGCCGGGCAGGCCAAGCAGCTGCGCGGCGCCTTCGGCCTGCTCGAGCGCAATCGCCTGCAATGGAAGATCGCGCGGGTCTACTGGTTCTCGGTCGACGATGCCAAGAGCGCCTGCAACTTCTGCGACGGCTCCGGCCTCTTCGGCCCCGGCTTCAAGCCGAAGAAGTCCTGGTTCGAATTCGTCAGGTTCGCCGGCGGCACCCCCTGAACCCCCGGCCGACGGGCCGATAAGTCGAGCCAGGCTCGACTTATCGGCCCGTCGGCCGGCCATTGCGTCTGCGTAAGATCGGTGGGTTGGCCGCCGAGGCGAAACAGAGCATGGAGTCTGATCCGCTGGCGCCGTTCAGCAACCCGGTCCGGCGCTGGTTCGAGGCCTCCTTCGAGGGGCCGACGCCCGCCCAGGCCGGCGGCTGGGAGGCGATCTCCGGCGGCGACAACGCGCTGATCTGCGCCCCGACCGGCTCCGGCAAGACCCTGGCCAGCTTCCTCTGGGGGATCGACAAGCTCGCCCGCTCCCCGGAGCTGGGCACGGGCGTGAAGCTGGTCTACGTCTCGCCCCTGAAGGCGCTCTCCTACGACATCGAGCGCAACCTGCGGGCGCCGCTGCGGGGGATCGGGGCCGAGATCTCGGTCGGCCTGCGGACCGGCGACACCTCGCAGAAAGAGCGCCGGGCGATGGCGAAAACGCCGCCCGACATCCTCATCACCACCCCCGAGTCGCTTTACCTGATGCTCTCCTCCAACGTGCGCGAGATCCTCGCCACGACCGAGGCCGTGATCGTCGACGAGATCCACGCCGTGGCGCAGACCAAGCGCGGCGCCCACCTGGCGCTGACGCTGGAGCGGCTCGACGACCTGGCGCAGGCCGACAGCGTCCAGCGGATCGGCCTCTCGGCCACCCAGCGCCCGTTGGAGCGGATCGCCCAGTTCCTGGTCGGCCCGAAGCGCGAGTGCAGGATCGTCGACGCCGGCCGGACCAAGGACCTCGACCTGGAGATCGTCGTCCCGGTCGAGGACATGTCCGACCCCGGCGCCCCCGCCTACCCCAGCGAGGACGGCCCACCTCCGACCGAAATCGAGCCCTCCGCCCACGTCCGCTCGATCTGGCCCGCCATCTACCCCAAGCTCCTCGAGCTGGTCCAGGAACACACCTCGACGATCGTCTTCGTCAACAACAGGAGGGCCTCCGAGCGCCTCGCCAAGCGCCTGAACGAGCTAGCGAACGGCGAAGGCGAGCAAGAGCTGCCGGCTACGGAGCATGCGGGGCACTCCGGGGAGGGCTCTGCCGAGCAACAGCGGGGAGGCTCGTCAGAGCCCTCCGCGGAGTACCTCGAGATCGCCCGCGCCCATCATGGGTCGCTTTCTCACGAGGAGCGGACTGTGGTCGAGGAGATGCTCAAGTCCGGGCAGCTTCCCTGCCTCGTCGCCACCTCGTCTCTGGAGCTGGGCATCGACATGGGAGCCGTCGACCTCGTGATCCAGGTCGAGTCGCCGAAGTCGGTGACCCGCGGCCTGCAGCGGATCGGGCGCGCCGGGCACGGGCTCGGCGAGACCTCCAAGGGCCGGATCTTCCCCAAATACCGCGGCGACCTGCTCGAGTGCGCGGTCGTCGCCCGGCGCATGCGCGAAGGCGAGATCGAGGAGACGACGATCCCGCAGAACCCGCTCGACGTGCTCGCCCAGCACCTGGTCTCGATGGCCGCCCTCGATGAGTGGGAGGTCGACGCGGTCGAGCGCCTGGTCACCGCCACCGAGTCCTTCCGCGAGCTCTCGCGCGAGCAGCTGGAGAACGTCCTCGACATGCTCGACGGCCGCTACCCCTCCGACCGCTTCGCCGAGCTGCGGCCACGGATCGTCTGGGACCGCACCAACGGCACCATCCACGGCCGCAAAGGCGCCCGCACGCTGGTCGTCACCAACGCCGGCACGATCCCCGACCGCGGCCTCTACGGCGTCCATCTGCCGGACGGGCGCCGGGTCGGCGAGCTCGACGAGGAGATGGTCTACGAGGCCCGCCCCGGCCAGACCTTCCTGCTCGGCGCCACCACCTGGCGGATCGAGGAGATCACCCGCGACCGGGTGATCGTCACCCCGGCCCCCGGCGCCCCCGGCGCCGTCCCCTTCTGGAAGGGCGACGGGATCGGCCGCCCGGCCGAGCTGGGGCGGGCGATCGGCGCCTTCTCGCGCGAGGCGGTCTCGCGCGAGCCCGCCGAGCTGGCGGCCGAGTACGACCTCGACCCGCGCGCCGCCAACAACCTCGTCGCCTACCTGCGCGAGCAGCAGCAGGCGACCCGCGTCGTCCCCTCCGACGAGACGATCGTGGTCGAGCGCTTCCGCGACGAGATCGGCGACTGGCGCCTCTGCGTCCTCTCGCCCTTCGGCGGCCGCGTCCACTCCGCCTGGGGCCTGGCCCTGGCAGCGAAGATCCGCGCCGAGCGCGACCTCGAGGCCGACGCGATCTGGTCCGACGACGGCATCGTCATCCACCTTCCCGACGCCGACGAGGCACCCCCTGCCGACCTCGTCCTGATCGACCCCGAGGAGATCGAGGACCTGATCGTCGGCGAGCTCTCCAACTCGGCCCTGTTCGGCGCCCGCTTCCGCGAGAACGCCTCGCGCTCGCTCTTGATCCCGCGCGCCTACCCGGGCAAGCGCACGCCGCTCTGGCAGCAGCGGCTGAAGTCGCAGAGCCTGCTCGAGGTGGCCCGCGACTTCCCGCGCTTCCCGGTCATCCTCGAGACCTACCGCGAGTGCCTGCAGGACGTGCTCGACCTGCCCGCCCTGGCCGACCTGCTGCGCAAGCTGCACGCGCGCCAGATCGGCCTGGTCGAGGTCGAGACCCCGACCGCCTCGCCCTTCGCCTCCTCGCTGCTGTTCGACTACGTCGCCACCTACATGTACGAGGGGGACACCCCGAACGCCGAGCGGCGGGCGGCGGCGCTGGCCCTCGACCGCGACCTCCTGCGCGAGCTGCTGGGCCAGGAGGAGCTGCGCGAACTGATCGACCCGGCGGCCCTGGAGGAGGTCGAGGAACAGCTCCAGCACCGCAGCGAGGCCGGCCGCGCCGGCGACCGCGACGCCCTCCAGCAGCTGCTGCGCAACCTCGGCGACCTGACCGCGGGGGAGTGCGCGGAGCGGGTCGGCGAGGGCTACTCGGCCGCCTCGATGCTGGAGAAGCTGATCGCCGAGCGCCGTGTCGCCAAGGTCCGGCTCGGCGGCGAGGAGCGCTTCATCGCCGCCGAGGACGCCGGCCTCTACCGCGACGCGCTCGGGGTGCCGCCGCCCGGCGGCCTGCCCGAGACCTTTCTCGAGGACCACCCCGACGCGATGCGGGCCCTGGTCCGCCGCTGGGCCCGCACCCACGGCCCCTTCCCGACCGCGCGCCTGGCCGAGCGCTACGGCGTCGACCCCGCGCCGGCCCTGCGCGAGCTCGAGGGCGAAGGCGCCCTGGTCCGCGGCGAGCTGCTGCCGCAGGGGACCGAGCGCGAGTGGTGCGACTCCGAAGTCCTGCGCCGGGTCCGCCGCGCCAGCCTCGCCCGCCTGCGCAAGGAGGTCGAGGCGGCCGACACCCGCGAGCTCGCCCGCTTCCTGCCGAGCTGGCAGAACGTCAACGCCTTCCGCCGCGCCGGCGCCGGGCCCGATCGTCTGCGCGAGGCGCTGGTGCCGCTGCAGGGCGTCGCCCTCACCCCCAAGGTCTGGGAGCAGGACGTGCTGCCGCGCCGCCTCGGCGCCTACTCGCCCGCCTGGCTCGACGAGCTCTGCACCAGCGGCGAGCTGGTCTGGGTCGGGGCCGGGGCGCTCGGCCGCAGCGACGGCCGCGTCGCCCTCTACTTCCGCGAGGACGTCCGCCTCGCCGGGCCGCCGCCGGCCAACGTCAAGCTCGAGGCTCCCGCGGGCGAGGTCCACGAGGCGATCCGCGCGCGCCTCGCCGCCGGTCCCTCGTTCTGGCTCGACCTGCTCGCCGACCTCGACCACCCGGCCGAGGAGCTGCACAACGCGCTCTGGGACCTGGCCTGGTCGGGCGGGGTGACCAACGACGCCTTCTCGCCGCTGCGGGCGCCGCGCCTGCGCGCGGTCAACTCGCCCGAGCGCCACGGCCGCCGCTTCGGCCGCCGCCGCTCGATCACCGGCGCCGCCGTCCAGGGCCGCTGGTCGCTGACCGAGCCGCTCTTCGCCAACGCCCCCGGCCCCGGCGCCCGCCTGCGCGCCCAGGCGGAGCTGATGCTGGAGCGCTACGGCATCGTGACCCGCGAGACCGTGCTGGCCGAGGGCGTCCCCGGCGGCTTCGCCACCCTCTACGCCGAGCTCGGCAACCTCGAGCTGCTCGGCACCGCCCGCCGCGGCTACTTCGTCGAGGGCCTCGGCGGCGCCCAGTTCGCCCTGCCGGGCGCGGTCGAGCGCCTGCGCTCCCTGCCCGAAGCCGACGGCGCCTACCTGCTGCTGGCCGCCACCGACCCGGCCAACCCCTACGGCGCCTCGCTGCCCTGGCCGAAGCTCGAGGGAGGCCGGCGCCCCGGCCGCACCCCCGGCGCCCACCTGCTCACCCGCGACGGCGAGCCGCTGGTCTTCCTCGAGCGCGGCGGCCGCGGCATCCTGCGCCTGCGGCCGCTCGAGGGCCCCGAGCTGGAAGCGGCGATGCGGGCCCTCGCCGAGGAGGTCGCCGCCGGCCACCTGGCCAAGCTCGCGGTCGAGAAGCTCGATGGCGAGCCGGTGATCGGCTCCGGCCACGAGCAGGCGCTGATCGGCGCCGGCTTCAGCCGCGGCCCCCGCAAACTCACCGCCTCCGCCTAACCCCCCCCGCCGCCGCCGACGGGCCGATAAGTCGAGTCTGGGACGACATATCGGCCCGTCGGCCTTTGGGCGCGCGATAATCAATCTATGGAGGAGGTGGAGACGAGTGCTGGGCTGCTGCGGAGCGTGCCGCTCTTCGCCGATCTCGAAGAGGCCGAGCTGGAGCGCTTCTCGCGGGTCGCCGTTCCCCGCACCTTCCCGGCCGGCACCCGTGTCTTCCACGAGGGCGATCGCTCCGACGCCTGCTACATCGTCCGCGAGGGCAGCTTCCGGGTCACCCGCGAGCACTCCGACGGCCGCGCCATAACCCTCGCCACGCTCGGCCCCGGCGAGGTCTTCGGCGAGCTGGCGATGCTCGACGGCGACACCCGCTCGGCCAGCGCCGAGGCGCTCAGCGACGGCGAGCTGCTGGCGCTGCCGGCGGTCGACGTGCGGGCGCTGCTGGCCCGCCACCCGGAGATCTCGGTGAAGCTAGTCGCGGCTCTGGTCCGCCGCCTGCGCGCCGCCAACGAGCGGATCTCGCGCCAGTCCTTTCAGACCGTCCCCAGCCGGGTCGCCGGGGTGCTCTCGCAGCTGGTCTCGGAAACGACCCGCAGCGGCGAGGACGGCGAGGTGACGATCCGCATGAACCAGGCCGACCTCGCCCAACTCGCCGGCACCTCGCGCGAGAGCGTCAGCCGCTTCCTCGCCGACCTCGAGCGCGCCGGGATCGTCCGCTCCGGCCGTGGCCGGGTCACCGTGATCGACCCGGCCAAGCTCCACAACTACATCTTCTGAAGATGACCGATTTCACCGCCCTCCGCGCGAGGATGGTGGAGCGGCAGCTGCGCCGCCGCGGCATCGCCGACGAGCGGGTGCTGGCGGCGATGGGGCAGGTCCCGCGCGAGGCGTTCGTCCCCTCGCGCCTGCGCCACCGCGCCTACGCCGACGCCGCCCTCCCGATCGCCGAGCGCCAGACGATCTCCCAGCCCTGGATCGTCGCCGCGATCTGCCAGGCCCTGGAGCTGCGGGGCCCTGAGCGGGTGCTCGAGGTGGGGACCGGCTCCGGCTACTCGGCCTGCGTCCTCTCGCTGCTGGCGTCGCGGGTGGTCAGCATCGAGCGCCACCAGGCGCTCGCCCTGCCGGCCCGCGAAGCGCTCGCCTCGCTGGCCGTCACCAACGTCGAGCTGCGGCTCGGGGATGGCACTCGCGGCGCCCCGGACCTGGCGCCGTTCGAGGCGATCGCCGTACACGCCGCGGCGCCGGCCGCGCCGGCGGCGCTGATCTCCCAGCTGGGCGAGGGTGGGCGCCTGGTCGTCCCGATCGTGGCCGGCGAGGAAGTGGAGATGCTGACGCTGCTGCGCCGCCGCGGCGACGAGTTCGAGACCGAGGGGCTCGCGCCCTGCCGCTTCGTGCCGCTGGTCGGCGAGGAGGGTTTCTAGGGGGCCGGCCTAGTGATGCCTGGCGCGCCGGCCCGCGGCCGTGGACCCACCGGAGCAGCCCGAGGTTGGGTCGGCGGCGTCCTTGACGACTTCGTCGTTGCCGCCGCCGCAGACGATCGCCTTGTCGCGCTTGCCGTCGGCGGCGTCGATGAAGTCGTCGCCACCCCTGCCGACGAAGGTGTCGGCGCCGAGGTGGCCGAGCATGCTGTTGTCGCCGTTGTCCCCGGTCAGCACGTCGGGGCCGTCGGATCCCTCGAGGCTCTCGTTGTCGCCGAGCACCTGGTCGAGGTTGCCGCAGCCGGCCGGCCCACCGGTACCGCCGATCGTGACCCGCAGGGCGGCGTCGGAGCGGGCGTAGGAGACGGTGTCTTCGCCGGCGCCGCCGTCGAAGCGGTGGCCCTGACAGACCTCGACCGAGGAGACCAGGAGATCCTCGCCGTCGCCGCCGTTGAGCTGGTCGCCGCCCGGGTCGGCGTAGAGGACGTCGTTGCCGCCGTTGCCGTCTAGCACGTCGCTGCCGTTGTCGGGGCCGTTGTAGTTCTCGCCCGCTTCCAGCACGTCGTCCTCGGGGCCGCCGACCAGGTGATCGCTGCCGGCGTTGCCGTTGACGCGGACCTTGGCGGTAGCGGGGATGCTGGGGTCGATCGTCAGCGTGTCGTTGCCGTTGTTGCCGGTGACGACGATCAGCGCCAGCCCCGCCTCGCCCGGGCAGCTGACCGCGTTCGAGTTGCCGCTGACCGGGGCGCAGCCTTCGCCGGGGAAGATCCCGTCGCCGTTGCTGACCGCCCAGCCCTGGTCGCCGTGGAAGACGCGGATGTCGTCGTTGCCGGGCCCGCCCTGGACGACGAGGCTGGAGCCGTCGAGGCCCTGGTTGAGGATCGCCGAGGCGAAGCCGGGTGGCGGACCGATTTCCGGGCCGCAGGAGTTCTCGACCGAGAAGCCGTTGCAGCTGTCGGTGCCGGGACCGCCGTAGGCGACGCCGCTGCCGCCGCCGCTGTCGAGGCTGTCGTTGCCGACTCCGCCGTCGAGGCGGTTGGAGTTCCCGTCGCCGACGATGGTGTCGGCCTGCGGCGAGCCGACCACGTCCTCGAAGCCGCTGAGCTCGTCGTGGCCGTCGCCTTTGGCCCTGCTGGTCTGGAGGCTGACGATGACGCCGCTGCGGGTGGCGCTGGCGTAGGAGACGATGTCGTTGGCGCCCTCGCCGCCGGAGAGGACGTCGGTGCCGGAGTCGCCGCGGACGACGTCGCCGTCGCCGGCGCCGCCGTCGGCGTCGTCGATGCCGGCGCCGCCGATCACCGTGTCGGTGCCGCCGCCGCCGTCGAGCCGGCTGTCGTCGCCGGCGCCGCCTTCGATCCGGTCGTTTCCCTCGCCGCCCTGGATCTTGTCGTTGCCCTTGTCCCCGAGCGCCATGTCGTCGCCACCGCCGCCGTCGATCTCGTCGCTGCCCTGGGCGCCGTCGAGGGTGTCGCCACCGCCGTCGCCGCCGAGCGTGTCGGGGCCCTTGGCGCCGTCGAGGGTGTCGTCCCCGTCGCCGCCGTGCAGGTTGTCGGAGCCTTTGAAGCCGGAAAGCGTGTCGTCGCCACCGCCGCCGCTGAGCATGTCGGACCCGGTCTCGCCGAAGAGGTGGTCGTTGCCTTCTTCGCCGTAGAGGGAGTCGAAGCCGCGCCCGCCGCTGATCGTGTCGTCGCCCGCTCCGCCGCAGATCGTGTCGTTGCCGTTGCGCCCGCCGCTGATCGTGTCGTCGCCGCCGCCGCCGTAGATGACGTCGCTGGCGCCTTTGCCGACGATCGTGTCGTTGCCGGCGGTGCCCATGATCGTCACCCGCTTGCCGCCGCAGCTTTTCGCCGCCGCCTGGCCGGCAAGCGGCGCCAGCAGCAGGGCGGTGGCGCCGGCGAGGCCGAGGATGAAGAGGCGAAGTCGAATGCGAGTCCGGGCCACGATTCCCCCATCGGCCGCTGGCGGGTCAAACTCCAATCCGCTCAGACATCTGTCCAAATGGTTTTCCGCCGCGAAGATCAGGCCAAAGTCGGTCGGTCCGGTGGCTGGGAACGGGGGCGCACCGGCGTCAGATACGCTCGCGGCGCAATGCGCGGCGGCACCTACGTTCTCAACTTCTACTCCGCGGTCTTCGTCGATCAGCTGAAGCGGGGCCGCAAGACGGCGACGATCAGGCTCGGCGACAAGAGCGGCAAGTACGAGCGCGGTCAGGTCGTCTGGGTCACGGTCGGCTTCCGCCACAGCCCGCGCGAGAAAATCTTCTCCGCGGTCATCGACGACGTCGAGGTGAAGAAGCTCAAGGACCTCTCGCGCCGCGACATCGAGCACGACAACCCCGAGTTCCGCCGCCTCGAGGACGAGCGCAAGTTCCTCGAGCAGATCTACAGCCGGCCGATCCTCGAAGAGGACCTGGTCACGGTGATCCGCTTCTCGCAGATCACCGAGTCGCCGCGGCCGCATCTGGGCAACGGGGAGACGCCGCACCACAACTGATGGCGGGGTACGCGTTCCTGACCACCTGGCTGCTCGATTGCCCGCGGCAGCCGGTCTGGGAGGCGATCCACGACCAGGAGCGCTGGCCCGAATGGTGGCGCGGGGTCGAGGAGGCGGAGGAGCTGAGCCGCCCGCCCGACGGCGACGACGTCGGCACGGTCGCCCGCATGGTCTGGAAGAGCCTGCTGCCCTACCGGGTCGAGTTCGAGGTGACGACGACCCGGGTCGAGCATCCCCACCTGCTCGAAGGCCACGCGGTGGGGGAGCTGGAGGGGACGGGCCGCTGGCGCCTCTACGAACAGGAGGGTGTCACCGCCGTTCTCTACGAGTGGGAGGTGAGGACGACGAAGCCGTGGATGAATCTGTTGGCCCCGCTGCTGCGGCCGGCGTTCGAGTGGAACCACGACTGGGTGATGGCGCGCGGGGGCGAGGGGATCGCTCGCCTCCTGGGCTGCGACCTGCTCGCCAGCGACTAAGGCTTCGCCGAGGCGCCGACCTCGCTATCTTTCCCTCTGCTGGCACTCGCACCATCAGAGTGCCAAGCCCGCGAGAGGCCGGATTCGGCTTTCCAGTGGGATTTCTCGACTTTTGACAGCAAACCACGCACCGATAACGGAGGTACACGGATGAAGCTGAAGCCCCTCGGGGACCGGCTGATCGTCAAGCCGATCGAGGAGGAGGAGACGACCGCAAGCGGCATCGTCCTCCCCGACACGGCCAAGGAGAAGCCGCAGAAGGGCAAGGTCGTCGCCGTCGGCGACGGCGCCATCGACGAGGACGGCAACCGCCGCCCGCTCGACGTCGCGGAGGGGGACGAGGTCCTCTACTCCAAATACGGGGGCACCGAGGTGACCGTCGAGGGCGACGAGCTGCTCGTCCTGCGCGAGTCGGACGTGCTGGCGAAGATCAGCTAGCCCTCGCCCATCGGACTTAGAAGAACCAAGGAGGACTGAATACACATGGCTCATAAGGAGCTGAAGTACGCAGAGGAGGCACGGGGGGCGCTGCAGGCCGGCGTCGACGCCGTCGCCAACGCGGTCAAGGTCACCCTCGGCCCGAAAGGCCGTTACGTCGTGCTCGACAAAAAGTTCGGCGCGCCGACCATCACCAACGACGGAGTCACCATCGCCCGCGAGGTCGAGGTCGAGGACGTCTTCGAGAACCAGGGCGCCCAGCTCGTCCGCGAGGTCGCCACGGCGACCAACGACGTCGCCGGCGACGGCACCACGACGGCGACCCTGCTGGCCCAGATCATCGTCCGCCAGGGGCTGAAGAACGTGGCCGCCGGCGCCAACCCGCTGGCCCTGCGCCGCGGCATCGAGAAGGCGGTCGAGGAGGTCGTCGACAACCTTCGCGACAAGCAGTCGAAGGAGGTCGCCGGCAAGGACCAGATCGCCCGCGTGGCGGCCATCTCCGCCGCCGACGACGAGATCGGCAACGTCATCGCCGACGCCATCGAGAAGGTCGGCAAAGACGGCGTCGTCAACGTCGAGGAGGGTCAGACCTTCGGCATGGACCTCGAGTTCACCGAGGGCATGCAGTTCGACAAGGGCTACATCTCGCCCTACATGGTCACCGACCAGGACCGCATGGAGGCGGTGCTGGAGGAGCCCTACATCCTCATCGCCAACCAGAAAATCGGCTCCGTGCGGGACATCCTGCCGGTGCTCGAGCAGGTCATGCAGGGCGGCAAGCCGCTGCTGATCGTGGCCGAGGACGTCGAGGGCGAGTGCCTGGCGACCCTGGTCGTCAACAAGTTGCGGGGCACCTTCACCGGTGTCGCCGTCAAAGCCCCCGGCTTCGGCGACCGCCGCAAGCGGATGCTCGAGGACATCGCCGTCCTCAGCGGCGGCGAGGTGATCACCGAGGAGATGGGCCTCAAACTCGAGAACACCCAGCTCACCCAGCTCGGCAAGGCCCGCCGCGTGGTCGTCTCCAAGGACACCACCACGATCATCGACGGCGCCGGCGGTGCCGACGACATCAAGGGCCGGATCAAGCAGATCAAACAGGAGATCGAGAACACCGACTCCGACTTCGATCGCGAGAAGCTCCAGGAGCGCCTCGCGAAGCTCGCCGGAGGTGTCGCCGTGGTCAAGGTCGGCGCCGCCACCGAGACCGAGATGAAGGAGAAAAAGCACCGCGTCGAGGACGCGCTGCAGGCGACCCGCGCCGCCCTCGAGGAGGGCGTCGTCCCGGGTGGCGGCGTGGCCCTGCTGAACGCGCAGGCCGCTCTGGACCCCGACAAGCTCGAGGACCCGGACGAGCGCACCGGCGCCCGGATCATCCACCGGGCGCTGGAGGAGCCGGTCCGTCAGATCGCCGAGAACTCCGGCGAGGAGGGCTCGGTCGTCGTCAACAAGGTCCGTGACCTCAAGGACGGCGAAGGCCTCAACGCCGCGACCGGCGAGTACGGCGACCTGATCAAGGCCGGCGTCATCGACCCGACCAAAGTCAGCCGCTCGGCGCTGGAGAACGCGGCCTCGATCGCCAAGAACATCCTCGTCACCGAGGCGATCATCGCCGAACCGCCGGAAGACCCCGGCGCCGGCGGCGGCATGCCCGGCGGCGGTATGCCGGACATGGGCGGCATGATGTAACCACCTCCCGCCGATGGGCCGATTTGTCGAGTCCCACTCGACATTTAGGCCCGCCGACTGGAGTCTGGCTTTGCGGAGGCCCCGGGAAACCGGGGCCTCTTGTTCTTGGGCTTCTCTTTTTCGGCGTTCTTCGCGACCAGAGAAGGCACTCCCCGCGCACCACCCGTGCACGGTCATCGACAACGCTCCACGCATGCCACCGCACACCGCCGACTGGCCGGCCGATGGGCCGATTTGTCAAGTCAAGGACGACTTATCGGCCCATCGGCGGCGGGGTGGGCGCGGATGGGACCGGCAGATCGCCAAGATTGCCAATGGGCAGCATGGGCTGGTTTCGCTCGAACAGCTCGAATGCCTTGGGATTGACAGGAAGACCGCTCACGATCGAGTAGCCGCCGGGCGGCTGCATCGAGTGCACCATGCGGTGTACGCGGTTGGCCATGTCCCGTTGACTTGGGAGGCGCGGTATATGGCGGCGGTGCTTGCCTGTGGACAGAATGCGGTGCTCTCGCATCGCTCTGCGGCATCCCTCTTGGGCCTTCGCGAGGACAGGCGGAGCAAGATCGATGTGACCGCGCCGGGCCGGCGAGGGCGGGCTCCGCGGGAGATAGACGCACATCGAGATGGGTCGCTCGTGTCCGCGGACAGGACGAAGGTCAACGACATTCCCTGTACGAGCGTCGCCCGTACGTTGTTGGATCTCGCGGGGGTGGAACCGGTCTGGAAGCTGCGGAAGGCGGTGGGAGAGGCTGAGGTGAAGCGGATCCTCGCCCTGGGGGATGTCCGCGACCTGATCGAGCGCAGCGGGGGTCGCCGCGGTGTTGCCCGCCTACGGCTGGCGCTCGATGAAATCCATCCGGAGACCAGGCGAACGCGGAGTTACATGGAGCGCCAGTTTCTGGCGATGTGCACGCGCGGCGGGTTGCCGAGCCCGGAGGTAAACGTGACGCTGCGAGTCGCCGGCGGCGATTTCAAGCCCGACTTCCTTTGGCGGGAGGCGGGCTTGATCGTCGAAGCCGACAGTCGTCAGTTCCACGACACGGATATGTCCTTTCTCGACGATCGTCGTCGCGAACAGCGCCTGCAGCTTGCCGGCTGGCGCGTCTCCCACTGCACCTGGTGGGAGATCGAGCATGAATCCCGGCGGCTCGCCGAGACGATCAGAGCTCTCCTCGCCCTAGGTCATTGATCGATGGGCCGATATGTCGGCCAGGGCTCGACAAATCGGCCCATCGGCCCTATTGGGGTGCGGGCGTTTTTGGCTTTGGGGGGAGCGGTGGCAGGAGGCCGGCGTTGTAGTCGGCGTAGGAGAGGAAGTTGGCGCGGCGGATCTTCAGGCGCAGGGTGTTGGAGGTGCGGGGGTAGAGCTTCGGGTCGTACTGGTTGCCGGGCCCGACGCCGGAGTAGTAGACGAGCATCCGCACCCGCTGTCGCTTGACCACCCAGGCGATCAGCTGCTTGACGAAGCGCGGTTCGTCGATCGCCGAGATCGCCCACTCGGTGACCGCGACCGGCTTGCCCTTCCACTGCTTGCCCGCGTAGAAGCGGTCGAGGTCTTTCCAGACCGGATACTGCGAGTAGAAGTCGGTGCCGACCCAGTCGACCCAGCGGCTGCCGGGCCAGTAGTTGCCGGGGAAGTTGCCCTTGACCCGCGGCGACCCGCCCGGCAGCGGGGTCCAGACGATGCTCACCGGCGCCGCCGGCAGGCTTTCGGGGTTCGGTCCTTTGGTCCGGTTCAGCGGCGGCAGCCCGATTTCGGCCAGGGTCGCGTCGATCCCTTCCAGCGTCTGGCCGCCGCGCACGATCGCGGCGATCCGGCGGAAGGCCTGCTTGTACCAGCCGGCGGTGTGTTCGCCGCCTTTCTGGCTGCCGTCGCAGTTGACCGCCGACCAGAGGTTGAGGCAGCGGTTGGGCTCGCCGAGCGGGCGGATGTAGGCGGGCAGCCCGCGTTTGGCGAAGAAGTCGTTGAGCTGCAGCAGGTAGTCGTCGCCCGCCCCGAGGGCGATCTGCGCGGGGGTGATGATCTCCGAGAGGTTCTGATCGTCGGCGGTCGAGATCGCCAAAATCGGCCGCGTCCCGGTTTCGCGCCAGCGTTCGAAGGCGGCGTTGAGGCTGTTGCCCCAGGGGTGGAAGGTCTGCAGCAGCGCCGGGTGCTTGCCGGTGAATTCGGCGAATTCGTTGAACTCCTGGGCGCTGCCGCTGTCGCTTACCCCGAGGAAGACGCTGGGCTTCGGCGGCACCAGGGTCGTCGCGCTCGCCGGCCCAGCGGTGAGCGCCATGCCCGCCAGCGCCAGCGCCAGAACTCGCCTAGGGACCTTCCAGGACATCGCTCATCCTTCTCGGCTCGACCCCGAGCGCCTGCGCGTCGGCAGTCCCGCGCTCGCTGACCATGGGGACCTCCATCAACTCGGCCTCCTCCCAGGTCGCAAACACGGACTCGCCGAAAAGGGTGCGGAGGGCGATCAGGCTGGAGCGGATCAGGGGAAGCGGGACATGGACCAGCGGCCGCGGCCGCCCGGCGACGCGGCTGACCAGGTCGGACATCTGGTCGTAGGTCAGCGTCTCCGGTCCCGCCAGCTCGTAGCGCGGTTGCGCCTCGGTGGCCAGCGAGGCGACCACGCAGCGGGCCACGTCCTCGGCCCAGATCGGCTGGAACTCGGCCCGGCCGTCGCCGGAGACCGGCAGGACCGGGAGGAAGGAGAAGCGCCGCAGCAGCGTGATCCACGGATCGCTGTGGTCGTAGACGATCGACGGGGCGAAGACGGTGGCCCGCAGCGGCGAGGAGGCGACCGCCTGCTCGGCCACCCACTTGGCGCGGAAGAAGCGGGTGCGCTGCGCCGCCGCCGCATCGAGGGCGCTGAAGAAGACGAAGCGCTGGACGCCGCTGCGCTCGGCCGCCCGCAGCAGTCGCACCGTCGCCAGGCCGTTCAGCTCCTCGATCCGCTTCGGCGGCTGGTCGCGGATCGTCGCCGCCAGGTGGACCACGGTGTCGACGCCGCGCAGCGCCTGCCGCACCAGGTAGGGGTCCGACATCTCGCCGAGGTCGCCGAGCGCGATCTGGACGTCGACCCTCTGGGCGCCCAGGCGGCGCGGCTCGCGGACCAGGCAGCGCACGTCTTCGCCGCTCTTCAGCAGCAGCGGCAGCAATCGCGAGCCGATGCTCCCGGTCGCTCCGGTCAGCAGCAGCATCGCCCGCTCGCCTCTCGCCTTGCCCGTCTCATTGCAGCGACCAACCCTAATGACGCCGCCCCGCGGCGCATATCCGTAGAATGTGAACTCGCTTTCGGCGGGGGTCTCAGGCGCCTGTCGAGCACCGAAATCGACTTAGGAGACTTCCCCTAATGACCTACGTCATAGCCGAGCCCTGCATTGGCCAGAAGGACAACTCGTGTGTCGAGGTATGCCCGGTCGACTGCATCCACCCGACTCCCGACGAGCCCGACTACGACTCGGTCGAGATGCTCTACATCGACCCGGACGAGTGCATCGACTGCGACGCCTGCGTCGAGGCCTGCCCGGTCGACGCCTGCTTCGCCGAGGATCAGCTCCCGGCCGAGTGGGCCAAATACGCGGAGATCAACGCGAGCTACTACAAGAGCAAAGCCTCGGCGTAGTCGTTTCCGCTTGATTTAGCGGTTGGCGGACGAGCGCAGGGCGCTTAGAATGAAGCCGTGGCTAGTGGATCTTCACTGACCGAGTGGGTGTCTGCCATTTCCAGCGCGGTAGCGGCAGGTGCTGCCCTGTACTCCGCACGCCCAATAAAAAAAAGCATTCTTCTGTGAGGCCGGTCACAGAGTAGGCAGTCGTTGCAGTGAGTTGGCTCCTTGATCGGGATCGGCCCGAACGATTGTTGTAAGAGCAAAGCCTCGGCGTAGTCGTAACTTCCCGGACGCTGGCCCCGTCCCGCCGCCCTGAGCCATATCGTCGGCAACGCGTGTCGGGCGGCGTCAAATCGAGGCCAGTGAATGCGTGGCGGTGGCTAACTGGGCACCACTCATCTGTCCGCGACTGGCTGATCCTGTTCGCGGCTGTCGCTGCCACTTTCGTTGGCTTGCAGCAGATTGCGGACGAGCGGAGTGCGCGGAAGGCGGGCGAACAGCGTCTTCTGCGAGAAGCAAGGCACTCCCAGGCGGAAAAGATCTCCGCCTGGATCGACGCGGATAACGAGTTCAGCATGGACGCGACCCTCGCCAATCGGTCCGATCAACCTGTCTATCAGGTGGTTATCTGGAGGGTCGCCGCCTACGGAGCGGGAGCCCGATCGGGGCGAGAACTGGATGAATCCTCAGGCGAATACCGCACTTTCGCGACGCTCCCACCGGGCCGGTATAGGACCTTCTTTGGGCCTGGCTTCCATCGAGCGGGTCTAAAGCCCGGCGTCGAGGTCGCATTCAGGGACCAGGCCGGAATCACTTGGGTTCGCGCCGCGGACGGCCTCCTTCGCAGATCGAGCTTGAGTCCCGCCGACTTCTACGGGCTCGCCGAACCGCAGGCTTGGGATATTCCCGAGCCTGATGTTCGGCCTGGCACGTCTGGCTGAGCCGCGTCAAGCACGCCGACCGGGATCGGCACGAACAGTTGCCGCGCCCGCTCCTACTGGACCACCGGCAGCGGCGTTCCGCTGACCGGCGGCGCTTCCGCGGCGCTCGGCGTCGCCTGCAGCACCGGCAGCTCCTGCGGGGTCATCGCGACGATGCCCCGGGCCGCCTGGCGGATCGCCTGCGAGGCGGGGGCGTCGGGCTCGGCGGTGACCAGCGGGGTGCCGCCGTCGGCGTGCTCGCGCAGCGGCTCGGAGAGCGGCACCTTGCCCAGCAGCGGCACGTCGAGCTCGTCTGCCAGCAGCTGACCGCCACCCTCGCCGAAGATCGTGAAGCGCTCGCCGTCGGGGGTGGTGAAGCCGGACATGTTCTCGATCACGCCGAGGATCTCGAGGTCGAATTTGGCCGCCATCTCGGCGCCGCGCCGCGCCACCGACTGGGCCGCCGGCTGCGGCGTGGTGACGATGACGAACTTGGCCTGCGGCAGCAGCTGGGCGAGCGTCATCGAGACGTCGCCGGTCCCCGGCGGCAGGTCCAGCAGCAGGTACTCCAGCTCGTCCCAGGCGACATCCTCGAGGAACTGCTGGATCGCCTTGTGCAGCATCGGGCCGCGCCAGACGACCGCGGCGTTCTCCTCGACGAAGAAGCCGATCGACATCACCTTGACGCCGCTGGGCGCGTCGAGCGGCAGGATCTTGCGCTCGCCGTTCACGTCGGGCTTGGCGTTGACCCCGAGCATGCGCGGGATCGAGTAGCCGTAGACGTCGCAGTCGAGGGCGCCGGCGGGGTGGCCTTCGGCGGTCAGCGCCGCCGCCAGGTTGGCGGTCATCGTCGACTTGCCGACGCCGCCCTTGCCGGAGGAGACGCAGATCACGTTCTTGACCTTGGCCAGCGCGCCCTGCGGCAGCTTTTTGCGGCCGAGGGTCTGCTGGAGCGTGCCTTTCTCCTCGTCGGAGAGGACGTCGAAGCCGACGCCGACCGAGGTCACGCCCTCCAGCACGGAGATTTCCCTGGCGACCGCCTGTTCGAAGTGGGAGCGGATCGGGCAGCCGGCGGTGGTCAGCGAGACGATCACCTCGACCCGGCCGCTCTCCTGCACGTCGATCGAGCGCACCATCCCCAGCTCGACGATCGAGCGGCGCAGCTCGGGGTCGATTACCGCGCGCAGCTTCTCGGTGATCTGGTCCTTGGTCGGAAGTGCCATCGGGGTCATTCTCGCAAAGGCGCGCGGGCGGCGGCCCCGATCCGGCCATGGGGGGAGAGATTCGCCTCGCTCCGGCCTTGCTCGCGAGTACGCAAGCGAGCGAGCGGAGGACCGATGTCGGGCATGCGGGGACGGATGGTGGCGATGGCGGTGGGGCTGATAGCAGCCCTGTCGTTGGCTCTGGCCGGCGCGGCGCGCGCCGGCTTCTACTCCGTCGCCCAGTGCGGCTGGTACGTCGGCGCCGACGCCGACTGGTGGGACGGCACCGGCGGCGCCAAGTTCCGCTCCGACGCCTACTGCGCGCCGCCGGCGGGCGCCGATCCCTTCGACGGCGCCCACCTCAAGACCCTCACCCGCGACAACCAGGGCACGGTCACCGGCACGCGCTTCGCGCGCTGGCGCTGGGTGGCGCCGCCGACCACCAGCATCCACCAGGTCCGCGGCACCTGGTGGCACGTTCTCCACGACGGCATGGAGCAGCGGCTCGGCGCCGCCACCGTTGCCGGCGGCTTCGATCCGTTCCTCACCGCCTCGACCACCGATACGGCTCCGCGCGAATTCGCCAACACCTTCACGCCCTCGGTCCCGGCGATCGAGGACCGGCTGCTCTGCGCGCGCGGCGACGCCAAGTGGTGCTCGCTGGACCCGGGCTCCTGGTCGGGGCTGCGGGCGTTGACGATCACGATCGACGACGGGGTGCCTCCGGGCGCGTGGATCACCGGCGGCGACATCACCGACGGAGGCTGGCGGCGCGGGACCCAGTACGTCTCCGTCGCCGGCTACGACGTCGGCAGCGGGGTGCGCTTCGGCGACACCGCCTTCGATGGCGCCCGCCTGGACCTCACCGAGTATCCCTGCGAGAAGGCCTCGATCGACGGCGAGTGGCGGGCGACGAGGATGCGGCCCTGCCTGTCGGAGGTGTCGGCCACGCGAAACGTCGACACCACCCGCTTCAGCGACGGCACCCACACGCTCTCGCACTGCACCACCGACTTCGCCGGGAACGTCGCCTGCGCGCCGGACCGCACGGTCGCGATCGACAACAACCCGCCCGCGCATCCCCGGGATCTGGCCCTGGCTGGCGGCGAGGCATGGCGCCGGGTCGACGACTTCGACCTCTCCTGGGTCAATCCGGATCAGGGACCGGCCAGCCCGATCGGCGGCGCCCGCTGGCGGATCACCGGCCCGGCCGGCTTCGACTCGGGCGTCAGGCTCGCGGGCGGGCGCGGGGTCAGCTCCATCGCCGACCGCTCGGTCCCGGGCCCGGGCGTCTACGCCTTCCACATCTGGCTTCGCGACGAGGCGGGCAACGAGAACCCGGCCTCGGCGCTGGAGATCCCGCTCCGCTTCGACGACGTGCCACCGGGTGTCGCCTTCGGGGCCGAGTCCGGCGGCGAGGCCGGGGACCAGATAACCGCCGAGCTCAGCGACTCCCATGCCGGGCCGGTGTCGGGGTCCATCTCCTACCGCCGCCTCGGCGTCGATGAGTGGACCGAGCTGCCGACCCGGTTGCGGGCGGGCCCGGACCCCGCCCGGGCGTCGATCTCCACCAAGGTCCCGGATCTCTCTCCCGGCACCTACGTCTTCCGTGCCGACGCCGCCGACGGGGCTGGCAACACTGCCTCGACCACTCTGCGGGCCGACGGCACCGAGATGGCGATCCGCCGGGTCCCGGCCGCGGTCGCACCCAGGAGACCCGTCCCGGCCGCGCCCGCGCGCGAGAAGTCGCGGCTGTTCGCCCGCCTGCGCGGTGGCCGCGGCCGCGGCGACGCACTCACGATCCCGTTCGGCGCGCCGGCCCTGCTCAGCGGCCGCCTCACCAGGGCCGACGGGGCCGGGGCGGCCGGGCGCCTCCTGCGGATCGTCGCCCGGCCCTCGCGTGGATCGGTCGCGGAGACGGTTCGCACCGAACTCGTCACCGGGGCGCGTGGCGGCTTCGAGCTGCGGCTCGGCCCCGGACCGTCTCGCCGGCTCTCCATCGCCTTCGCCGGCGACGCCGGTCTCGAGCCGGCGCGGCGCGCCTCGCTCGACCTGCGGGTCCGCGCCGGGGTCTCGCTCGCCACCGCGCCGCGGGCGCTGCGGACCGGCGAGGTGCTGCGGCTGAGCGGCAGGGTCCGCAGCCGCGGCGGCGCCATTCCGCGGCGCGGCAAGCTGGTCGCGGTCCAGTACCTGGAGGCGGCCACCCATCGCTGGCGCCCGGTCCTCGTCACCCGAACCGATCATGGCGGGCGTTTCCGGGCCCATTACCGCTTCCGCTACGTCAGCGGCGCCGCCTCGATTCGGCTCCGTGCGACGGCGCTCGCCGAGGAGCGGTGGCCCTACGCGCCAGGCTCCTCGCGCCCGGTCACGGTCCGCGTCAGCGGTCGGTAGGGTGGTGAGCCATGTCGCAGGCAACCCTCCACACCAATGCCGGGGCGATCGTCTTCGAGCTGCACGACGAAGAGGCGCCGAAGACGGTCGAGAACTTCCGCAAGCTCGCCGCCGATGGCTTCTACGACGACCTTGCCTTCCACCGGATCATCCCCGACTTCATGATCCAGGGCGGCTGCCCGGAGGGCACCGGCCGCGGCGGCCCCGGTTACACGTTCGAGGACGAGTTCAACGACCACAAGGTGGTCCGCGGCGCCCTCGCGATGGCCAACGCCGGGCCCAACACCAACGGCTCCCAGTTCTTCATCGTCACCACCGGCGCGGCACCCTGGCTCGACGGCAAGCACACGGTCTTCGGCACCGTCGTCGAGGGCATGGACGTCGTCGACGCGATCGAGGCGACGCCCACCGACGGCGCCGACAAGCCGCTCGAGCCGCAGACGATCCAACGGGTCGAGCTCTCCTAGCTCAGCTCACCCGTCCGCCCGCGAGCGCTTCGCCTCGCGGCGGCGCAGCGCCTGCCCGGGCCGCCAGAGGCTGACCAGCCCGGCGACCAGGGTAACCAGGAAGATCTGGCCGATCATCATCTCCAGCCCGGCCAGCATCCTCCCCGGCTGTCCTCCCGGCACCAGGTTCCCGTACCCGGTCGTGGTCAGCGTCGTGTAGCTGAAGAAGAGGAAATCGCCGCCGCTCGGCTGCGCCATCCCTTCGAAGAAGGCCCCTCCCTGGACCCGCTCGATCGTCCCGTAGAGGTAGGTGAAGAGGATGCCGAGCACGGTGTAGACGCTGATCGCGCCGAGGATCGTGCGCGAACCCACCTCCGCGGTCGTGACCACGCGGCGCAGGACCGCGGCCATCGCGACGCTCAGCAGGGAGATCTGGACGACGGAGGCGAAGTTGAGCCAGGTGCGCACATCGCTGATGGCGGCGATCGCGGCCAGCAGGATCGTCAGCGACGAGAGCCAGATCGCGGCGCCTACGGTGCGGGCCCGCGCGTGCGAGCTGGTCAGCGCCACCACCGAGGTCGCACTCGTGGCCATGGTCAGGAGCACCGCCGACCAGCCGCGGTTGGCGAGCAGCGAGGTCAGGACGTAGGTCGTCAGCACCAGCAGCAGGACGAGACCGAAGGCGTCGTTGATCCGCGTTGCGCGCCGCAGCCAGCGCTCGCGATTGGCGGACCGGTCCATGGTCGGGTCGTTCGGGTGCGCTCGCGGGTTTCCTGCTCGCGGCGCAGCGGAGGGGGTGGGATTCGAACCCACGAGACGCACCGAGTGCGCCTAACGGCTTTCAAGGCCGCCGCATTCAACCGCTCTGCCACCCCTCCGAGCGTGGGCAGGGCGGATGCTAAAGGTCTCCGCTTCCGCTCAGTGTTGCTTGTACTGATTGGATGGGGGCATGCGCCGGCTGCTCTTCCTGGCTTCGGCGATGATCTTTTTCGACGTCGCCTTCTTCGCCGCAATTGCCCCGCTGCTGCCGGGCTACGTCGACGACCTGGGCCTGACCAAGGCGGAAGCGGGCATCCTCTCCGCTTCCTACGCCGCCGGGACCCTGATCGCCTCGCTCCCTGCCGGGTTCCTCGCCAGCCGGGTCGGGCCCCGCCGCAGCGTCATCGCCGGCCTGCTCCTGCTCGGCTTCTCCAGCCTCGCTTTCGGCCTGGTCGAGGAGATCCGCCTGCTCGACACCGCCCGCTTCACCCAGGGCGTGGCCGGCGCTCTGATCTGGTCCGGCGCGCTCACCTGGCTGATCACCTCGGCGCCGGAGGAGACCCGCGGCCGGGTGATCGGCACCGCGCTCGGGACCGCGGTGGCCGGCGCCCTGCTCGGCCCGGCCCTGGGCGCGGTCGCGGCCTCGATCGGCACCGGCCCGGTCTTCGGCTCGGTGCTCGCGATCACCTTCGCGCTCGCTTTCGCGGCCTCCCGCCTGCCCGAGGCTCGCGAGCCCGAGCGGCAGAGCCTGGGCGAGGTGGTTGCGACCATGCTCAGCCGCCCGGTCCTCGACGCCACCGCCTTCGTCGCCGTGCCATCGGTCATGTTCGGCGCCATCGAGGTGCTGGTGCCCTTGCGGATCGACGCCCTCGGCGGTGGCCACGGGGTGATTGCCGCCGGCTTCATCGTCGGGGCCGGGCTGGAGGCGATGCTGGCGCCCTTCGCCGGCCGCGTCTCGGACCGGATCGGTCGCCGCACGCCTTACGTCGCCGGGTTGACAATCTGCGCGGTCGCGATGATCGCGATCGCCCTCGCGCAGTCCCTCGGCGCGATGCTGACCGCGCTGATCTTCACCTCGCTCGGCGCCGGGCTTTGCTTCGCGCCGGCCCTGACCCTGCTCTCCGACGTCGCCGAGTCGACCAGCCTGCACCAAGGGTTCGCCGCCGGCCTTTCGAACATGGCCTGGGCCTCGGGCCAGGTGGTCGGCGGCGTCGGCGTCGGCGTCGTCGCCACCCTCACGGGCAACGCCGCCCCGAGCATCGCGATCGCGATGCTGCTGTTGCTGACCGTCGCCTACGCTTTCCACTCGCTAGCTCCGCCCGTGACCGCGCGGCAGGCCGCGGGCTAGGCTGCGCCCCGTGGCTGACCAGGCGAACGGCGGCGCGGGCGGCTGGGTCAACTGGGCTGGGGACCAGCACTGCCGGCCGGCGGCAATCGTGCGGCCACAGACGCGCGAAGCGCTGGTCGAAGCCGTCGCCGCCGCCACGGCGGCCGGGCACCGGGTCAGCGTCGCCGGCTCCGGGCATTCCTTCACCGAGGCGGCGATGACCGACGGCACGATGCTCCGGATCGAGGCGCTGAGCGGCGTGATCGACGCCGACCCCGCCTCCGGGCTGGTCGAGGTCGGGGGCGGCACCGTGCTCGCCGACCTCAACGAGGAGCTGGCCGGCCTCGGCCTGGCGATGGAGAACCTCGGCGACATCGACCGTCAGACGATCGCCGGGGCGATCTCGACCGGGACCCACGGCACCGGTGCCCGCCTGCGCAACGTCTCCGCCCAGGTCGAGGGCCTGGAGCTGGTCCTCGCCGACGGCAGCGTGCGCCAGCTCAGCGCCGCCACCCACCCGGAGCTGCTGCGCGCCGCCCGGGTCGGGGTCGGCGCCCTGGGGGCGATCGCCGCCGTCACCCTGCGCTGCGTCCCCGCCTTCGTCCTCGACCGGGTCGACACCCCGCGCCCCCGCGAGGAGGTCCTCGACGGCTTTCAGGAGAGCGCCGACGCCAACGACCATTTCGAGCTCTTCACCTTCCCCTACGCCGACTCGGCGCTGGTGCTCGAGCGCAACCGCACCGCGGCGCCGCCGCGCCCACGCGCCGCCGCCGCGGCCTACTTGAACGACGTCGTGCTCGAGAACTGGGCCCTCGAGGCGCTCTCGGCGACCGGGCGGCGCCTTCCCCGGGCGATCCCGGCGCTCTCGCGGCTGGCGGCCCGGCTCGCCTCGGGCAGCCGCACGATCGACCGCAGCGACCGCGTCTTCGCCAACGACCGCCGCGTCCGCTTCACGGAGATGGAGTACGGGATCCCCCGCGAGCACGGTCCCGAGGCGGCGCGGCGGGTGATCGAGTGGGTGCGCTCGAACCGTTACCCGGTCTTCTTCCCGATCGAGATGCGGGTTGCCGCCGGCGACGACGCCCTGCTCAGCCCCTCGCACGAACGCGACACCGCCTACATCGCCGTCCACCAGTACCGCGGCATGGAGTGGCGCCCCTACTTCGAAGCGGTCGAGGAGATCATGGACTCCTACGGCGGCCGCCCCCACTGGGGCAAGCGCCACTTCCAGACCGCCGCGACCCTGGCACCGCGCTACCCGCAATGGATGGCGTTCCAGCGCGCCCGCGACGAGCTCGACCCCGGCCGCACCTTCACCAACGAGTACGCCGCCCGCGCCCTCGGCCCCTGACAACCGCCCGCCGATGGGCCGATATGTCGAGCCTGGGACGACATATCGGCCCATCGGCCACTCGTTAGAGGAACGTTTTGCCCTCGCCTCTGTAGGTGGGGACTACGTCGACTATGGCGTTGCCTTCGACCAGGTGGAGGGTGTTGAAGTGCTCGCAGAGCTCGCCGGCCTTGGCGTGGCGCAGGTAGGCGCGGTCGCCGACCTGCAGTGCCGCGGCGGCGTCGCCGAGCAGCGGCGTCTGCACCTCGCCCGCGCCCTCGTCGGAGTCGAGCTTCAATCCCGCCGGCAGCCAGGCGGCGGGCAGGCGCGCCGCATCGCCGCTGCCGGAGGCGAGGTAGCCGCCGCCGAGCGCGGTCGCGACCTTTGGCGCCGGCTTGCGCACGATCGGCAGCGCGAACCCGGCCGCGGGGGTGAGGCTGAAGCGGCTGTAGTGGTCGAAGAGGGCGGGGGCGTAGAAGCCCGAGCCGGCGCTCACCTCCGTCACCGCCTCCTCGGCCGCGGTCAGCTCGAGGCTGCCGGTGCCGCCGCCGTTGACGATCTCCAGCTCGACGAACTCGCTCAGCGCCGCGACCGCCGCCGCCCGCCGCTCCGCCAGCTCCGCCGCCGAGCGGCGCTGCATGAAGCGGATCGCGGCGCCGCGCAGCCGCCGGCCGGGGGGCCGGTCGCCGACGCCGGCGATCTGGCCCTCGTAGGCCATCAGCGCGTCGAGTTCGATCTGCGGCCGCCGCTCGATCTCGCGGGCCAGCTCCAGCGCCTGCTCGACGGTATGGACCGGCGAGCGCTTGGGGCCGACCTTGATCCGTCCGCCCAGCGCCCACCAGCTGGCGTCGAGGTCGATGCATACCCGCACCGGCGCGGCGCCCGCCCCGAGCACCGCCTCGATCGCGTCGAGGTGCTCGGCGCAGTCGACCGTCACGATCGGCGCCCCGGCCGGGCTGGCGACCGAGCGCAGCGCCAGCTCGCCGAGCGCCGCCGAGTCGACCGTCGGGTAGGCGAGCAGCAGGTTCTCGAACCCCTGCTCCGCCAGCCAGAGGGTCTCCGGCAGCGTGTAGGTCATCAAGCCGGCGAAGCGCTCGTCCCGTCCCCGGATCGCCTCCAGCAGGGCCCGGCAGCGGATCGACTTGGAGGCGACCCGGACCGGCTTCGTCCCGGCCCGCTCCAGCATCGCGTCCGCGTTGGCCCACATCGCCTCGAGGTCGACGAAGGCGAACGGCGCCTCGACCTCGGCGAAGATCCGCTCGTAGCGCTCGTGACTCTGCTCGGGCGGGACCGACACCCCATGACCCTATCCCCGCCACCGAACGGAGAGGGCGCAGCTCGCGTCTCGGCAAGGGCCAAAGCTCGCTGCGCTGGCGAGGAGGCCGCAATCGATCTAAATCAAGCCTGGTTCTTCACGGCCTCCTTGACCTGGCGCATGTCCCGGCTGAGAGCGTCGAGACGGTCGAGGACTTCCTCCTCGAAGGACTGCCCGCCACTGGCTCGGCCGGCTGCCCGCAGCAGCTCGTTCGGATCGGCGTCGAGCGCGGCGGCGATGTGTTCGATGGCCTCGTCTGCCGGCGGCCCTTGCTTGCCCAGCTCCAGCCGCGACAGGTTGGAGGCCGACATCGGGATGCGCTGGGCCAAATCGAACAGCGTGTATTGCCGCTCGCGCCGGAGATCGCGAACGAGCGCGCCGAGAGCATGCGCCCGCTGAGCCTCTTTCTTTCCTCTGGGGCTGGCCATAGCTGCCATCCCCTGCTTACTGGTAAACGCTGCAAAACCCTAACCTATTCCCGCAAGACGGGATATAGCCCGGAGAAACGGTATGCTGGCGCGCTGCCTGGCCGGGGTTGTGTTTGTCCACCCCCCCTCGGCCAGGCAAAACGCAGGCACGGACGGCGCCTTTTGATCCCGGGCACCTCTCCCGGGAGTTCGAGCGGATTGCGTGAACGGAGAGGGAGGGATTCGAACCCTCGAGAGAGCTTGCGCCCCCTACTCGCTTAGCAGGCGAGTGCCTTCAGCCACTCGGCCACCTCTCCGGGCACTCCGGCCCCGATTGTAGGAACTACGCGGAGGAGAAGGGGCGGCAGGGGCCGAATCCGCGGGTGCCGAGCCCTCTACAGTCAGGCGATGCAGGCGAATCCCTCGGGAGACCACGGCGACCGGCGCACCAAGATCATCGCCACGGTCGGGCCCGCGAGCTGGGACCTCGCCGTGCTCGAGCAGCTGATCGCCGCCGGCGCCGACGTCTTCCGCCTCAATTTCTCCCACGCCGGGCCCGAGCGCCAGGCGCGGACGATCGCCGATGTTCGCGCCGCCGCCGAGCGGGTCGGGCGCGAGGTCGCGCTGCTCGGCGACCTGCCGGGCCCGAAGCTGCGGATCGGCTCGCTGCGCGATGACTTCGCCGAGCTGGAGACGGGCATGCACGTGACCCTGACGCCGCGCGAGATCGAGGGCGACGGCGAGACGATCCCGGTCTCCTGGCCGGGCATCGCCGACCTGCGCGAGGATCAGCTGGTCTACCTCGCCGACGGCGCGATCCGGCTGCGGGTCAGCGACCCCGACCGGGGCGAGGTCGACTGCGAGGTCGAGGTGGGAGGGACCCTGTCCTCGCACAAGGGGATGAACATCCCCGGCGGGGTGCCGCTGCCGGCGACCACCGGGGTCGACCTCGGCTGGGTCGAGTTCGCGGTCGAGCACGGCGTCGACCTGCTCGCCGTCTCCTTCGTCTCCAGCGCCGATGACCTGGCGCCGGTGGCCGCGCGCCTGCGCCAGCTCGGCTCCGACATCCCCCTCGTCGCCAAGATCGAGAAGCAGGAGGCGGCCGCCAACGCCGAGGAGATCGTGCGGGTGGCGACCGGCGGGATCATGGTCGCGCGCGGGGACCTCGGGATCGAAGTGCCGCTGGAGCAGGTGCCGGTCGAGCAGAAGCGGCTGATCCGCGTCGCCGGGCAGCGCTCGAAGCCGGCGATCACGGCGACGCAGATGCTGGCCTCGATGGTCACCGCCCGCCGCCCGACCCGGGCCGAGGTGACCGACGTCGCCAACGCGATCTACGACGGCGCCGACGCGATCATGCTCTCCGAGGAGACCGCGGTTGGCCAGCACCCGGTCGAGGCGGTGCGGGTGATGGACCGGATCGCCCGCGCGACCGAGCCGGACCTGCGCTACGGCGAGTGGCTGTTCACGCGCACCGATCAGGCGACCCAGGACGTCGCCGACTCGGTCGCCCAGAGCGCCGTCGGCGCCGTCTACCGGCTGGGGCTAAAGGCGCTAGTGGTGCCGACCAACAGCGGCCGCACCGCCCGCCTCGTCTCAGCCCACCGGCCCGACGTGCCGGTGTTGGCGATCTCCCCGTACATCGCGACGGTGCGGCGGCTCAACCTGCTGTTCGGCGTTACCGCGGTGCAGAGCGATTTCGGGACCGAGCTGCGCGGCCTGCTCGACCACTGCGCGGGGCTCGCCGCCACCCACGGCATCGCTGCGCCCGGCGAGCTGGTTGCGATCACCGCCGGCCTCGACGGCCAGGAACTCGGCACCAACCTGTTCGAGGTGCATAGGGTCCCGGAGCTATGAGCCCAGCGGCAAGACTTGAGCGCGAGGAGAGCGGCCTGGCGGTGCTGAGCTTCGACAGCCCGCCGCTCAACCTCTTCGACCAGCGGATGATCGACGATTTCCAGGCGGCGATTGCAGACCTCGCTGCCGAGCCGCCGCGGGCGCTGCTGATCCGGGCCGAGGGGCGCGCCGTCTCCGGTGGCGTCGACGTCCACGTCTTCGAGGGGCTGACGCCGGAGCAGGGCAGCCGGCTCTGGGACGAGCTGCTGGGGACGATCGACCGGCTGGAGGCGCTGCCGGCGCCGATCGTCTTCGCCGCCCACGCGCTGACCCTGACCGCGGCCTTCGAGATCGCGCTCGCCTGCGACCTGATCGTCGCCTCGCCCAAGGCGGGCTTCGGCCTGGTCGAGAAGGTGGTCGGCCTGACTCCGTCGATGGGCGGGACCCAGCGCCTCGCCGAGCG
>Ga0070691_10000052_pt1 | contig 32264 bp, 30 predicted proteins | sample KBSK1101metaG_FD_64673 | JGI IMG/M metagenome (GOLD analysis project Ga0070691, IMG submission 64673) | Corn, switchgrass and miscanthus rhizosphere microbial communities from Kellogg Biological Station, Michigan, USA - KBS K1-10-1 metaG | ecosystem: Host-associated > Plants > Roots >... | reverse complement strand
GACCAAGCGGGGCAAGGACGCAGGGAGGCCGAATAGCAGCGCTATTTGGCCGACCGAGGACGCCGCACCGCGCCGTGTCCGCCGCCGCCAGGCGTGCGTGGGGGTTTCGCTAGTCCCTCCTAGGGGGTGAGGACGATCTTCAGCGCTTCGCGCCGGTCGTAGATCTCGTAGGCCTCGCTGGCCTCGTCGAGCCGCATGTGGTGGGTGACCAGCGGCGCCGGGTCGAGCTTGCCCGCCTCCATCAGCGCCAGCACCCGGTCGACGTGGGCGATCACGTTGGCGAGGCCGAGCCGCAGCTGCAGCCCCTTCAGCCAGGCGAGGCCGAGCGGCACCTCCCCCTTGCCGGCGTAGGCGCCGATCCCGGAGACGGTGCCGGCGTCGCGGGCGAGGCTGATCGCCAGCGCCAGCGGCGCGGGGTCGCCGACCGCGTCGACGGCGACGTCGACGCCGAGCCCCCCGGTCGCCGCCCGCACCGCCTTCTTCGGCTCCTGCTCGGTCAGGTGCAGCGGCATGGCGCCGAAGGAGGCGGCCATCTCCAGCCGCGCCGCCACCGTGTCGATCGCGAAGACCTCCACGGCGCCGCCGGCCAGCGCCGCCTGCACCGCGCAGAGCCCGACCGGGCCGAGGCCGAGCACCGCGACGGTGTCGCCCGAGCGCATCCCGGCGTGGGCGACGGCGTGGTAGCCGGTCCCCATCACGTCGCCGGCGAAGAGGGCGACGTCGGCCGACATCCCCGCCGGCACCCGGCGCAGGGTCAGGTTGGCCCGCGGCACCAGCAGCTGCTCGGCCTGGGCGCCCTGGAGGTCGCCGAGGTTGGCGCCGTGGCCGAAGGTCTGGCCGTCGCGGCAGCGGTGGTAGTCGCCGCGCAGGCAGCTCGAGCAGGTCGCGCAGGCGGTGTGGAAGGTGCCGAGGACGCGGTCGCCGACCGCGACCCGGGTGACGTCGTCGCCGGCGGCGAGGACGGTGCCGACGAACTCGTGACCGATCGTGAAGCCGGGCTCGACCGGCACCCGGCCGTGGTAGATGTGGAGGTCGGAGCCGCAGATGCCGCTCGCCTCGACCCCGACCACCGCGTCATCGGCGGCGACGATCTCAGCGTCGAGCTTCTCCTCAACCCGAACCTGCCCCGGCCCCTGAAAAGTAACAACGCGCATCCCGCCGAACCGTACCGCCCTCGAGGCCGATGGGCCGATATGTCGGCCTGGGCTCGACTTATCGGCCCGTCGGCGGGGGGGTTAGGCGCTGACGCCGGCGACCTGGAAGCGGCTGGTCTCGCCGTCGGGGCTGGCGGTCTCGGCGATCCGAGATTCCAGCGCCAGCTCCTTCTCGAAGTCGGCGGCCTCGCCGTGCTGGAAGGAGACGTCCTTGCCCTCGAGCAGCTCGATGAAGACCTCGACGAAGCGGGCGTCGAGCTGTTTGCCGGCGACCCGGCGCAGCTCGACGATCGCGTCGTGGCTGGACATCGGGGTGCGGTAGGAGTCGCGCGCCGTCATCACGTCGTAGGTGTCGGCGACGGAGATGATCCGCGAGAGCTCGGGGATGTCGTCCCCAGCCAGGCCGCGCGGATAGCCTTTGCCGTCGATCCGCTCGTGGTGGGCGAGGATGATCTCCGCCACCGGCCCGTAGCCGTCGAGCGAGGAGACGACCCGCGCGCCCTGCTGCGGGTGGCGGCGGATCAGCATCCAGTCCTCGTCGGTGAGCGGCACGTTGGCCTTGAGGATGCGGTCGGGGAGGATGAACTTGCCGATGTCGTGCAGCAGCGCGGCGATGTGGACCAGCTCCTCCTCGCGGCGCGAGTAGCCGGCGCGCTGGGCGATCGCCCGCGAGTAGCGGGCGACGGCGGCGCTGTGGCGGGCGGTCATCTGGTCGCGCAGGTCGAGCGTGCGCAGCATCGCGCTCAACATCCCGACCTGGAAGCTGGCCAGCTGCTTGCTGCGCAGCTCCAGCTCGCGCGCCCGCTGCTGGGAGAGCAGTAGCTGGCCGAGCAGGTACTGGAAGGTGACCAGGACGACGCCGAAGAGGGCGATCGCCGAGATCCCGATCACGTGGTAGATGAAGGTGACCGCGACCGCGAGCATCGCGCTCGCGAACTCGGAGGGCAGGACCGGGGGCAGGACCCGGAACTGGCTGGCGAAGGTGGCGCGCTCGACGTAGGCGCGGTAGCCGGCGGTGAAGACGAAGTTGAGCGCCAGCGAGAACTGGAAGAGGCCGAAGACGAGCAGGTAGAAATAGGCGTCGGACTGAGTCAGGCCGGTCGCGTCGGTCGCCGCTTTGAAGGCGATGCCCCCGATCAGCGGGAACAGCGCGTAGGTCAGCAGGTTGTTGAGGAGGTAATGCGCTTCGTCGCGCCAACGCAGCCAGCCGACGAGGATCGTGGCGATCCCGATCAGGGCCGCCGGGCTGCCACCGAGGAAGACCATCGCCACGACCAGCGCCAGGAAGCTGCCGGAGACCTTGACCTTCGACTCGGTCGAGACCGCGGTCAGGTCGCTGAAGACCGAGAAGGTGAGCAGGACCGCGAACAGGCCCAGGTCCCAGTTGCATTCCGGAGCGCGCCAGACCCCGGCGGCGACGGTCGCGGCCAGCGCCGCTGCCATGCCGGCGATTGCGAGACGGGTTGGGCGATTGTCAGCCATTGGCGTGCGCGCGGGGGACGCGGCGGGGACGCAGCGACCGTGGCTAAGGATTCAGGGAGCGATGGGGATTCCCTGCGCCACGGCTACCGGATCCTGCGTCTCCCGCAAATTGCGCTGCCTCGACGGTAGCGGGGGAAATTCTGGCTGGCAAGGCTCGTGGCCGCATTGCCAGCGCTTTCCCAGCGGCCCGACGGCTCCTTTTCAGGGCCAGCGCAGGTGGTGACCCACCGGCCCCGAAAAAAGCAAAGGGCGCCCCCTCGGGGGACGCCCTTCGAAAGACTGGTGCGAACGACGGTGGCCGTTCGCGTGAAGAAGATTAGTTGCGGAAGCCCATGTTTTCCCCTTCCTTGTGTTGAAGCCCAGTTGAAGACGCGAATTCGTAAAGCTCCAATTGCCTGGCAACTTTGTAGCACAACCTGGCGGAAACTTGTGCAACTGCAGGAAAACTTGTGCATAAATGCAGTAGTTCGCCCAGCGACCAATGCGTAGACCACGCCTGATCGACCCCCTCCGCCGGCCCCTCTTCCGGCGGCTCGCGACGACGTACGCGGTCAACGAGCTGGGGGACTGGATGGGGATCATCGCCCTCTCGGTGCTGGTCTTCGACCGCACCGACAGCGCCCTCGCGACCGCCGCCCTCTTCCTCGGGACGCGCTTTCTCCCCGCCCTCTTCGCGCCGCTGCTGGTGACCCGAGCCGAGCGGGTGCCGCCGCGCTTCGGCCTGCCCGTCATCTACTGCGGCGAGGCGGCCGCCTTCGGCGCCCTCGCCCTGCTCGCCGGCGACTTCTCGCTGATCGCGGTGATCGCGCTGGCGACCGTCGACGGGGCCCTCGCCCTGACCGGCCGCTCGCTCACCCGGGCCGTGGTCGCCTCGCTGCTGGAGGCGGAGGAGCTGCGCGCCGGCAACGCCCTGCTCAACATCGCCTTCACCGGCGGCGCCGCGGTCGGGCCCGCCCTGGCCGGGCTCGCCGTCGCCGGCTTCGGCGTGCAGTCGGCCCTGCTGCTGGACGCCGTCTCCTTCTACGCGATCGCCTGGATCCTGTTCACCGCGGGGCCGCTGCCCCTGGCCGAGATCGAACCCGGGCGGATACGCGACCGGGTCCGGGCGGGAGTCGCCTATATAAGGGAGAAGGCGGTCCTGCGACGGCTGCTGATCGCCCAGGGGGCGGCCTTCGTCTTCTTCGCCGCGGTGATCCCGATCGAGGTCGTCTACGCCAAGGAAACCCTCGGGGCCGGCGACTCCGGCTACGGTCTGATGCTCGCCAGCTGGGGGCTTGGGATGGTGCTCGGCAGCCTCGTCTTCGCCGCCGTGCGGCGCGCCTCCCTGGCCCTGCTGCTGTTCCTCAGCACGCTCGCGGTCGGTGCCGGCTACCTGGGACTGGCGGTGGCGCCGACGCTCGCGGTGGCCTGCGCCGCCTCGGTCCTCGGCGGCACCGGCAACGGGGTGCAGTGGGTCTCGACGATCAGCGCCGTGCAGGAGATGACCGTGGCCGGGATGCAGGCCCGGGTGATGAGCGTGCTGGAGTCGATCGGCGCGGCGATGCCTGGCATCGGGTTCGTGCTCGGGGGGGTGATCACGGCGCTCGTCAGCCCGCGCGCCACCTTCCTCATCGCCGGTGCCGGCGTCTTCACGATCGTCGCCGTGGCGGCTCCCATTCTTGGCAGTAAATGGTCTGAGCGCGGTGCAACGTATGGTTCATATGAACTTGACGGAGGCAACGACGTTGTGCTGGAGTTGCTTCCAGGGAGCAGGCCCATCCAGTCCGATCGGGAGGTATTGCCTTGAGGAAGCTTCGTCTTTCTGCAGTGGTTCTTGGCCTTGCAGCGGTAATGGCATTTGGACTGGTGGCATGTGGAAGCGGCAATAGCTCCGGCGGCAAGGAAGGCGGGACCCTCACCGGCACCTATGCCTCGTTCCCCGACGCACTCGACCCGGCGCTCTCCTACACCGCGGAAGGCTGGAACGCGCTGGCCGACGTCTACATCCCGCTGCTGACCTACAAGCACGCGGAAGGCGTGGAAGGGAGCGAAGTCATTCCCGGTCTGGCCAAAGAAATGCCGAAGATCACCAACGGTGGCAAGACCTACACCCTCTTCCTCCGCCCCGGCCTCAAGTACTCCGACGGCACCCCGGTCAAGGCCTCCGACTTCACCTATGCCGCGGAACGGGTCTTCAAGACCAACTCCGGCGGCTCGCCCTTCTACACCGGCATCGTCGGCGCCGAAAAGTTCGCCGAAACGAAGACGGGCGGCATCCCCGGCATCAAGACCAACGACAAGACCGGCGAGATCGTCATCAACCTGACCAAACCGCGCGGAACCTTCACCAATGAGCTCGGCCTGATGTTCGTCGCCCCGGTTCCCCCGGACACGCCGAACACGAACCAGTCCACCAGTCCCCCGCCCGGCACCGGCCCGTACATGATCACCAAATCCGATCCAGGCAAAGGTTGGAGCTACGAACGCAATCCCGAGTGGGCGAAGGCCAACTCGAAGGCGATGCCGGACTACCCGAGCGGGCACATGGACAAGATCGACATCAGGATCGTCCGCAACTCCTCGACCCAGGTGAACGAAATCGAGCAGGGCAAGGCCGACTGGATGCAGACCCAGCCGCCGCCGGATCGCTACCCGGAAGTGAAGAGCAAATACGAGGGCACCCAGTTCCGGGTCCAGCCGACGATCAACACCTACTTCTTCTGGATGAACACGACCAAGCCGCCGTTCGACGACGTCAAGGTCCGTCAGGCGGTCAACTACGCGGTCGACCCGGCGGCCCTGGAACGGATCTACGTCGGCACGATCGCCGGCACCCAGCAGATCCTCCCGCCGGGCATGCCTGGCTACGAGAAATTCGAGCTCTACCCACACGACCTCGCCAAAGCGAAGGCGATGATCAAGGAAGCGAACCCGTCGGACATGGACATCACCGTCTGGGGTGACAACGAAAGCGAAAACGAAGCGGCCGTCACCTACTACAACGACGTGCTCAGCCAGCTCGGCTTCAAGACGACGCTGAAAGTGATCAACGCCGACAACTACTTCACGGTGATCGGCAACCTGACGACGCCCGAACTCGACACCGGTTGGGCGGACTGGTTCCAGGACTACCCACATCCGAACGACTTCTTCCAGCCGCTGCTGGCCGGCGAAAGCATCCTGCCGACCAACAACGGCAACTTCGCCCAGATCGACGTCCCCGCGTTCAACGAGAAGATCGTCAAGCTCGGCGAAGAACAGCTCGAGTCTGAGCAGAAGGCCGAATACGCCGAACTCGACAAGGGCTACATGGAAGAAGCGCCCTGGGCGCCCTACGGGACCCGGACGCTCTCGACCTTCGTCTCCAGCGCGATCGACCTCGACAACGTCATCTTCAACTCGACCTTCGGCCAGTACCTGACCAGCTTCGAATTCAAGTAGCGCCCACCGGCGCTGCGACAATGGGGGCTGTGGCGCGCGAGGCCCACAGCCACAGCCCCTGGTACCTGGCCTACCGGCGGTTGCGGCGAAACCGCCTCGCCCTCGCTTCCCTGGCTCTCTTCGTCCTGATCATCGCCTTCGTCCTGGCCGCGCCCCTCTGGGCGGACCACGTCGCCCACACCGGCCCGAACACCACCCACACGACGGAGACGATCGTCGTCGACGGCGAACAGAGGGACGTGGTCAGCGTCGAAGGCAAGCCGATCGGCCCGGTCTGGTTCGGGGCAGGGGGCAGGTTCTTCCTCGGTGCCGACGGCGGCCTCGGCCGCGACGAGATGGTGCGGCTGATGTACGGCGGGCGGACCTCGCTCTTCATCGCCCTCACCTCGGCCCTCATCACCACCATCCTGGCGACGGTCCTCGGCCTGCTCGCCGGCTATTACCGAGGCTGGACCGACGGCGTCATCTCGCGCACCCTGGATGTGATCTGGTCGTTCCCGGTCGTCCTCCTGGGAATCGCCCTGGGAACCGCGCTCGCCGTCGGCGGGCTCAAGATCGGCCCCCTCGAACTCGCCGGCAACTCGCTCTGGATCCCGATCCTGATCATCGCCGTCGTCTACACGCCTTACATGGCGCGGCCGATCCGCGGCGAGGTGCTGGCGCTGCGTGAGAAAGAGTTCGTCGAAGCGGCCGTCTCCCAGGGCGCTGGCTCGCTACGGGTGATGTTCGGCGAGCTGCTGCCCAATCTCTGGTCGACGGTGATCGTCTTCTTCACCCTCAACATCGCCAACAACATGCTGCTGGAGGCTTCGCTCTCCTTCCTCGGAGCCGGCGTGCAGCCGCCGAACTCGTCCTGGGGAAAGATGGTCTCGACCGGCGTCGAACTGATCTACACCGCACCGCTGCTGGCCTTTGCGCCCGGAGTGATGATCCTGCTCACGGTGCTCTCGCTGAATGTCTTCGGCGACGGCCTCCGCGACGCCCTCGACCCGAAATCCAAGGTACGGCTCGAGGCCCGCGCGGGCCTGCCCGAGCCCGAGGGAACCGCGGTCTGATGGCCCGCTTCGTCGCCAGGCGCCTGGTGGGCATGGCGCTGGTCCTCTTCGTCGTCTCGCTGGTCGTCTTCGCGATCTTCAACCTGATCCCGAACTCCGATCCGGCCCAGCGCCTGGCCGGCAAAAACGCGACCCCTGTCCTGGTTCAGAGCATCACCGAAGAATGGGGATTCGACGAACCGCTGCCGGTCCAGTACGGGACGATGATGAAGAAGATCCTGAGTGGCGACCTGATCTCCTACAGCGAACGGCTCGACGTCGACGACAAAATCATCGAAGGGATCCCGGCGACCTTCTCGCTCTGCATCGGTGCCGCCGTGATCTGGATGTCCTTCGGCATCCTCTTCGGCTACCTCTCGGCGGTCAAAGCCGGCGGCTGGCTCGACCGGATGCTGACCGTGGGATCGGTGGCGGGGATCTCGATCCCGGTCTTCCTGATCGCCGCGGTCTTCCTCTATCTGTTCACGTTCAAGCTCGAGCTGTTCCCTGCCAGCGGCTATGTCCCGCTGCTGGAAGACCCGATCCAGTGGGCCTACCACCTGATCCTGCCCTGGCTCACCCTGGCGATCCTGAACATCGGCTTCTACAGCCGGGTCCTGCGCTCCAACATGCTCGACGCGATGCGCGAGGACTACGTCCGCACCGCCCGCGCCAAGGGCCTCGGCGAGCGCCGGGTGCTGATTCGCCACGTCCTGCGCAACTCGCTGATTCCGATCGTCACCCTCTTCGGGCTCGATTTCGGCGGGGTGATCGGCGGCGGCGCGATCATCACCGAAGTGATCTTCGGCCTCAACGGCGTCGGCCAGTACGCGGCTGAATCGATCTCCAACCTGGACCTCCCCCCGCTGATGGCGATCACCCTCTTCGGCGCCTTCTTCGTGGTCCTCTTCAACACCCTGACCGACGTCGTCTACGCCTATCTCGACCCGCGGATCAGACTCGGGAGCTCGGCCCGATGAACGGTTCGGGGCTGCTCACGGTGCGGGACCTGAGGGTCGGTTTCGCGACCGAAGGTGGCATTCTGCAGGCGGTCGACGGCGTCAGCTTCGATCTCGCTCCCGGCGAGGTCCTGGCGATCGTCGGTGAGTCCGGGTCGGGCAAGAGCGTCACCGCGCAGACGCTGCTGGGGCTGACGCGTTCCCCCAACGCGCGGATCGAGGGCTCCGTGCGCCTGCGGGCCGCCGAGCTGCTGGAGGCGGACGAAGCCGCGCTGCGCAAGGTGCGGGGCGAGCGGATGGCGATGGTCTTCCAGGACCCGATGACCTCGTTCAACCCGGTCCACCGCGTCGGCGCCCAGATCGTCGAGGCGATCCAGGCCCACCGCGGCGAGGTCGGCAAGTCTGAGGCCCGCGCACGCACGGTCGCCCTGCTCGACGCGGTTGGGATCCCGGAAGCGGAGCGCCGCGTTGACAACTACCCGCACGAATTCTCCGGCGGGATGCGCCAGCGGGCGATGATCGCGATGGCACTCTCGCTGGAGCCGGAAGTCCTGATCGCCGACGAGCCGACCACGGCCCTCGACGTCACGATCCAGGCTCAGATCCTGCGCCTGCTCGAGCGGCTCACCGGCGAGCGCAACCTGGCGACGATTCTGATCACCCACGACCTCGGGGTGGTGGCGGAAATCGCCGACCGGGTGATGGTGATGTACGCGGGACGGGTGGTCGAGGAAGGCAGCCTGGACGAGATCTTCTACGACCCACAGCACCCCTACACCTGGGGCCTGCTGGGCTCGCTGACCAGGCTCGACCGGCCGCGGCCAGAGCGGCTGCCGCAGATCGGCGGCGCCCCGCCCTCGCTGCTGACGCCGCCGGCAGGCTGCGCGTTCAGGCCGCGCTGCCCGCACGAGTTCCCCAAGTGCCCCCAGCCGCCGCCGCTCGAGGCGCGCCTCCCCGATGCCCCCTCCCACTGCGACCGCTGCTGGCTCAGCCCCGAGCAGAAGCGCGAGAAGCGCCAGGTCGCGGGTCAGATCGGGCTGGAGGCACCCGCGTGACCGCGAGCTCGGAACCGCTGCTCGAGGTCACCGACCTCGTCAAGCACTTCCCGGTCAAGCAGGGACTGCTGATCGACCGCGAGGTCGATCGGGTGCGCGCCGTCGACGGCATCGGCTTCAAGGTCGAGCGCGGCAAGACCCTGGGGCTGGTGGGCGAGTCGGGCAGCGGCAAGTCCACCGCCTGCCGGACGGTGCTGCAGCTGCTGGAGCCGACCTCGGGCTCGGTCCGCTTCGAAGGGCAGGAGATCGCTGGCCTCTCGCGGCGCGAGATGCGGCCGCTGCGGCGGCAGATGCAGATGATCTTCCAGGATCCCTACGCCTCGCTGAACCCGCGCAAACGGGTCGGGCAGATCGTCGGCGATCCGCTGAGGCTGCAGGACGTCGCCTCCGGCGGCGAGCTGCGACGACAGGTGCAGGAGCTGCTGGAGCGGGTCGGCCTCTCGCCCGAGCACTACGACCGCTACCCGCACGAGTTCTCCGGCGGTCAGCGCCAGCGGATCGGGATCGCCCGGGCGATCGCGCTGAGACCGAAGCTGGTCGTCGCCGACGAGCCGGTCTCGGCCCTCGACGTCTCGATCCAGGCCCAGATCATCAACCTGCTCGACGACCTCCAGGACGAGCTCGGCCTGACCTATCTCTTCGTCGCCCACGACATCGGCGTCGTCCGCCACATCTCCGACCGCATCGCGGTGATGAACAAGGGCAAGATCGTCGAGGAGGGCACGGCCGACCAGGTCTGCGAGCGCCCGCGCGACGACTACACGAAGAAACTGCTGGCGGCGGTGCCGATCCCGGACCCGCGCGAGAGCCGCGAGCGGCGCCAGGCTAGTCTCGGCAGTTCGTGAACCTGCCGCTCTCGCCACCGATCAAGCCGCAGCTGGCGCTGACCCGCAAACAGCTGCCCGAGGGCGAGGAGTGGGCGTACGAGCCGAAGCTCGACGGCTTCCGCGCCATCGTCTTCGTCGACGGCGAGGAGGCCTACCTGCAGTCGCGCGGCGGCAAAGACCTGGGGCGCTACTTCCCCGAGCTGAGCTTCGCGCCCGGCCGCTGGGTGCTGGACGGCGAGCTGGTGATCCGCGACGGCGACGGCCAGCTCGAATTCGATGCCCTGCAGGAACGGATCCACCCCGCGCAGTCGCGGATCGACCGGCTCGCGGCCGAGATCCCGGCCGACTACATCGTCTTCGACCTGCTCGCCGAGGGCGAGGAGTCGCTGCTCGAGGCGCCGCTCTCGGAGCGGCGAGCGCGACTGCAGGCGCTGGCTGGAGGCGCCGGCCTGGAGCTGACGCCGCTGACTCCCGACGCCGGCCAGGCAGAGAAATGGCTGGGCAGCATCGAGGGCGTGATGGCGAAGCGGCTCGACGCCCCCTACATCCCCGGCAAGCGCAAGGGGATGGCGAAGGTGAAGCGCGAGCGCACGATCGACTGCGTGGTGATGGGCTGGCGCCCCGGCAAAGAGGAGGGCACGGTCGGCTCCCTGATCCTCGGCCTCTACGACGATGGCGAGCTGCGCTCGGTCGGCCACATCTCCGGCTTCAGCGCCGCCGCCAAACGCAGCATGCGGACGATGCTGGCGCCGCTGGAGACCGGCTCCAGCGGCAGCGCCGAGCCGAGCCGCTGGACCGGGGGCCGCGACCTCGAGTGGGTGGAGCTGCGACCGGAGCTGGTGATCGAGGTCGGGTACGACCACGCGGCCAACGGGCGGATCCGGCACGGGGCGCGCTTCCACCGCTTCCGGGACGACAAAGCGCCGGGGGATTGCCTGTTCGGGCAGCTGGACGAAGGAAGCTAGAAGAGAGGTTCCTGGGCCGGCGGGGCCTGCCTCGGGGGGAGGTGCCTGCGGGGGAGGTTTACGTTCTCGGCACCTCCCCCCGAGTCACCCACCGGCTCATCCCCACTCCTAGACGGCGTGCCCCCCGAACGATCGGCGAGGGAGCCGCGGAGGCGGTTCCTTCCCCAACCCTTCACGGCGCGGGTGGTGCGTTTTCGTTGCTCCGGGCGCATGTAGGCGCGGCCGCGGTAGAGCTGCTCGTAGCGCGGCAGCAGGTCGGGGCGTTTTTCCTCCAGCCAGGCGAAGAAGACGTCCTTGACCTCGTCGCGGAGGTGAAGGGCGACGCCGCCGAGGAAGGTGGCCTTGGCCTTCCTGGCCCGCTCGACGATCGGGCGGACCTGGTCGGGGTGGTCGTTGATGCCGGGCATCAGCGGCGCGATCAGGACGCCGGAGTCGATCCCGCGGCGGCGCAGCTCGGCGACCGCGTCGAGGCGAGCTTCGGGGCTCGGCGTATGCGGCTCGGTCGCCCGCCAGGCGTCCTCGTCGAGGGTCGGCACCGAGAGGTTGACCGAGACCGGCAGCGTCTTCGCCATGCGCTCGAAGATCTTCACGTCGCGCATCGCCAGCGGCGACTTGGTCAGGACCGAGACCGGCGTCCGCGCCGCCTCCAGCGCCGCGAGGATCTCCGGCATCATCCGGTAGCGGCTCTCGACCCACTGGTAGGGGTCGGTGTTCGTCCCCAGCGCCACCAGCTCGCGCTTCCAGCTCGGCCGCGCCAGCTCCGCCCGCAGCAGCTCCGGGATGTTGACCTTGACCACGATCTCGCGCTCGAAGTCGCGGCCGGCGTCGAGGTCGAGGTAGGTATGGGTGCGGCGGGCAAAACAGAAGACGCAGGCATGGGTGCAGCCCCGGTACTGGTTGATCGTGTGGCTGAAGCCGTAGCGGCCGCCGGGCACGTGGTTGAGGGCCGAGCGGGCACGGACCTCGTGGAAGTTGATCCCCATCGCCTCCGGGGCGTCGAAGGTGCGGGTGACGGCGCCGTCGCCCACCCCCGGCAGCCGCAGGTCGTTCTCGACTCGTTGTCCGTCCCAGCGCACGAACATACGTTCGCATACGCGCAAGACGGAACTGCATCAAATTTCAGGGCCAGCAGCCCGGAAATTTGATGCAGTTCCGGTAGTCGAGGGTCAGACGCTGGAGCCGGTCTCCTCGCGGCGGAAGGCGGCGAGCTGGTCGAGCGCTTTGGCCCGGGCTTTGGCGCGCAGCGGCGGCAGCAGCGCCACCAGGTGGCCGCTCGGTCCGAGCGCCTGCTTGGCCCAGTTGCGGAAGTCGAACTCGTCGACGTGATCGACGATCCGCCCGTCGGGGGCGAAGCGGAAGCTGGCCTGGATGTCGTTGACGACGTGGCGGCCGGTGGAGAAGGTGTAGGTGGCGATCCAGTGGGCGGAGCCGGTCTCCTCGCCGGCCTCGTGCTCGCGCAGCTCGATCTTCAGGTCGGTGGCGCGGCCGGTCAGCATCCGCCACATGGCGCCGATCTCCTCGCCCTCGAGATCGCCGAAGGCAGGGTCGCGAAAGTGGGCGTCGGGCGTGTAGCAGGCGGTCATCGCGGCGCCGTTGCACTGGCCGAACGCCTGGTAGAAGCGCTCGATCGTCGCCTGGTTGGCCCCGGTCGACATGCGCCTACCCTATGCCCTGGCGGCTGGGCAGCTCGCCCCGGATCACGTAGCGCAGCACGTCGACCACCTGCTCGGACTCGCGCGCGGTCGCCTGGGCGGCGCGGTCGACCTCCTTCAGCGCGTGGTCCAGCTCGGGGTCGTGGACGGTGAGGACCGGCTTCCCGAGCGCCGCCGCGAAGCCGGCGTCGAAGGCCGCGTTCCACTGCCGGTACTTGTCGCCGAAGCGGACGACGACGAGGTCGGCGTCGCGGATCAGCGTCTGAGTGCGGATCGCGTTGACCCCGGCGCCCTTGTGGTCGCGCCAGAAGGCCTCGCTCTCCTCGCCGAGCGTGCCGCTGCCGGCGTCGTCGGAGGCGGCGTGGTCGGTGACCGGGGCCGAGAACTCGACGGGCAGCCCCGCCTCGCGCGCCCCGGTTTCGATCCGCTCACGCCAGTCGGAATGGATCTCCCCCGAGAGATAGACGTTCCAGATGCGCTCCATGGCTCGATCCTAACCACGCGTCTGCTCCAGCCCCCCTATGCGGGGAAAAAGAGTAGACGCGGGGAGCCGCTGCGCTAAGCGTCGCCTGAGGGGACGACGGCGGGCGCGGCGCCCGCCGTCTGCTCCTCGAAGTGCTTGCTCAGCATCGTCACCTGGCCCTGGTAGTTGGAGCCAAGGCTGGCGCCGTAGAGGCGCTCGGCCGGGGCCGACATCCGCTCGAGCCCGAGCTTGCAGACCGGCTGGCGGTGCTCGACCATGAAGGAGACGTCGCGGGCGCGCACCTCCAGCGCCGCCCGGCTGCCGTGCCTGGCGCCCTCCGGGTCGTAGCCGAAGCCCGGGTCGAAGAAGCCGGCGTAGTGGGTGCGCAGCTCGCCGGCGGTCGGGTCGTAGGCCATCATCTCGGCCGCGATCTGGGGCGGGATCGAGACGCCCTCGGCCGAGAGCAGCAGGTAGAAGATCTCCGGCTCCAGCACCACCCGGCCGCCGGCCTCGGGGTAGACCGGGTCCCAGTAGTCGCTCCAGCGGTAGGCGCGGATCTTCGAGAGGTCGACCGGCAGGCTGTTCTTCTTCGCCCGGTAGCCGACGGTGCGATCGGCCGGGCCGGAGAGGTCGAGGCTGAGGAAGAGGCCGTCGGAGAGGGCGAGGTCGGCGCGCGGCACCGCCTCGGAGTCGACGTAGAGCAGCGGCGAGTCGTCCTGGAGGTCGAGGATCTGGGCGTCGTCGAGGCGGACGTCGCCGCGGGCGATCCGCAGCTGGTTGAGCGAGAGCCCGGTCTTGACCTGGATCGCGAACGAGCGCGGGACGATCTCCAGGTAGAGCTTGCCGCGGTAGCCGGCGCGGATGTCGTCGAAGCGGTGGTGGCGGTCGGTGATCACCCGGGTGAAGACGTCGAGCCGGCCGGTCGAGCTCTTCGGGTTCGCCTTCGCCCGCACGTCCTCGGGCAGCGCCAGCTCCTCGATCAGCGGCACCAGGTAGGGACGGTCGCGCTCGAGCACGGCGCCGTCGCGCAGGTCGACCTTCTGGAAGGCGAGTCCCTCGGTCTTCTCCTCGACGCTGGAATCCACGTCCGGCAGGAAGGAGCAGCGCAGCGCCCAGGCGAAGTCGCCGAGGCGGAGATCGATGCTGGCCGGCTGCACCGCCTCGGGCCGGATCCGGTAGTCGCCGGAGCTGATCCACTCCGCCTCGATCGCCCGGTTCAGCTCCTGCGAGGGGAAGACGCCCGGGGTCGGCTCGCTCATCCGGCAGAGATTATTCGCCTTGCCTCGACGGCGCCCAGGTAGGGCGTCAGCGCGAACTCGAGCAGCTCGGGAAGCAGCTGGTCGATCCGCTCCGCCTCCCCCGCCAGCACCCGCCGCCCGAGCAGCGAGGCGATGCCGCCGATCACCGCTTCGTCGGTCGCCGCCGGGACCGGGTCGCCGCCGGGGGCCGGGGGAGCGCCCTGCCGAAGGCAGGGGACGAAGCTGTCGATGGCCGCCTGGTAGCGGTCATAGACGCCGTGACCGGCCCGCAGGCCCTCGACCAGCGAGATGCTGGCCAGCGCCGGGTCGGCGGCGAGGAAGCGCAGCAGGGCGGCGATGCCGTCCCGCACGCGCGGGGACCAATCGGCCTCCGCGTGGGTGTCGCAGGCAGCCGTGACCTCGTCGCGGATGCGCTCGACGGCGACCTCGTAGGCGACGAAGAAACACTCGTCCTTACTCTGGAAATGTTTGTAGAAGTCGCTCTTGGACACTCCCGCCTTCTGCCCGATCAGAGAAACGGTCGTGCGCTGGTAGCCGACCTCGTACAGCGTTTCGGTCAGCGCCGCGATCAGTCGCTCGCGCTGATTGCGGGCGACGAACTCAGGAGAAAGGCCGTGGCGGCCGCGTGGAAGTCGCTCCATCACCCATCGGAGTCTGCCACCGTACTGTCACTTTCGTCTGCACACGTTCAGTCGGATTTTCCTACACCCTGGTACGGCGATAGGAGGAAATCGAGGAGCTGGGGGGTCAGGGCCTGCGCCTGCTCGGCCTCGCCGCGGCGGATCTGCTGGTGCAGGATCCAGGCGACGCCACCCACCAGTGACTCCTCGATCGTCTCCGGCAGGCCCGTGCGCTCGGGGGCGTTGCGGCGCAGCAGCGCGACGAACCGCTGCAGGGCTTCGTCGTAGCGGGCCGAGGCGGTCGGCGTGGCCGACATCGCCTCGATCACACACATCCGAGCGGTGGCCGGGTTCGTGGCGACGAAGGCGAGCAGCGCGCGCAGGCCCGCCGCAATGCGGTCGACCGGGCCACCCTCGGCCCTGGCGCAGGCCGCTTCCACCTCACCCGCCAGCTCGTCGACGGCGGCGTCGAAGGCGGCGAGGAAGACTTCTTCCTTGCCGTCGAAGTTGTCGTACAGCGTTTTGCGGGCGACCCCGGCGAAGCGCACGATGTCGGCGATCTTTGTCGCCTCGTAGCCCTGTTCCGCGCTCAGCTGCGCCATTGCATCCATAATGCGGCGGCGCTTGCGCACGGCGACGAACTCGCGGGGAAGCACGGGTCGTGTCGGCTTCAGCTGGGCTCCCCGGGGGGGCGGTGGGAGCATCGCCTGAAGGATAGCTGCGGTGCTCGAAAAAGCGCACATCGCGATAACTCTTCTGGTACCGTGAGAAAACCCGGCAGGTTCTTATTAGAAACGTACGGGTTTTTGCGTGCCACTAAACCGAATCCAACTGAACCAGGAGAGGCTGACCGCCGCGATCGGCGACCAGTGGCCGCCGGCTCAGATCACTGCCGCCTTCGAGCTGCTCAACAGCAGTGACGGCAAGTTCCCCGCCGGCGTTCGCAAGCTCCCTTCTGATCTGGTCAGCGCGGTCCAGCGCGAGCGCCTGCTGGCTGCGATGCTGCGGGCCGCCGCGGAGCGCGGCTACGGGAAGGTCACCGTCCAGGACGTGATCGAGCGGGCCGGCGTCTCGCGCCCCACCTTCTACGAGCAGTTCGAGAACAAGGAGGATTGCTTTCTCGCGGCCTTCGACACCACCGCCACCCGGCTGCGCCAGCGGGTCGCGGCCGCCGCCGAGAAGGGCGGCGAGCGCTGGCGCGACCGTCTGCGCTTCGGACTCGAAACGCTTTTGCACTTCGCCGCCACCGAGCCCGATGCCGCTCGTTGCCTGATCGTCGAGGCCCGTGCCGCCAGCACCGAAGCGGTGACGCGGCGCGACCAGCTGCTCGACCACTTCGCCGGCTGCATCGACACCCAGGTCCAGGACCTGCTGCCGAATGCGCCGTCGTACTCGTCGATCACCTCGGCCGGGATCGTCGGCGGCGTCGAAGCACTCCTCTACGCCCGTCTCAACAGAGGCGAGGTCGACGGCATCGACTGCCTGCTGCCGGAGATGATGTATTTCCTGGTCCTCCCCTTCGAGGGTCACGAGGCCGCCAGCGAAGAGCTCGCGGTCACCGCGCGCTGAGCTCTACGCTCCCGCGGTGACCTCGCCCCGAAGCGCCCGAGCCGCACTTGGCCTGCTCTTCGCCTCCGCCCTGGCGATCGGGTCCACGGCGACCCTCTTCCCCCGCACCTTCTACGACGACTTCCCCTTCCTCGCCCACTGGGTGCAGCTGCTGCCTCCATACAACGAGCACCTGGTCACCGACGTCGGCGGTCTCTACCTCGGCTACGCGGTCCTCTTCGCCTGGGCTGCCTGGAGCCTCGACCGCACCCTGGTCCTGGCCGCATGCGCCGCCTGGGCCCTGGCCGCGGCGCTCCACCTGCTCTTCCACAGCAGCCACCTCGCCGCCTTCGGCACCGCCGACGCGATCGCCGAGATCGTCACCCTGGCGCTGCTGCTGGCGCCGCCGGCGGTGGCGATCTGGGCGACCGGCCCGGGCGGCGACGGCTGAGAGCGCCCTGTTCGTAGAATCCCGTTGCTGGGCCCCGGAGGGGTGCCGGAGCGGTTGAACGGGGCAGTCTCGAAAACTGTTGGCGTCGCAAGGCGCTCGTGGGTTCGAATCCCACCCCCTCCGTCCTCGCCGCTGCACGGCCGCCGTGCATCCTTAAAGACCTCGGCACAGAGGCCCGATGCATCTGCGTGAACAGCGCCGAGCAGACCCGAGCCGGTGGCTTCTTCGACCGGCGCCCGCGGCTACTGCGGACGGTGGCGGCGGTCGCCCTGGTCTGGGGATTGGGGTACCTGACCTGGCGCATCGGCTGGAGCGGTCAGGGCGCGAGCCCGATCCTCTTCGCGATGCTGCTGGTGACCGAGCTCTACGGTCTCTACGCGCTGGCGGTCCTCACCTGGTTCTCCTGGTCCCGCCCTCCGGCCGTGCGCCCGGAGACGACGCCCGGCCGCTCGGTCGACGTCTACGTCTGCACCTACGACGAGCCGGCGGAGGTCGTGATGGCGACGCTGGCCGGCTGCCGGGCCCTCACCTATCCGCACACGACCTACCTGCTCGACGACGGCCGCCGGCCGGAGATGGAGGAGTTGGCGGAGCTGGCCGGGGCTCGCTACATGACCCGGCCCGACGACGCCCACGCCAAGGCCGGCAACCTCAACGCGGCGCTGCCGCGGACCGAGGGAGACCTGGTGCTGATGCTCGACGCCGACCACGTGCCGATGCCGGACGCCCTCGACGCCCTGGTCGGCTACTTCGACGACGAGCGGATGGGGCTGGTCCAGACGCCGCACGACTTCTTCAACCACGACTCCGCCCAGCACTACGCGGTCGGCCGCCACGAGCAGTCGCTCTTCTACCGGGTCGTCTGCCCCGGCAAGGACCGCCACGGCGCCGCCTACTGGTGCGGCTCGGCGGCGCTGATCAACCGCCACGCCCTGCTCGAGATCGGCGGCGTCGCCACCGAGACGATCGCCGAGGACTTCCACACGACGATCCGGCTGCTGCGCCACGGCTGGCGCAGCCGCTACCACGACGAGGTGCTGGTCCAGGGGCTGGCCCCGCACGACCTCGACGGCTACCTGCTCCAGCGCGACCGCTGGGCCCGCGGCAACCTCGCCGTCTTCACCCTGCCGGAGTCGCCCCTGCGGGCTCGCGAGCTTCACCCGCTTCAGCGCCTCTCCTATCTCGCCAGCCTCTTCGCCTACCTGGCGCCGCCGATGCGGCTGCTGCTGCTGGTGACCCTGGGGCTTGTCCTCTGGACCGGAGAGCTGCCGATGAAGATCAGCGTGGCCGCGCTGGCGGCCCTCTGGCTGCCGTCGGTCCTGCTCAACCTCGGCGCCGGCGCGGCGCTGGCGCGCGGCTACATGCGCATCCCCGAGACCACCCATTACGAGCTGCTGACGATGGAGATCTACACCCGGGCGCTGCGCTGCATCTTCCGCCCCGGCAAGACGGCCTTCAAGGTGACCCCGAAGCAGGGCCGCGACGGCGGTGGCCTCGATGCCATCCGCCGCCTGCACCTGGTGCTCTTCTGCGCCGTCCTGCTCGCGAGCGGCACCCTGCTGCGGCTGCTCGACCTGGCCGGCGTAGGGCCCCTGCCGGACATGCCGGGGATCGCCGCGGTGATCGTGCCGCTGCTCGGCCTGTTCGAGCTGCGGCGCCTGCTGAAAACCCTGTTCGCGGTGGGGCGGCGGCGCCAGCGCCGGCTCGTCTACCGCTTCGCGGGCGATGCCGAGGCCCACTGCTTCTCGGCCGATTCCCACGTCCCGGCGCGGCTGGTCGACGCCAGCGCCTCGGGGGTCGGGCTGGTGGCCGAGGCCCCGCTCGAGATCGGCACCCGCCCGGCGCTGCTGCTGGAGCTGGCCGACGCCGGCGGGGTCACCCACGAGGTGAGCGCACAGGTCGAGGTCCGCAGCTGCCGGGAGGTCGAGGGCCGCTTCCTGATCGGCGCCACGATCGCCGAAATCGACCCCGGCTCCCGCCTGCGGCTGATGGAGTGGTGCTACGTCGTCTGCAGCCACGAGCGCCTGCGCGGCCACCGCCCCACCACCGCCCCACTGCCGGAGCCCGAGGCGATCGTGATCGCCCTCGAGGACTACCGCAAGGCGCCCTTGGCGCTGCCGGCCCTCGGCCACGCCTGATCGGCGGAACGGAGAGGGAGGGATTCGAACCCTCGAGGCGGGTTAACCCCGCCCACGCGATTTCCAATCGCGCTCCTTAAGCCACTCGGACACCTCTCCAGATGCCTCAAGAGTATTGGCTCTCAAGCCCGCCTGGCGTTGAAGAACTCGCGGAGGAGCCTCGCGCATTCCTCCTCGCGGACGCCGGAGATCAGCTCCGGACGGTGGTTGAGGGCGGGCTCCGCGAGCACGTCGAGGACGCTGCCGGCGGCGCCGGCCTTGGGGTCGGGGGCGCCGACGACGACGGTGGGGACGCGGGCGAGGACGATCGCGCCGGCGCACATCGCGCAGGGCTCGAGGGTGACGTAGAGGACGGTGTCGGGGAGGCGCCAGCCGCCGAGCGCGGCGGCGGCGGCGCGGATCGCGAGGATCTCCGCGTGGGCGGTCGGATCGCCGCGCAGCTCGCGCTCGTTGCCGGCGGCCGCGAGCAGAACGCCGTCGCGCAGGATGGCGGCGCCGATCGGGACGTCGCCGTGCGCCTCGGCCAGGCGCGCCTGCTCGAGGGCCAGGGCCATGCCCCGCTGGTGCCCGGTCGCGGTGTTGCCCTCGCCGCTGGGTGCCGGCTGCTCGGTCATCGATCCGGGAGTATCCCTCCTACAACTTCGCCGGCCTGCCGGTGTTAGGTCACAGATGAAACGCCTCTCGCCGACATTTGCCTGTGCGGCCCTGCTCGCGGCCCTGGCCGCGGGGGACGGGAGCGCGCGGGCCGGGACCTCGGTCGGCGAGGCCCGCCCGTTCGCGCCCGACCGGGTCGTCGTCAAGTTCGACGGCGAGCCCCGGGGACGCGCGCTGGCCCTGCCGGCCGGCACGGAGGTGCCGGCGGCGGCACGGGCGCTGCGCCGCAACCCACGGGTCGCCTACGCGGAGCCCGACTACCTCGCCGCGGCGTCGTCCGAACCCGTCACCGACTTCCCCCTCCCCGACGATTCGGGGACGCTCCGAGGAACGGCGGAAGCGTCGGCGGCGGTCGGCGGCTGGGCCTTCCGGCAGTGGAACTTCATGCCCGCCGAGCCAGGCGCCGACCCCCGGCTGCCGCTCTCGCCGGGCGGGATCGACGCGGGCGCGGGCTGGCGCCACCTCGCCGCGGCCGGCCGCCCCGGCGCCGCCGGCGTCACCGTCGCCGTCCTCGACACCGGGATCGCCTACCGGTCGCTCGGCGGTCGCTTCGCCGCCAGTCCCGACTTCACCCCCAGCCAGTTCGTGCCGGGATACGACTTCGTCGCCCGCGACGGGCTGCCGCTGGACCGCAACGGGCACGGGACCCACGTCGCCGGGACGATCGCCGAGAAGACCGACAACGCGATCGGGCTGACCGGTCTCGCCTACGAAGCGAAGCTGATGCCGGTGCGGGTCCTGGCCGGCGACGGCACCGGCTACGCGACCACGATCGCGAAGGGGATCCGGTTCGCGATCTCAAACCACGCGCAGGTGATCAACATGAGCTTCAACTTCGACTGTGGCGAGCGGGTGCCGATGGTCGACGAAGCACTGCGTGCGGCCTATGCGCACGGGATCGTCACCGTCGCCTCCGCCGGCAACCTGTCGCGAGGGCAGGGCCGAGGCGAGAAGTGCGTCTCCGGCCCGGCGACGGGCCCGCGGGTGATCGGGGTCGGCGGCGTCACCGAGGGCGGCTGCCTCGGTCGCTACTCGCTGGCGGGGGCGGCGATCGACGTCGTCGCGCCCGGCGGCGGCGCGCCCCGGCGGGGCTGCGCCTCGGTCCTGGCGCGACCGATCTACCAGGTGACGCTGAGGCATGGCTCAACCGACGAATTCGCGATCCCCGCCTCCTACACGGGCACCTCGATGGCTGCCGCGCACGTCTCCGGGGTCGCCGCGATGGTGCTCGCCAGCGGCGTGCTGGCGCCGCGGCTGGGCCCGAGGGCCCGCGTCGACGCGGTCATCCGCCAACTGCGCCGCAGCGCCCGCGACCTCGGCCTCCCCAGGCTCCAGCAGGGAGCCGGGCTGATCGACGCGGGGCAGGCCACCGAACCCCGGGGTCCGACTCCGGCTAAGTAGTGCGGACGATGATCACGCTGCAGGGAGCGTGATGGGAGATTTTGTTCGGCACGCTGCCGAGCAGGAAGCGGCGGGCGCCGTGCATGCCCTTGTTGCCGACCACGATCAGGTCGGCCTTGGTGTCTTCGGCGACCTTGAGGATCCCCTCCGCCGGATCGCCCTCGACCGGGTGGGTCTGAACCTCGATCCCCTCTTTGCGGGCATCGGCGGCGGCGGCGTCGAGGACGAGGTTGACGTCCTCGCGCGGCCCCAGCTCGTACTGGACGTCGGCGGGAGCGTCGCGCTGCTGGTCCTTCACCTTGCGCTCGGGGAGCGGCGCGTAGGCGCTGACGATGCTGAGGGTCGCGCCCGAGAGCTTGGCCAGGTCGAGAGCCTGCCGCACCGCCTCTCCGGCAGTCTCGGACCCGTCGGTTCCAACCACGATGCGAGTGAACACGCCCCGTCTCCTCTGCTCGGTCGCTGAACGAGCCCGATACTAACGCTGGCGAGCGGGGAGATCGCGGAAGCCGTCGCCGAGGATCTCGGTCGGGGTGGTCGCCAGGCGCACGATCGCGATCGCCATCGAGACGATCAGGCAGACGACGAGCACCACCATTCCCGCTTTCCAGATCCAGGGCACGCGCGCAACCCTAGCCGGGGTTAGGCTTGGGGCATGGCACTGGAGAGGGTCGCCGAGGGGGTCTGGCTGCTGCGCGGCGATTTCCGCAGCGCCATGAACGTCTACTTCATCGAGGACGGCGACGGCGTCGTCCAGTTCGACGCCGGGACCAAGGGCATGCGCAGGAAGGCGCGGGCGGCGGCGGAGCGGCTCGGCGGGGTCAAGCGGGTGGTGCTCGGCCATGCCCACGCCGACCACCGCGGCACCGCTCCCTACATGGGGGCGCCGGTCTTCTGCCACCCCGACGAAGTCGCCGATGCGGAAGGCGACGCCGCGATCGCCCCGTACATGGACCTCGCGCAGCTGCCGGTGGCACCGGTGCGCTGGATCTACCCCTTCCTGCTCAAACGCTGGGACGGCGGCTCGGTGAAGATCGCCGGCACCGTCGCCGAGGGCGACGAGGTCGCCGGCTTCCAGGTCCTCCACTTCCCCGGCCATGCGCCGGGGCTGATCGGGCTCTGGCGCGAGAGCGATCGGGTGGCGCTGGTCTCCGACGTCGTCTACCTGGTCGACTCCGCACGGCTGAAACCGCTGCCCGAGGGCGAGGCCAGCGTCCCCCACCCCGCCTGGGCCTGGGACCACGCGAAGGCGAAGGAGTCGGTGCGCAAGCTGGCCGCCCTCGACCCGCAGGTGCTCGGCGCCGGTCACGAGCACCCGCTGCGCGGCGAGAGCCTGCGGGCGACGCTGGAACGGGCGGCCGAGAAGTACTGAGGCGGCGCGCGGCGGCGGGCATCGCGCGCGCGGCTGCCATAAGTTGCCACTCCTGATGATCGCGACCTACGCCTCGGCGGCGCTGATCTGCGCCGCTTCGCTGCTGGTGGGGCGCGCCGTCCTCTCCCTGGCGGGGAGACGGACCTGGTCCTGGCTGGAGCCGGGGGTCGGGCTGGCGGCGGTGCTGGCGGTGACCGGGCTGCTGGCGCGGGCGCCGGGCCATGGGACCAGCGCCACGGTCGGCCTCGCCGCGCTGCTGATCGCCGCCGCCCTGCTGGTCCGGCGGCTGCCCTACGAGGCCTCGGGGGCGCTGCGGGCGGGGCTGCCGGTGGCGCTCGTCCTCCTCCTCGTGCTGGCGATCCCGTTCGCGGTCAGCGGCCGCTGGGGCTTGCTCGGGGTCGGCTTCAACAACGACCTGGGACTGCACCTGGCCTGGGCCGAGTGGCTGCGCAGCGGCTTCGGGCCCGCGCCCGACACCGGTTACCCGCTGGGCCCGCACGGGCTGGCGGTGGCGACCGCGGCGGTGCCCGGGGTCGGGCTGGGACAGGCGTTCGTCGGCGAGATCGTCGCGATCGGGGCGCTGACGGGACTGACCGCGCTCGGCGCCCTGCGCGAGCTGACGGCCGGCCGGCGGCTGCTGGCCGCGGTCCTTGTCGCCCTCCCCTACCTTGCCGCCTCCTACTTCGCCCAGGCCGCCTTCAAGGAGACCGCCGAGGCGCTCTTCGTGCTCGCCTTCGTCGTCTTCCTCTGCGATCCCGGGCGCCCCGTTGGCGGCGGCCGGGCGCGCCTGCGCTACGCGCTGCCGCTGCTGGCCCTGGCCGGCGGCATCTTCTTCTCCTACAGCTTCGCGGGGCTGGCCTGGCCGATCGCCATCGGCGCCTGCTGGAGCCTGACCCAGCCGCCGGTGCGCCTGGCGCTGCGGCCGCGGGCGCTGCTGCGCTTCCTGCTGCGGCCGGCGACGCTGCTGGCGATCGTGATCCTCGCCGCCCTCGCCGTGGCGGCGACCCTGGTCGGGCCCTTCGGCTTCGCCAGCAGCTTCAACAAGGTCGCCGGCAGCAATACCTACGGCCCGGTCTCGCCGATCGAGGCGCTGGGGATCTGGCCGGCGCCGAACTACCGTCTCGACGCCGCCGGGGGAGCCCACCTGACCGGCCTCGCGGCGACGATCGCGGTGCTCGCCCTGCTCGCCGGCGTCGCCTGGTGGGTGCGGCGGCGCGAGCTCACGGTCCCGGTCGCGCTCGGCGCCAGCGCCCTCCTCTACCTCGTCTCCCTTCCCTTCAGCGGCGACTACTCGCAGGCCAAGGCGCTGATGATCGCCGCCCCCCTGGCGATGCTCGTCGCGATCCGCCCGCTCTTGACCGAGTTCCCCGGCCGACGGGCCGATAAGTCGAGCGACGCCGGACATATCGGCCCATCGGCGGCGCGGATTGCCTGGTCGGGGCTGGCGGTGGTGTTCGTGGGGGGCGCGATCTATTCGAGCTTCTTGGTGCTGCGGGACGCGCCGGTGGGGCCGCCGGGGCACGGCAGCGAGCTGCGCGCCTTCCTGCCGGTCGTGCACGGGCAGCCGGTGCTCTACGCCGGCCAGGACCGCTACGCCGCCTACGACCTGCTCGGGGCCGACACGCACGTGCCGCTGGTCGAGTTCCCCGACCTCGACGTCGACCCCAACCCGGAGAAGCCGTTCGACACCGGCGACGCCTACAGCCCGGCCGACTTCGACTCGTTCTCGCGCGGGACCCTCGACCGCTTCGACTACGTGATCACCGGCCGCGCCGCCTGGAACAGCCAGGCGCCCGCCAACTTCAGGCGGATCGCGGTGACTCCCTCCTACGTCCTCTGGAAGCGCACCGGGCCCACCCCCGAAGACCGCCATGTCCTGCTCGAGGGGACCGAGGCCGGCGCCTTCGCCGACTGCGCCGCCCCGGAGGTCCGCATCCTGCTCGCCAATCGCGGCCGGGCCTCGCTCTTCCCCGGTGCCGTGCTTGGGCCGAAATCCGCCTGGGAGCAGGGCAGCGTCCTCGACACGGGAGCCGAGACCTCGCAGTCGCTGGCGCTGCCGGCCGGCGCCTGGAACCTCTCGATCCAGTACTTCTCGCCCTTCGACCTGACCCTGACCGCGCCCGGGTTCCGCGAGGACCTGGCGGCCGCGCTCGACGGCCAGCGGCCGAACACGATCAGCCTCGGCAACAACGGCCAGTTCTGGCCCGCCGGCCGCTACGAGAGCGAAGGCGGCAGGACCAGGTTCACGCTGCGCAGCGTCGATCCGACCTCGCTGCAGAGCCTCAGCGGCTATGACGGCAAGGCCTACGTCGGCGAGCTGGTCGCCGTGCCCGCCAGGTCCCACCGGATCGTGCCGCTGAGCCAGGCCTGCAACTCCTGGATCGATTGGTACGAATCCCGTGCCGCGCCATAAGGCCGTCTGACCGAGCGAGGACGCCGAGATGCGAAGCGTCAGACGGCCTTAGCCGCGAGTCTCTCCGGCGGGACGCGTACGACGTCCCAGACGGCGCCGGTCTTCTCGAGGCCGTCGATGACCATCGCCGAGATGTCGACCTGGAAGCGGCCGAGGCCGTGGGTGGCGGAGGTCGGGAAGGCGTGGTGGTTGTTGTGCCAGGCCTCGCCGAAGGTCGGGATGGCGATCAGCGCCAGATTGCGCGACTGGTCGCTGGTCTCGAAGTCGCGGTTGCCGAAGACATGGCAGAGCGAGTTGATGCTGTAGGTGAAGTGGTGGAGGACGAAGACACGGACGAGGCCGCCCCAGAGCAGCCCGGTAAAGGCGGCGAAGAGGGTGCCGCCGATGACCCAACCGAGGAAGAAGGGCAGCAGCAGGCCGCCGATCGCCCAGTAGATGAAGGTGCGGTCGACCCTGCTGACGATCGGGTCCTTGAGCAGGTCCGGCGCGAAGCGTTCCTTGTTGCCGCGCTGGGTGTGGATGAATAGCCAGCCCATGTGCGCGTGGTAGAGGCCGCGCAGGGCGCCGCTCCAGCCGTGGCCGTGGTCGACGTGGGGGCTGTGGGGGTCGCCGAGTTCGTCGGAGAAGGCGTGGTGCTTGCGATGGTCGGCGACCCAGGAGATGACCGGGCCCTCGATCGCCGCCGAGCCGAGGATCGCCAACAGGCCGTGCAGCCACGGCTTCGCCTTGAAGGCGCGGTGGGTGAGGTGGCGGTGGAAGCCGACCGTGATCCCGAGCCCGGTGAAGAAGTAGAGGCCGACGAAGAGGAAGACGTCGCTCCAGTGCAGCGCCTTGCCCCAGACCTGCCAGCCGGCGAGGCCGATCGCGACGAACGGGATCAGCGTCACCAGGCCGGTGACGATGCGGTCGCGGGTCTCGTTCTCGACAGGTTGGATGTCGGATGGAAGTGGGCCTGCGGCGGAAGACACTGCCGCCGATGATAGGGCGCAAAGATGAAGCGTGGCGTAAATGAGTGTCACATCGAGGCCGACGGGCCGAAAAGTCGACTCAAAGTCGACTTTTCGGCCCGTCGGCCGGTTGTTAGGGTGGATTTATGGCCTTCGCTGACACCGGTCGGCTGCGAAGAGAGATCGAGGCCCGGATCCCCGAGCGGCCGTTTGCGGTCGAGTTCTGGGATGGGACCCGGCTCCCGTCGACCTCCGGCGGTGGCCCCACCTTCAGCGTCCTCTCCCCCCGCGCCGCCGCCCACGTGCTGCGGGCGCCGGGTCAGCTCGGGCTCGGCCGCGCCTACGTCAGCGGCGAGCTCGAGGTCGACGACATCGACGCGGTGATCGCCCTGCTCGACGGCTGGCAAGCGCCGGCGCTCGACGGCGCCGACAAGCGGGCGCTGCTGCTCGGCACCGCCCGCGCCGCCGGGCTGACGAAGCCGCCGCCGCGGCCGGCCGCCGAGCTGCGCCCGAGCGGCCGCCGTCACAGCAAGGAGCGCGACGCCCGCGCCGTCCGCCACCACTACGACGTCTCCAACGAGTTCTTCGAGCTCTTCCTCGGGGAGACGATGGTCTACAGCTGCGCGATCTGGCGCGACGGCACGATGAAGACCCTGAAGGAAGCCCAGGAGGAGAAGCTGGAGACGGTCGCCCGCAAGCTGGCGCTGAAGGAGGGCGACCGAGTCCTCGACGTCGGCTGCGGCTGGGGCGGCTTCCCGCTCTGGGCCGCGAGCAGGCACGGGGCCAGCGTCGTCGGCATCACCCTCTCCCCTCCCCAGGCGGAAAAGGCGCGCCGGCGCGCCGAGCAGGCCGGGGTCTCCGATCGGGTCGAGATCCGGGTCATGGACTATCGCGACCTCGCCGGCGAACGCTTTGACGCGATCGCCAGCATCGGCATGGTCGAGCACGTCGGCGCCTCCCAGATCGACGTCTACGCCGAGACGCTGGCGCGGATGCTGAAGCCGGGCGGGCGCCTGCTCAACCACGGCATCGCCCGCCTGCGCCACACCGACGCTGAGGCCGGCGCCTTCTCCGAGCGCTACGTCTTCCCCGATGCGGCGCCGCTGCACCTCTCGCGCAACCTGCTGGCGCTGGAACGGGCCGGCTTCGTCACCCACCACGTCGAGGGCTTCGCCCCCGACTACGCCGAGACCCTGCGCCACTGGGCGAACAACCTCGACGAGAACCTCGACGAGGCGATTCGACTCGCCGGCCCGGAACGGGTCCGCGTCTGGCGCCTCTACCTCCGCGCCGCCCGCAACGGCTTCCTCAGCGGCTTCACCGACATCTACCAGGCCCGCTGCAGCCTCCCCTCCTAAGCGAACTGCATCAACTTTCCGGGCCGGCAGCCCAGAAAGTTGATGCAGTTCAGGTGGGGAAGCCGTCGCCGACGTCCGGGATCGCCCAGTCGGCGCCGGCAGCGGCCAGTTCCTCGACGCTGTAGCGGCCGGTGGCGACGCCGACGACCCTGATGCCGGCTCCGTGGCCGGCGCTGACGTCGCGCGGCGTGTCGCCGACGGCGATCGTCACCCCGAGATCGAGCGGCGTGCCGGCGATCGCGCCGCCGCGTTCGATCCCCTTCCGGGTCAGCTCGGTGCGGTCGCGCGAGTCCGAGCCGTAGCCACCGAAGCTGAAGTAGCGGTTGAGGCCGCCGCGGGCGAGCTTGAGGTGGGCGGCGGCTTCGATGTTGCCGGTGACGATCCCGAGCAGGACGCCCCGCTCGACCAGCCGCGGCAGCAGCTCCTCGACACCGGGCTTCACTTCGTAGCCAGGCGACTCGGCGACGGCGTCGTCGAGGTGGCCGAGGTAGCAGGCGATCGCCGCCGCACGCTCTTCGAGACTGCCCTCCCGCCCCATCACCTCGCGGAAGACGATCTCAGCGATTTCGGGATCCGTCATGCCGGCGTGGGTGTGCTCCTCGATGTTCGCTTCAACTCCGTAGAGCTGCTCGAAGGCACGCTGCCAGGCGACGGCGCCGGCCCCGCCCGTGTAGAGCAGGGTGCCGTCGATGTCGAAGAGGACGGCGCGGATGTCACTCACCTATGAGATCTCTTTGACTCAGGGAATAGAGAAGGGCGAGGGAGGGCAGCACCAACACCGCTGCCGCGGCGAAGACGACGAAGACCGTGACCAGGGTCGGGTCGGGCGCGGCGGCCTGGTCGATCCGCAGCGAGGTCGGCAGCAGGTACGGAAACTGCGCCACCCCCCACCCCCAAATCACAGCCACCACCGCCCCCGCCGCCAACGGCCGCAAAAACACCCGGCCGATGGGCCGATAAGTCGAGTCAGGGCCGACATTTCGGCCCATCGGCCGGAGGAGGATGGACAGCAGGGCGAGACCGCAGAGGGTGGAGAGGATCACGAGCGGCAGGCCCTGGTCGACGAGGCGGTCGAAGACGTAGCGGGCTTCGGCGTGCAGCTCGACCAGGCCGATCGCCGCCGCGACCCCGGCGACGGCGGCCGCGGCCAGCGCCCGCCGCACAAAGTAGCGCTCGAGGTCCGCCTCGCCCGCCCGGCGGGCGTCGCCGACCAGGAAGACGGCCGAGAGGTAGGCGCCGGTGGCGACGAACATCGCCCCGGTCAGCAGCGGCAGCGGCTCCAGCCAGCTCGAGAAGGCGTCGCCGTTGCCGCCGGCGGGGACGTTGCCGGAGGCGATCGCACCGACCGTGGCGCCCATGAAGAACGGGGTGAGGACGGAGGAGAGAGCGAAGGTCGCCCCCGCCGCCCGGCGCGCCGAGAGCCCCTCGATCGACTTGCGGAAGGCGAAGCCGGCGCCGCGCAGGACGATCCCCAGCGCGGCCAGGGCGATCGGCACGTAGAGGGTGGTGAAGACGGCGCTGAAGGCGGGCGGGAAGGCGGTCCAGAGGACGACGAGGATGAAGATCAGCCAGACGTGGTTGGCCTCCCAGACCGGCGTCAGCGAGCGCTGGATCAGCGCCCGCGGCCGCTCGCCCTTCGCGGCATCCCCGGCGATCAGATCCCAGAACCCACCGCCGAAGTCCGCGCCCCCGAACAGCGCGTAGAACGTCGCCCCCACCCAAAGAATCCCCGCCGCCACATCGGCCTTGCTCATACGCCCCACCCCTCCGTGCGGCCGGCGGGCCGATAAGTCGAGTCAGGGGCGACATTTCGGCCCATCGGCCTCATCGGGAGCCCTCCGGCGGGGCGTAGGGGGTGCCGTTGGGGTCGGCGGCGCCCTCGCGCCAGCGGCGTGACATCCCGCGTAGGACCTTGATCGCGATCGTGCCGAGGGCGGCGTAGACGAGCAGGACGAGGCCGAAGCTGAACCAGATCCCGTCGGCCTCGGTGACCGCTTCGGAGGTCCGCATGTAGCCCTGGACGATCCAGGGCTGGCGGCCGACCTCGGTGACGATCCAGCCGCACCAGAGGGCGAGGATCGAGGCGGCGCCGGAGACCGCGACCGCGCGCAGGAACCAGGGCGTCCGCGGGATGTCGCGCTTTTTCCACCAGACCCAGGCGAACCAGACCCCGAGCAGCAGCAGCGCCGTGCCGATCCCGACCATCGCGTCGAAGGCGAGGTGCAGCAGCGTGTTCGCCGGCGGTCGTTCGTCGACCGGGATGTCCGCCAGCCCGACGACCTTGGTGTCGGCGCTGAAGCCGACCAGGAAGGAGTCGAGGTCGGGGATCGGGATCGCCCCCTTGACCCCGTCGGAGGTGCAGACGCCGCCGACGTACTCGGTCTGGTGGCTGCCGGTCTCCTGGATGCACTCCATGCCGGCGAACTTGGCCGGCTGGTGGTCGGCGACCGCGCGCGCCGCGGTGTCGCCGACGAAGAGCTGGATCGGGGTCGCGACGAGGCCGATGGTGAGCGGGATCAGCAGTCCCAGCCGGTGCAGGCGGTCGCGCCGGCCCTTCAGCATCCCGACCGCGTAGATCGAGGCGACGAGGAAGCCGACCACCATGTAGGCGGCGAGGATCATGTGCGGCACCTCGTAGCCGGTGGCCGGGTTGAAGAGGACCTTCAGCGGCTCGACGTCGACCACCTTGCCGGCTGCGTCCAGGGTGAAGCCCTGGGGCTGGTTCATCCAGGCGTTGGCGGCGACGACCGAGAAGGCACCGCCGATCCCGGTCACGACCATCGGCACCCCGGACCAGAAGTGGGCCCAGCCGGAGAGCCGCTTCCAGCCGTAGATGTAGATCGCGAGGAAGATCGCCTCGAGGAAGAAGAAGATGCCCTCGATGGCGAAGGCGACCCCGAAGGCCGCCCCGAAGCGGTCCATGAACTCGGGCCAGAGCAGGCCGAACTCGAAGCTGAGCACGGTCCCGGTGACGGCACCAACCGCGAAGGTGACCGCCATCGCCTTCGACCAGCGCCGCGCCAGCTCCAGCGCGTCGCCGTCGCCCCTCTTCAGGCCGATGTAGTTGGCGAGGAGGATCGTCGCCGGCAGCGCCACCCCGAGGCAGGAGAGGACGATGTGGAAGCCGAGCGTGAACGCCATCTGCTCGCGGGCGGCGAGCAGGTTGGATGCCGACGCGGCCAGTGGGAGCGCGTCGAGCGAGAGCATGGGCCGACCCTATTCCCCGCGGCGGGCGTTGCGATAGCGGCGGATCAGGGCGTTGGTGGAGCTGTCGTGGCGCAGCTTCGGCTCCGCCTCGGCCTGCAGCTCGGGGATGATCTTCACCGCCAGGACCTTGCCCAGCTCGACCCCCCACTGGTCGAAGGAGTCGATGCCCCAGACCGCCCCCTGGGTGAAGACGCTGTGCTCGTAGAGCGCCACCAGCGAGCCCAGGGTCTCCGGCGTCAGGCGCTCGGCCAGGATCGTGTTCGAGGGCCGGTTGCCCTCCATCACCCGGTGCGGGACGACGTCCTCGGCGGTCCCCTCCTCACGCACCTGCTCGGGCGTTTTGCCGAAGGCCAGCGCCTCGCCCTGGGCGAAGACGTTGGACATCAGAAAATCATGATGGTCGCCGAGCGGGTTCAGCGACTGGCAGAAGCCGATGAAGTCGCAGGGGATCAGCCGCGTCCCCTGGTGGATCAGCTGGTAGAAGGAGTGCTGGCCGTTGGTCCCCGGCTCGCCCCAGTAAATCGCCCCGGTGTCGTAGTCGACACGGGCGCCGTCGACGGTCACGTGCTTGCCGTTGGACTCCATCGTCAGCTGCTGCAGGTAGGCCGGGAAGCGGTGCAGGTACTGGTCGTAGGGGAAGACGCCGGCGGTCTGGGCGCCGAAGAAGTCCGAGTACCAGACCGCCAGCAGGCCCATCAGCAGCGGCAGGTTGGCGCCCAGCGGCGCCTCGCGGAAGTGCTCGTCCATGGCGTGGAAGCCGGCCAGCATCTCGGCGAAGCGGGCCGGGCCGATCGCCAGCATCGTCGAGAGCCCGATCGCCGAATCCATCGAGTAGCGGCCTCCCACCCACTCCCAGAAGCCGAACATGTTCTCGGTGTCGATGCCGAACTTCGCTACCTCGTCGGCGTTGGTGGAGACGGCGACGAAGTGCTTGGCGACGGCGGCCTCGTCGCCGCCGAGACCGGCCAGCGACCACTCGCGGGCGGAGTGCGCGTTGGTCATCGTCTCCAACGTCGTGAAGGTCTTCGAGGAGATGATGAAGAGGGTCTGCTCCGGGTCGAGGTCGCGCGTGGACTCGACGAAGTCGGTGGCGTCGACGTTGGAGACGAAACGGAAGGTCATCTCCCGGCGCGAGTAGTGCCGGAGCGCCTCGTAGGCCATCACCGGCCCGAGGTCCGAGCCGCCGATGCCGACGTTGACGACGTTGCGGATCGGCTTACCGGTGTGGCCGAGCCACTCGCCGGAGCGGACCCGCTCGGCGAAGTCGCCCATGCGGTCGAGCGTCTCGTGCACCTCCTTGACGGCGTCGACGCCGTCGACCAGCAGCGAGCGGCTGCGCGGCATCCGCAGCGCCACGTGGAGGACGGCGCGGTCCTCGGAGACGTTGATGTGCTGGCCGGCGAACATCGCTTCGCGCCGCTCCTCGACCCCGCGCTGGCGGGCCAGCTCGCCGAGCAGCAGCAGCGTCTCGTCGGTGACCCGGTTCTTGGAGAAGTCGAGGTGGAGCCCGGCGCCGTCGGCGACCAGGCGCTCGCCGCGCTCGGGGTCGGCAGCGAAGAGATCGTGCAGGTGGGTGCCCTCGATCTCCTCGTAGTGGCGCTGCAGCTCGCCCCAGGCGGGCAGCCCCCGCAGCGGCGAGCGCTCGCTCACCCGGCCGTGACCTCCCGCTGGGAGGAGATCGACTTCAGCAGCTCTTCCCACGACTTGTTGAAGCTCTCCTTGCCCTCGACCTGGAGGCGATCGGCGAGCGCGGCGACGCCGATCCCGGCCTGCTCGAACTCCTTCAGGACCGCCTCGGCGTTGCCGCCGTCGGGCGGGAAGAGGTCGCCGACCTCGCCGTGGTCGGCGAAGGCGAGCAGGGTCGGCTCCGGCATCGTGTTGACCGTGA
>Ga0070691_10000049_pt1 | contig 33109 bp, 29 predicted proteins | sample KBSK1101metaG_FD_64673 | JGI IMG/M metagenome (GOLD analysis project Ga0070691, IMG submission 64673) | Corn, switchgrass and miscanthus rhizosphere microbial communities from Kellogg Biological Station, Michigan, USA - KBS K1-10-1 metaG | ecosystem: Host-associated > Plants > Roots >... | reverse complement strand
ACGCCTGGAACAACGCCGGCACCGGCCACGCCGCGCTCTGCGAACTGAACTACACGCCCGAGGGCAAAGACGGTTCGATCGACATCTCGCGCGCGCTGAAGGTCTATTCGGAGTTCGATCTCTCGCGTCAGTTCTGGTCGTACTTGGTTCGCAAGGGCGCCGTCGGCGCGCCCGAGTCGTTCGTGCACACCGTTCCGCACGTCAGCTTCGTGCGCGGTTCCGACGACGTCGACTTCCTGCGCAAGCGTTTCGCGGCGATGAGCGCGCATCATTGCTTCTCCGGCATGGAGTACACCGAGAACCACGACGTCCTGGCGAAGTGGATGCCGCTCGTGATGGAGGGCCGCGATCCGTTCGAGCCGGTCGCCGCGACCTACACGACCGCCGGCACCGACGTCGATTTCGGCGCGCTCGCGCGCGCCATGCTCGCCTATCTCGGCACGCAGCCGGGCTTCACCGCATCGTACGGTCATCGCGTCACCGATCTCAAGCGGGCTGCCGACGGGCGCTGGACCGTGACCGTGCGCGATAGCGCCTCGGGCTCGAAGCGGACCGTCAGCGCGAAGTTCGTCTTCCTCGGCGCCGGCGGCGGCGCGCTCGCGTTGTTGCAGAAGTCCGGCATCCCCGAGGGCAAGGGCTTCGGCGGATTTCCGGTCAGCGGCATCTGGCTGCGCAGCGATAACCCCGCGCTCGCCGATCGTCACGACGCCAAGGTCTACGGCAAAGCCTCGGTCGGCGCGCCGCCGATGTCGGTGCCGCATCTCGATACGCGCTACGTCGACGGCAAGCGCGCGCTGCTGTTCGGTCCGTACGCCGGGTTCTCGACCAAGTTCCTCAAGCACGGTTCGTACGCGGACCTGTTCGCCTCGATCAACGGCGGCAACCTCGGCTCGATGCTGGCGGTCGGGCGCGACAACTTCGACCTGACGAAGTACCTCGTCGGCGAAGTCTTGCAGTCGCTGCAGAAGCGGTTCGAATCGCTCAAACTGTTCTTCCCGGATGCGAAGCCCGAGGATTGGCGGCTGGAAGTGGCCGGCCAACGCGTACAAGTGATCATGCCCGACGCGAAGACCGGCGGCAAGCTACAGTTCGGCACCGAGGTGATCACCGCCGGCGACGGTTCGCTCGCGGCCATCCTGGGCGCGTCGCCCGGCGCGTCGACCTCGGTCGCGATCATGCTCAACGTCATCAAGACCGCATTCGCGGATCGCCTCGCCGGCTGGACGCCCAAGATCGTCGAGATGATCCCGTCCTACGGCCGCTCGATCTCCGACGACGCGGCGCTGGCCGCCAGCGTCCGCGCCGACACGAACGCGGCCCTCAAGCTCGAGCGCTGATCGCCTCTAGTTGTATCCGCTGCAGGGCGTGGGGAGCGGAACGGGTACCGGCGTCGACGCCGGCACGGGTGCGTAGAACAGATCGTGTAGCGCTTGGACCTGCGGTACGGTCAGCGTGGTGAATCCCTGGAACTTCGGCCAGACCTCGATCGCTCGCGCGCCGAGGATGAGGCCTTGCGTGATCGTCTCCGGCCAGATACACCCCATCCCTCCGGGTGACGCCGTCTGGAAATTGATCGGCGGCCCGTCCGCCTTGATCGCATTGTAGACGGCCAAGTCGGCCGTCAGCGGCGTCTGCAGGGCGTGATTGTCGAGGATGCACAGATCGCCGAGCTTCGTGCGGCACGCCGCCATCACGGTCTTGGTGAACCCGGCGTCGACGCCGCTGTCGGCGTTCTCGTATGCGTTGAAGGTGAAGTCGACGGGCGTGCTCGTCCAGGCCGCGTAATCGTCGACCGCGCCGCTCAGACATGCCTGTTCCGCTTGATCGTCGTATCCCGCGGTCTTCAGATGGGCCTTGCCGATGGGGCCACTGGTCGTGACGAACGGTTCGTCGGTCTGCGCGGCGCACGACGTGACGGCGACCGCGCGGATCAGCGGCTCTGCATCGTACTGCGCCGCGACTTTGCCCAGGAACGATCGCCAAGACGCGATGTAGGGCGGCGTCCAAAACGCGCCCACGGTGAGCAGGCACGAATCTTCGACGCCGCCGCAGCCGGCTGGGTTACGATAGATCCTGACGGGCCCACCGATGCTCTTCGCCCAAGCCGGAGCGTTGCTGCCCCCATAAATCCGGAGCTTCACGCCGAGCGGTGCGGATGGATTGGCGTCGTTATACGTGCGTACCGCCGCGAGAGCCGCGTCGACCGCGGTCCGGTCGATCGCGCCGTTGCTGACCGGCTGCATCTGGCTCCAGGTCGCGTTGATGACGATGCCGCCGAAGAGCCCGGGAAACGCGTCGACGTTCGAGATATCGAAGGCCGGCTGCGCATTGTCGGTGTTGTGCCAACTGATGTCCTGCATGTCGATCAGCCCACGCAGCAGAGCCTTCGGCGCGCCGAGCCCGACCGGTGCGATCGTAGCGGTGGGAGAGGGCGTCGCGACGACGCCGCGCGCGCAGGCCGCGAGCGCGAAGATGGTGAGCAGGCATGCGAGGCGCACAGTTGGACCGTCAGGCGATCTCAAGTTCCGCGACATGCGTCGTGGGCCTCGGGGGCGCGATGCCGTCTTCGCGCATACCGTCCAGATGCAGAGCGATCGCTTCGCGCATGTTGGACTCGATCTCGGCCAACGAACGTCCGGTGGAAACGCAACCCGGAAGGTCCGGCACGTAGGCGCTATAGTTCGTCTCCGCCTCCTCGATCACGATCGCGTACTTCATGGTTCATCGCTCCATTGGGCCTGTCGTACGATCGACTTCCAGGTTGCTTTGCTAAGCCGTTCGCTCAACCTCCCGTGATCGGGCAGCGTTACCCGCCCGCGTTTCGTCGGGTGGACGAACTGGCGGTGGCTACCGCGGCGGCGCGGGACCTCTCGCCAACCGTCCGCGGCGAGACGCCACAGGACCTCGCGCAGCGTGGGTAGCCTCATTGATCAGGCCAGTGCGTTGACGAGGTCGGCGGCGTCCGTGGCTTTGTAGAAGGCGTTGTCGGTCTCGCTGATGGCCGGCGCCCACGGGTCGATCTGCTTCTTGTCCGTCGGCAGATGGACGGTCGGGCCGGCGGCGTCGGAGTAGTCGCTGCCGCCGAACGGGGCGAAGCCGTGGCTCTCGCGGTGCGCGAGCACGAGCGCGTTCACGTCGCGCTCGGCGGCGAGCGCTTTCGTACGGACGTCGTCGCCCAGACGCGTATCCTTGGCGATGGCGTCGTAGGTCGCGATGGCGGGTCGATCGGCGTGCCACGGCAAGCCCTTCGACTGCGGGAAGCGGACCATGCCGTCGATCGAGCCGATGTCGTCGCGCAGTGCCGCGCGCTCCCGTGGGTCGCGCGCGGCCGCCGCCATCGCATCGTTGAGCGATTTCACCCCGGCGCGCATCGTCGCGATCTTCTGCGGATCGAGATCGAGCACGTCGAACGCCGCGGCCGGGCCGAACGTATCGCCGGGAACGCCGTACTTCGTCCGCATCACATCGGCGACGGCCGCGCGCGCCATCGCCTGCGGGTCGTCCTCGTGCGACGCGATCGCTTCGGCGATCGTGCTGGGCGTGCCGGGCGAGAGCATCGTCTCCGGGGACGCGGCGAGATACTTCACGCCGACGCCCGAGAGCGCGTCGGCGAAGCCGAGCGAGGCCATCAGGCATTGGTTCGCGACCACGCCGTCGACATTGCGGCCCGCGTCCTCCGGATGCTCCTTCGCATGGAGCGCGACGCCGTCGGCGATCGCCTGCGCGATCTTGGGCATCGGCATCACATGATGGGTGCTGTCGGCCTCGAGCCCGCCGCCGTCGCCCGCGCCGTGATCGACCAGGTCGATCCAGGTCTGCTTCGCGCCGGACTTCTGCGCCTCGTCGAGCGTGTGCGCCACGAACCGCGCGAGATTCGTCTCGCTCGCCATGTCGTGCGCCTTGCCGATATGCGCGTCGCCGATCTCGCCGTGGGCGATGGCGTAGTCGTTGGTGTGCAACGCGCCGCCGCCGCCCGAGGTGGTATCCTCGACGGCGAACCCGATGCGCGGGTGCTTGGCGCTCACGTCGATCGCCTGGCGTAGCACCTCGTTCTGCGACAGGTCGAGATTGTTATCGCCGTCGCGATAGATACCGAACTCCAGCGCCCGCTGGGCCGGCACGATGGTGGTCTGCATGGTAGCCTCCTCGGAAATAGTCGTTCCGAGGGTCTACTGCTCGCCGAACCGCGCCTGACAAGAGGCGCGGCGTTCCTATTTCGATCTCGCCTTGGCGGCGTCGTACGCCAGGGCTGCTTTGATGAGCGCCTTGAGCTTGGGCGCGTCGACCTTGTCGCCTTCGAAGAAGTCGATCGCGCGCCGCTGATTGCCCTCGAGGCCGGCATTGAACAACTCGTGAGGATCCTTGAGATGCGCGCCCTTGTCGAAGGTGATCTTCACCTTCCCCTTGTGCGGATTCATCACGCAGATCAGGCCGTGCCGGTAATACGTCGGCGTGCCCATCCACTTCCAGTCCTCGACCATCTCGGGATCCGTGTCGAGGAGCAACTTGCGCAGTTTCGCGAGCACGTCTCCGCGCCAGTCGCCGGTCTCGCGGATCATCTCGTCGACTTTCTCTGAAGGCTTCATGACCGGGGATTGACTCAGCGGCGGCGACGGACCTTCGATTGGTAGACCATCCGCGGCTTGGGCGCTTCGACGCTCGCTTCGGGGAACAGCGGGTTGACCGAGCGCTCGATGCGTTTCCCGATGATGTGCTCGATGCGCCGGATCAACGGCTCTTCGTCGTCGGCGGCGAACGTGATCGCGTCGCCGGCGGCTTGCGCGCGAGCCGTCCGTCCGACGCGGTGGACGTAGTCCTCGGGGGCCATCGGGACGTCGAAGTTCACGACGTGACCGAGCTGGTGGATGTCGATGCCGCGAGCGGCGATATCGGTCGCGACCAGGACGCGGACGCGGCCGTGCTTGATGTGCTCGAGCGCGCGTTCGCGCTGCCCTTGCGAGCGATCGCCGTGCATCAGCGCGACCGGGATCTGCGCGCGCTGGAGCGCGATCGCGAGACGGTTGGCGCGGGCCTTGGTGCGGGTGAACGCGATCGCGGACGAGATCGAGTCGTCTTTGAGCAGCTCGAGGAAGAGCGCCGTCTTGTGCTCTTGCGGAACGGCGTAGAGCGTCTGCGTCAGCGTCTCGACGTTCTGCGCTTCGAGCGAGAGCTCGACGCGGACCGGGTCGACCAAGATGTCGCGGACCAATCCGTGGATCGCGGGCGGCATGGTGGCGGAGAAGAAGAGCGTCTGTTCGATCGCGGGGAGCTTGCCCATGATCCGCCGCACGATCGGCAGAAACCCGATGTCCAGCATGCGATCGGCCTCGTCGAGCACGACGATGTTCACGTCTTTGAGCGGTGCCTTCCCGCTCTGCATGTGATCCCACAGGCGTCCCGGCGTCGCGACGATGATGTCGGCGCCGGTGCGCAGCGCGGTGATCTGCGGGCCGGCCGCGACGCCGCCGTACACCGAGGCGACGCGGATGTCGGTATGCTTCGCGAGCAGCCGCAGGTGGGTGCAGATCTGGTCCGCGAGTTCGCGGGTCGGCGCGAGGACCAGCGCGCGGGTCTTGCCGCGCGGAAGGTCGAGCAGCGCGTCGAGGATCGGGAGGCCGAAGGCGGCGGACTTGCCGCTGCCCGTCTGGGCGCTAGCGAGCACGTCGCGCCCTTCCAGGCCCGGCGGGATGGCTTGGACCTGGATCGGGGTGGGGGTGGTGAACTGCATGTCGGCGAGGGCGCGTAGGAGCGCCGGCTTCAAGCCGAGGTCTTCAAATGTAGAGATGTCAGTCGTCTTTTCGAGTGCGCGCGAGGTCGATCGCATTCGAAAGATCGCGCAGGAGTGGAGACTAATGTCGCACACGAGGCCGAGCGGTGTCAACGACGGAGGTCGCCGGGCGGGGAACCCGGGGCCCCGAGCCAACGTTAGCTTGCTACGGCACCCGCTGCTTCAGGAGTTCTTCTCGATGCGTCTTCGTCTTGCGGCCCTCACCCTCGCGATCGCCGGAATCTTCGCCTTCTGCGGCCCGGCCGCCGCGGCGACGGAGTGGCTGGTCGTGACCAACCACACCGACACCCCGGTCTGGATGACGCAATACGCCGATATCGGCGCGGCCGGATGGGCGATCAACAGCCAATGCACCCCCCGCATGATCGGCGCGCACAGCACGACGCGGTGCGAGCGCTACTCGATCAACAAGAACGGCCCCTGGCGTCTGCGCTTCGAGGTCGACTTCGCCGGCAAGCGCTACGATCACATCACCAACTATTGGTACGACGGCTCCCAGCACAACTTCAACACGCCCGGCGACCCGAACTCGTACTTCTACGTCTGCCGGGACGGCGGCGGCTTCTACTGGTCCTACAGCTCCGGCTGCAAGACGCACAACAACTCGTAGGCTCCGCGACGTCGTCGTATGATACGGTTGTTCGGGATCCTCGCGGCGGTCGGCGTCCTGCTGGCGGCCGGTGCGTCGGCGTCGGTCGGCGACGACGCCGGCATCGTGCAGGTGGCGAATGCCGCTGCGAACACGATCACGTTCTACCCGGTCGGCGCGAATGGTGACGTCGCGCCGGCCGGGACGTTAGGTGGTGCCAAGACGCACCTGAGCGCGCCGCAGCGGGTCTTTCCGGTGACCGGCGTTCGACTCTACGTCGCCAATCGCGGCAACGATTCGATCACCGCATATCCGTACGGAACGGCCGGCGATACCGCCCCGATGGCGACGATCGCAGGGAACCGGACGCTGCTCGACCGGCCGACGTCGATCCAACTCGACCGCGACGCCAACATCTGGGTCGCCAACGGCGGGAGCGACGCGATCGACGGGTTCGCGCCGAACGCGAACGGCGACGTCGCGCCCCTCTACCACATCGCCGGCCCGAAGACGCGACTCGATCGCCCGGTGAGCTTTCACATCTCGTTTCGCACGGGCCTGATCTACGTCACCGATCGCGGTTCGGACGCGATCGCGGTCTTCGCGGCCGGCAGCGATGGGAACGTCGCGCCCAGCATGTGGATCGCCGGCCCCAAGACCGGTCTGCGCGCGCCCGCGCAACTCGAACAAGACACGCAGGGCCACCTGTGGGTGGCGAATCCGGGCGCGCACGACGTATTGGAGTTCGCGAACGACGCGAACGGGGACGTAGCGCCGATCGCCGTGCTCACGATCGCTCCTCCGGCGGTCTTCTCGCCGTACGGCATCGCGTTCGATCTGCACGACAACCTGGTCGTGAGCGATCCGGTGAGCCAGACGCTCTATCAGTTCGCGCCGGACAGCCACGGCACGACGATTCCCGTCGCGATCGTTCGCGGGAAGCGGACCGGTCTCGCGACGCCGCTCGAGCTCGGAATACCCCAGACCATCGCGACGCCGATCCCGAACTGAGCGGAACTCCGTGGTATCTCTCCACGTTGCCGTAGGGGAGCGAGCGGACGCTCGCAGAACCACGCGGACGGAGGGCAACCATGAACGCTATCGTACGGACCTGTGCAATCCTGGCGCTCGTCGTCGGCATCGCGGCGACCCCGCCGCCCGTCTACACGATCACGGTCTATGCGAAGAGCGCGCAGGTGACGGCCAAGTTCGTCGCCGATGGCGTGACCCAGACCGGTATCGTCTACCTCGGCAAAAAGATCAACTTCGACTACGACAGCGTCCCGGGGAGGCTGAGCTTCGACATCACCGGATGTGGGCGTTCGCAATCCAAGACGATCATCGTGCCGCCCGGCCATCCCGGCGCGGTCTTCACGATCCATCCCAACTGCCTGATCGAGATCGCTAGCCGCTAGGCGCGCTGGCCCATACGGACCATCCGGCGACGCGTTCTTTTCGCGCGCCCGGCGGTATACTAGCGCCATGACGCATCGCATTCTCGCGCTCGCGCTGGTCGCGACGCTGCTGCACGGTTGCGCTACGAACGGCGCGAGCGGCGCGGCATCTTCGACCGCGGCGATCCCGGCATCCGTCGCCGCCGAAGCCGCCCGGATCGGCCCGGACCCGGCGGCATTGCTCGCGCGAGTCGCCGACGGCGTCGCCTCCGAGACGTATGCGGGCGTCTTCCGCGGACCGGCCGCGACGCTCGCGGACGGCGCGGGCAATCCCTACGATAAGGCGTTGCTCTTGCACGACCTCGTGCGCTCGGCCGCGCCCGCGCTCGCGGTGCGCTACGCGTCGTGCACGCTCGCTCCCGCGCAGACCGATGCGTTGCTGGCCGCCGCGCGCGCGGCGTATCGCACGCCGCCGATCTATGCGCGCTTCGCGGCTAAGGCCGCCGCAGCCGCCGCCAAGCCGTCGACCAAAGCGGTGTTGCAGCACCTCGATGCGATGTGGACCGGAACGGTCGCGCAGGCGCGCGACGAGAGCGCCCTGCTCGCAAACGACTTGAAGGCGGCCGGCGCGCCGTCGACCGCGCCCGCGAGCGATGCGCGCGCGATCGCGGCCGACCACGTGTGGGTGCAGGCGCAGCAGAACGGCGCCTGGGTCGATCTCGATCCTTCGATGCCGAAGGCCAAGCCCGGCGATACGTTGTGTTCGGCCTCGTCGACGTACGACGCGCTGCCCGACGATGCGTACGATACGATCGCGGCCACGCTGCGCTACGAGACGCGCGCCGGATCGAAGCTCGACGACGGCACCATCGCGAACGTCGAGGCGCGTACCGCCGACCTCGCGGATCGCTCGCTCACGTTCATGTTCGGTATCCCGCCCGAGAAGGGTCCGCTGGCGTTCGTTCCGCAGCTCCAGCTCGGCAGCGACGTGACGGCCGCGCCGGCGATCGTCGTTCCGTCGCCGCCGCCCGACGCCGCGGTCGGATCGTCGTCGATGAAGAAGGCCCAAGGCGGGACGGACTTCTTCGCATCGCCGGCGGTCGAGACGGCGACCCCCGAGCCGACGCCTAGCACCGCGACGAGCGAGCCGGTCGCGCTCTGGCTCGACGTCGCGGTGACGACGCGCGGCGCGAAGCCGGAGCAGGTCGAGCGCCCGATCTTCGATCGGGTCGCGTTCGCCGACCGGTCCGCCGGCCGTGCAGATACGGCGACGCTTTCGGAGTGGAACGACAACGCGTACGCGCCGTTCTCGACCGTGTGGAATATCGCGGCCAGTCTGGGTACCGCGGTCGTCGGCGTCGGCGATCGCGCCAAGGTCGCGCCGAAGAACGATCTGCCCACCACGATACGCGCGCTCGGCGGCATCCAGCGTGGCTACTATACGATTCGCCGCGCGGTCTTCGCCGACGAACGCGGCGGCGCGGCCTCGCCCGTCGCGAACGTGTCGCCGGGGATCTCATTCGCCGGCTTCGCGCCACGCTCGTTCAATGGAACCGCCGCGACCGTGCCCGCGATGGACGTCGCGAGCGATCGTGCCGCACCGGACGGGGGCGACGCCGCGTCGGCCGCGGCCTGGGCGGTCGCGTCGCTCGTCGCCGAGCGGACCGTCACCAATGCCGACGCGATCTTCGCGGCGGTCGCGCGCGACCTCCCTCCGTCGCTCGTCCCCGCGACCGACGTGATCGCCGTCTTCGACGCGTCGCGCAAGGGCGGCGTCGCGACCGAGCTGGTCGCGTCGAGCGCCGACGTCGATGGGCTGGGCGCATCCGCCGATGCGAAGGCCCGGCTCGCCGCCGTCGTCGGAAGCGGCTCTACGGCGTTCGCGCCGGCCGCACCGGTGACGTTGGAGAGCGGCGACGACTACGGCTGGTGGATCCTCGCGCCCGACGGCACCGTGCACGATCAGATGCAGGACGGCATGCACACCGCCGGAGCGGAAGAAGCGTCGCTCACGCCGCAGCAGGTGAACCAATCCGTCTCGACCTCGCACACCGTCTACAAAGCGTCGAAGATCGCGCGCTGCGCGGTCGTGATCATCGGGTTGATGGCCGCGTACGCCGATCCGACCGGCGCGACCGGCGGTTCGCTCGTCGGCGCCGCCGAGGATTGGGAAGCCGCCGAAGCGTTCTACGCCGCCGCCGGCGAGTCGACCGACGCGATCGCGTGTGCGGCCGGCCCGGGACCCGGACCGCCGCTGCCTTAGGGGATCGCCTGTTCGGGGATGGCACGTTCGGATGGCGTCCGCAGCGCGAGCCAGAGTCCGATCACGACCAGCCCGGAGCCGAGCAGTTCGCGCCACGTGAAGTGCTCGCCGCCGAACAGACTGCCGACCACGATCGCGATGACCGGGAAGACCAACGACGAGAGTCCGACGATCGAGACGGGTAGGCGTTGCAACACCCACATCATCAGGAAGAACGCGATGCCGCTTCCGAAGATCGAGAGATAGAGCAGCGCGAGCAGCGACGAACCGGAGAGCGCGACCGCCCAATCGGTGTGCTCGGCGATCAGTCCGATCGCGAACACCACAGCGCCGGCGATCACCATCGCGGGCGGCAGCGTGAGCAGCGGGCGATGCCCGGAGTGGCGCTTGGCGTAGACGTTGGCGAACGCCGAGCTTGCGGCCGCGCCGATCGCGGCCAGCGCGAAGAGCGGTGACCCGCGGACCTCGCCGACCAGCGAGATCACGACGACGCCGCCGAACGCGAGGAGCGAGCCGATCCAGATGCGCGGCGTGATCCTCTCGCCCAGCATCGCATGCGCGAACGCGAACGCGAAGAACGGCAGCGTGCCGAAGAGCACGGCGACCAGCCCCGAGTCGAGCTTCACCTCGGCGGTGTACGTGAGGATATAGTTCAAGCCGAACAGCAGTGCCGCTAGCACCAGCACCAGCTTCCACGGCACCTCGCGCCAGGGGCGCAGCTCGCCGCGGATCGCCGCGAAGCCGTAGAGGAAGACGCCGGCGATCAGGAAGCGCAGCCCGACGCCGGTCAACGGCGCGAGCGCGTGCAACCCGACTTTGATCGCGAGCCACGTCGTGCCCCAGATAAGGCACATGCCGGCGTACGCCAGCCAGACGAAGAGTCTTTCGCGTTGTGCGGTCATCGCACGCTTAGACTAGGCTTCTTGCGATTTCGTTGCGATCCAGTAGTACATCGCGATCGTCAACGCGATGAATCCGGCCAAGCCGGTATAGATGGCGATCGGTTGGAACCAGGCGCCGACGACGGCGAACGGCGACGAGTTCTGCGTCCCGATGATGACGAACGAGAGCGCCACGCCGAAGAGGCCCTCGCCGACGATCAGGCCGGAAGCGAGCAGGACGCCCAGGCGCTTGGCCCCTTCCACGTTCTTCGTGCTCTCCGCCCATCTATTGTAGAAGTATCCGACGATGGCGCCGACCGAAGCGAGCAACGTCGTCGCGGCGGGAAGATAGATGCCCAAGCCGACCGCGAGCGGCGGCAGTTTCTTCTTCCCGCCGCTCGTGCGTACCAAGATCTCGTCGACGACGATGATGCAGGCGCCGATCGCCACGCCGATGCCGATGAAGTTCCACGGCACGACGCCGCCGATGACGCCTTTTGCAAGCGTCGAGAGGAGGGTCGCCTGCGGCGCGCCGAGCGGCGTCGTCCCCGCGATGCCGTGCATCGGCGAACCCGCGAAGCCGTATGCGGCGTTGAGCTTGTCGAGGATCGGTGGGATGACGGCGGCGCCGACGAGCGTTCCGACGATGAGCGCGACCTGCTGGCGCGCGGGGTTCGCGCCGATCAGTTGTCCGGTCTTGAGGTCCTGCAGATTGTCGTTCGCGATCGTCGCGACGCACAGCACCACGGCGGTGACGAAGAGCGCGAACGCGACCGCGGCCTGCTGTGCGGCGGCCGGCGAGTTATGTGCGAGCCCCCAGAGGGCGAGCGAGATGCCGATGATCGCGAGGATCGCAAGGCCCGAGACCGGGCTGTTCGACGACCCGATCAGGCCCGCCATGTATCCGCAGACGGCCGCCACGACGAAGCCGACCACCACCACGTAGACGATCGCGAGGATCACGAGCGGCACGATGTAGGCGTTGAGCGGTCCGCCGATGAGAAACGCCGCCAACAGGATCGCGAGCGGGACGAGGCACGCGAGGCTGGTGATCGCGACCGTTCCGATCGGGATGTCGCGCTCGGAGATCGGCATGTCGGCGTCGTTGCCGCGGGCGCGCTTGCGCGAGGCCTCGATCGACGAGAGCAAGCCGTTCCACACGGGGACGGCGAGCTTGACGATGGTCCAGATCGCGGCGATGCCGATCGTGCCGGCGCCGATGAAGCGGACTTGGTCGTGCCAGATGTGGTTGGCGAGCGCTGCGGCATCGCCGGCGGCCGGTTGCAGCGACGTCAGGATCGGCACGAGAACGCCCCACGAGAGGAACAGGCCGACGAAGATCGCGATGCCGACCGCGAGCCCGATCAGGTGGCCCGCGCCGAGCAACGCGAACGAGAGACCGATGCCGAGTCCGGTCGCTCCGTTCCCGACCCGGAAGTACAACTGGTCGACCTCGTTGACGACGACGCCCATCGCGGCGAGTAAGGCGAATCCGGCCGAGACGACCGAGCCCCATAGCACGGTGAAGAGTCCGATCCGGTCGCCTGCCGCGCCCGAATCTCTCGAGCCGACGATCAGCACCTCTGCGGCCGCGACGCCTTCGGGATACGGCAGATCGGAATCCGTCACGAGCGCGCGCCGAAGCGGGATCGTGTACATCACGCCGAGCACGCCGCCGACGGCGCAGACGGCGAACGACTCCCAGTACGGGAATCCCGTCCACCATCCGATCATGACGAGACCGGGCAGGACGAAGATGACCGACGAGAGCGTACCGGCCGCCGACGCGATCGTCTGTACGATGTTGTTCTCGAAGATCGTCGCGCCGCGGAACCAGCGGAGCACGGCCATCGAGATGACCGCCGCGGGGATCGACGACGCGAACGTCAATCCGATCTTGAGGCCGAGGTAGACGTTGGCCGCCGTGAACGCAAGGGTGATGACGGCGCCGATGATGACGCCGCGTACCGTGAACTCGACGCGTTTGTCGATCGTAGCCATGAGACGATCAGGGATTCGCCGGGATGACGGGTGCCGGCGGCATCGTCTTGGTCGTCAGGATGTGCGGGGTGATGACCAAGTAGAGATTGGTGGTCTGCGAGCTGTTCTGCGAGTTCTTGAAGAGCACGCCGAGCAACGGGATATCGCCCAAGCCCGGGATCTTGGCCAGGCTGGTGATCTCGGTCTGCTGCATCAGGCCGCCGACCAGCAGCGACTCGCCATCGGCGACGATGCCCGAGGTGAGTCCCTGTCGCACCGCGATGCGCGGCGCGCTGCCGACGTAGTCGATGATGCTCGAGACCTCGGAGAACACCTGCGCCGTCACGTGGCCGTCCTGCGAGACGCGCGGGAGGATCTGCAAGCTCACGCCGACGTTGATGTACTGCACTTGATTCTCGATGATCGTGCCGGCGCCGCTCGGCACGAGCACGGTGTTGACGATCGGCACCGCTTCGCCGCTCAAGATCGCGGCGGTGCGGCCGTTGAGGGTGAGGATGCGCGGACGCGCGAGGATCTTGGCCGCACCCTTCTCGGCGAGCGCGTTGAGCTTGACCTGCAGCGCCAGCGTCGAGGTCGCCTTGCTGCCGGAGTTCAGCGTCGTCGATGCGCTCGCGAGCGGCGCGCCGCCCGGCGAGAAGTCCAGGCCGAGGCTGCTCGCGCCGGTCTCGGTCAGCTCGACGATCTCGGATTCGATCAGGATGCTCGGCTCCGGCACGTCGACCAACGCGATGATGCGCTTGAAGTCGGCGATCTGCTCGGGCGTTCCGGTCAGGACGACGGCGTTCAAGCGGCGGTCGATCGCGACGTGCTCGTCGAGGCGCTTGCCGCCCGGGACGTCCTTCGTCATGATGTTCGCCGCCGGCAGGGTCACGTACGTCGGCGTCTTCGGGCTCACGCCGCCCCCGCCGCCCCCGTTCGGATTGGGCGTCGGTGCCGCGAACGGCGATTGCGGACTGAAGCCGTCGAGCGACGTGACCGTCGAGTCCTTGACCAGGATGCCGGCGACTTCACCCACGTCGGCATACGAGAGCGGGACGTAGACGGTCTGCATCGCCGAGGTCGGCGCGGGCTCGGGGACTCTCGCCTCGGCGTCGCTGTGCGCGGCCGCGACGTGTACGACGATCGTGCGCGCGCCGGGCAGCGTCTCGGTGCGGACCGCGACGTGCTGCTTGAGCGCGAGGTCGAGCCGGAAACCCACGCCGGCGAAATCGTTGAACGTGCCGCCCTTCACCTCGCCACCCGGTGGGATGACCGGATGTCCGTGCGGCTGCACGTTCGCGCCCAGGAATACGATGTGGACGTAATTGCCGGGGCTGTGCACGATCCGCGTCATCGGCGCCGGGCCGTCGAAGGTCAGCGTCACGCGCACGCTCCCGTCCTCCGCGGCGATGCTGTGGACGGTCATGAGGACGGGGTCCGCGGCCTGGGCCGGGGCTATGCCGGCAAAGGCCAGCGTCAAGGCGAGAGCCGTACAGACGAGGCGAAGCTTCATTACCGGAGCATTTAGCCGCCGGGCGACCGTCTACCTAGAAGCGGCGAGGCTCAGGATGTCGTCTTCGTTCGCACTCGCGCCTTCGGCGAGCAGCCCGGGCAATGCGTCGCCGAGGACGCTCTCCAGCCGTGCGAGCAGGCGACGGTGGAGGATGTCTTCGCTCTGATCGGCTTGGCGGCCGGGGTGCAACGTGTCGACGCGCGCGTCGCAGAAGCCCAAGAGCCTGGCTGCATCGCGCGGTTCGCCTTCGATCTCGCGCACGATCGCGAGCGCCTGGATCGCGAACGTCAGGCTCTCCTCTTGCCGGATCGCTCGCGATAAGCGGATCGCCGTCTCGGCGGCCTCGTACGCGGCCGGTCGATCTCCGCGAGCGGCGGCGTAGAGGGCGAGGTTCGTCGCCGCCCCCGCATGCAGGTGCGCCGATCCCGAGGCCGCTCCGTGGCGGACCGCTTCTACACCGTAGGTCAGCGCGCGTTCCTCGTCTCCCGCGGAGAACTCCATCTCGCTGATCCACGTATACGCGGTCGAGAGCATACGGGCGTTGCCGTGCTCGAGATAGATCGCGAGACTCTCTTCGAGCGCGGCGCGCTTCGCCGCGAAGTCCGAGATGTCGATGGTCAGGCCGCGCGTTCGTATCGACGACGCGAGCAGGATCGGATCGCCGATGCCGCGCGCGATCGCGATCGACTCGCACGCCAACGCGTCGGCCAGCTCGCGGTCCTCTCGGAAATACCAGCCGATGATCTGGGCCAGGCCGCGCAGCGCCTCGGCCAGACCGCGAGGATCGTCGAGCGACCGATAGAGCTCGACACACCGCTCGCCGGACGCGCGCAACTGCGCGGTCGGTTCGGTCCTCGCGTTCGTGATGAGCCCGAAGTTCAGCCGCGCCTCGATGACGGGGTCGACGCCGGCCGGGAGCGAGTCGAGCGCGAGACGCATCCAGCGCGTGCATTCGCTCGGGGCGACGTCGCTCAGAAAGACGATCAGCGCGGCGGTCAGCGACGCGCCCAGGGCGGGATCGTTTCCGGCGACCAGCGCCCATTCGAGGGCCGCGCGGAAGTTGTCGAGTTCGGGCGTCAATCCGGTCACCCACTCGGCCGACGGGGTGGTATCGAAGGCCGCTTCTGCCCGGCGCGCGGCTTCGAGATAGAACTCGGCGTGCAGCCGCGCGGTCCGACGGACCTCGTCGTCGCTCAGGCGCTCGCGGGCGTATTCGCGGATCGATTCGAGCAGGCGGTGGCGGTGGATGTCGGCGGTGCCTTCGTGCGAGATCAGCGACTTGCGGATCAGACTGGTGGTGACGTCGAGCGCGGCGTCGCGATCCATGTCGTCGGCGCAGACGGCCGCGACCGCGTCGAGCGAGAAGCCGCCGGAGAAGACGGCCAACCGTCGGAAGACGCGGCGCTCGCGGCCCGAGAGCAGGTAGTAGCTCCAATCGATCAACTCGCGCGTCGTCTGGCGGCCATCGAATCGCCGGGCGAGCTCGTCGAGGCCGATCGCGCCGACGCGAGATGCCGCCAACTCGATCGCGAGCGCGATGCCGTCGAGCCGCCGGCAGATCTCGACGACCTGCGCGACGTTCGCGTCGGTCACGGCGAAGTCGCGCGCCGCCGCCGACGCGCGCTCGACGAAGAGCGCGACGGCGTCGCCGGTCTCCAGCAGCGGCAATTGATACGTACCGCCGCCGGTGACGTCGAGCGGTTCGCGCGAGGTCGCGAGAACGCGCAGTTCGGGGCAGGCGCGGAGCAGCCGCGAGACGACGGAACTTGCGTCGGCGATGAGGTGTTCGCAGTTGTCGAGGACCAGTAGCGTACGCGCGTCGTCGATCTCGTGTGCGAGCGCGGTCACGTCGCCGGCGGTGACGCTCTTCCCGAACGCCGCCGCGATCGTCGGGACGATCAGGCCCGGATCGTTGATCGGCGTGAGGTCCGCGAACCAGACGCCGCCTTCGAACCGGTCGAGGAGTTCGTTTCCGGCCGCGATGGCGACGCGGGTCTTGCCCGAGCCGCCGACGCCGACCACCGAGACCAACCGGAAGCGTTCGATCTCGGCCCCGATGTCGCGCACCTCGCGATCGCGCCCGATCATCCGCGTGAGTTGGAGCGGCAGGTTGTTGCGCGCGGTCGTCCGGGCCGGCCGGGCTCCGTCGGATTCCGACTGGTAGCCGGTCGCGACGACGCGATCGCGTCCGCCGATCTTGGCCTGATAGAGCGCCTCGTCGGCCGCGTTGAGCAGATCCCCCGCATCCCCCGGTGCGCTCTCGGCCGCGACGCCGATGCTGATCGAGATGTGCCCGAGCGTCGAACCCGCGTGGACGATGGCCGATGCCGCGATCGCCGCGCGCAGCTCTTCGGCGACCGCGATGCCGCCATCGACGTCCGCGCCCGGAAGGAGCGCGACGAACTCTTCGCCGCCGTAGCGCGCGACGGCATCGCCCGGTCGCCGCACGTTGGCGCGCAGGGCGGCCGCGACGTGGCGGAGGCAATCGTCGCCCGCCGGATGGCCGTACGCGTCGTTGTAGAGCTTGAAGTAGTCGAGGTCGATCATCAGGATCGCGAGCGACGCGTTCTCGCGGGCGGCGCGGGCGCGTTCGCGTTCGAGCGCCCGATCGAAGGCGCGGCGATTCGCGATGCCGGTCAGCGCATCGGTGAAGGCGAGGTCCTCGTGGGTCAGCCGCGACGCCAACCCGAGCGCGCACGACTCCAACAGCATCCGGACCTCGGCATCGTCGCCGGCACCCTCGAAGATCATCGTCGCAAGCGTCGCGCCGCCGGCCACGATCGGGACGGCGAACCCGCCGTCGCCGCGGGCGTCGCCGAACGCTTGGCGCGCGCCGGCGCTTTCGACGCGTAGTCCGCGCGCGCCGGAGAGCGCGAGCAGCGCGGGCGCGCACGCAGGCCAGAGCGGCGCATCGTCGTCGGCGAGCGCGATCGCGAAATCGCGCATCAAGCGCGCGTTGCGAAGCGCCGCGGACTCGCTCACCGCAGCGCGCGCTCGAGGGTGTCGGCGAAGGCGTCGACGTCGCGCTCGCGGGTCGCGAACGAGGTCATCCAGCGCACTTCTGGGCGCGCGTGGTCGAAGGTGTAGAAGAAGCACTCGGCCTGCGCCTTGGCGGTCGCGGCGGGCGAGAGGCTCGCGAAGATCGCGTTCGTCTCGACCGTGCGGGTGATCTCGATACCGGGGATGGCCGCGACGCGTTTGGCCAGGCGCGCCGTCATGGCGTTGGCGTGGGCGGCGTTCGCGCGCCACAGATCGTCTGCGAGCAGCGCTTCGAACTGGGCGGCGATGAAGCGCATCTTCGAGGCGAGCTGGGTGGTCTGCTTGCGCGCGTGCTCGGCCGCGCCGCCGTGCAGGCCTTCGTCGAAGAAGAGCACCGCTTCGCCGACCATCAGGCCGTTCTTGGTGCCGCCGAACGTGAGCACGTCCACGCCGCAGTCGCGGGTCGATTCGCGTAGGCCCGCGCCGATCGCGACCGCTGCGTTGGCGATGCGGGCGCCATCGACGTGCACGAACATGCCGTGCGCGTGCGCGACCTCGCACAGCGCGCGCAGTTCCGCGAGCGTATAGACGGTTCCGAACTCGGTCGCTTGCGAGATCGAGACCGCGCGCGGCGTGACGTGGTGGGCGTCGCTGCCGCGCCGCAGGTGCGGCTGCAGGAGCGTCGGCGTCAGCTTGCCGTCGGCGCCGGTCGCGACCGGGATGATCTTGCAGCCGGTGATGCGCTCGAGCGCGCCGCATTCGTCGGTGTTGAGGTGCGCGGTGGCGGGTGCGACGACCGCTTCGAACGAGCGCAGGGTCGCGCCGAACGTGAGCACGTTTGCGCCGGTGCCGTTGAAGGCGAGATAGACGCCGGTATCCGCGCCGAAGATCTCGCGGAATCGCGCGATCGCGCGCTCGGTGTAGGGGTCGTGGCCGTAGCCGACCGCGTCGCCGTCGTTGGCGGCTTCGATCGCGCGCAGCACGGCCGGTGCGATCGGGGCGTTGTTGTCGCTTGCGAAGGTGACGCTCATGCCGCCCTGCTTGGCCAGCGCGGCGGCGCTCGCCTGGTCAGGCGTGCGGCGTCGCGAGCGCCGGGATGTTGGCGCACTCGTTGAGATCGGTGACGCCCATCACGTTGGTGTGCGCCATCACGTACTGCACCAAGGGCGGCTCGCTCGGGCGCATCGACTTCGGTGGGAACTGGAAGAGCATCGGCGCGCTCGCGTTCTTGAACGGGTCCATCGTCTGGTCGCGGTAGTGCCACGGATAGTCCAAGGTCACCGTATCGGCATGGCCGTCGGCGTAGTGCACCACCATCTCGATGCCGTCGTAGAACGAAAGGCCGGTCGACGCGTCGAAGCTCGGCGCGCGCGGGTCGACGAAGTCGACCGCGCCGCAGACGCCGCCGCTCCCGTTGCCCTGGTCGCCCGCGCCGCTGCCGTTGCCGCCGTTGCCGAGGCTTCCGACGGTGCCCTTTCTCCCGGCGCCCGCGCCCTGGCCGCCCACCGGTACGGCGGCGACCGGCTTGATGTGGTACTTGCTCACGACCTTCGGCCGGTTGGCGGCGGGCTTCTTGACGATCTCTTTCGCAGCGGACTTGCCGGGGTCGACGACCTGCGCGATGACGCGCGGATGCACGACCGGCGTCGGCGTCGGCTTCGGCGTGGGCCTGGGGGTCGGCTTGGGCTTCTTGGTGATGGTGACGACCATCGCTTTGGCGATCGTCTCTTCCGGCGGGGGCGTGCGGTCGAGCAGCGCGATGAAGACCTGGGCGCCGATCGCGACGATCGCGATGGCGAACGCGAAGGCGACGGTCAGCCGCCGCCGGTCGTCGGTCTCGCCGAAGAAAAGGCCGAGCCATCCGGGTGCGGATGCCTCGGCCGTGCTTCTGCGAGTGTGGTTAGCCTGGATCGACACCGTACGTTTGATAGTACCATTTCTTGAACTGGTCGTAGGTCGGGTAATAGTTGTACTTCTGGTAGAACCAGGTCCGGTATGCCGTCTGCCGGCGGGTCGTCTCTTGCTGTTCCGCCCGCTTGGCGCGGACCTTATGGTTGTAGTTGGTGATCAGCACCCCGGCGGCCGCGCCGAGCAGGATGATGTTCCGCGTGCTGGCTGCTCCATCGGCCGAGGCCGGGGCGACCATCCCGCCCGTCATCGACAAGGCGAGGGCTGCGGCGAGCAGTCTCTGTTTCATGGTGGTTCCTTTCCCACTATCGGACCGGCCCGAACAGGCACCTCGACGGCTTCCACGGAATGCCCGGACCCGTGGCTATCGAAGAACATATTCGCGCTATCCCGGATTTTCCGATTCCCGGGATCCTTTTCCGTGACATTACCCCGTTACTGAAGGATAAGCAAGGTTTTAAGGAAGCGATCGACCTGTTCGTCGACCGTTTCAAAGACCGGGGAATCGACTACGTCGTCGGCATCGAAGCGCGCGGCTACATGCTCGGCGCGCCGTTGGCGTATGCGATCGGCGCGGGTTTCGTCCCGGTGCGCAAGCCCGGCAAACTCCCGTACAGCAAGCTTTCGGAGTCCTACGCGCTGGAGTACGGGACGAACTCGCTCGAGATCCACGCCGACGCATTGGGCAACGGCGACAAGGTCCTGGTCGTCGACGATCTGCTCGCGACCGGCGGTACCGCCGCTGCGACCATCCGCTTGCTCCAACGGCTCGGCGCCGAAGTGGTAGCGTTCGCATTTCTGATCGAACTCGAAGCGCTCAAGGGGCGCGACGCGCTCCAAGGGATCGCCGTCGAAACGTTCATCACGTACTAAGCGTTAGCAGACGGATGCGTTTTCTCTTCGCTCTCTTGCTGGCCGTCGCGGTCTCGACGGCGGCATATTCCGCCGTCGCGCCCCAGCCGGCTCAGGCGCGCAGCCACGCCACCCCGACACCCTCGCCGACCCCGCTCCCGCCCGAAGAGCCGGACGCGACCAAGGTCGCGCGTCAGCAGTTCGTGGCCTGGCAGCTGGGGACGCTCGACCGCTCGCGCTACACCGACGACCTCAACGCCCTCGCCGATGCGGACGCCGTCACCAAGACGTCGGCCGCGCTCACCCAGCTCGGCTCCTTGCAGAGCATGGAGTGGCTCGGCTACCGGCAGGCCGCCGGCGTCGTCGCCGGGACCAAGACCTACGTCTACCGGGTCCACTGCTCGATCGGGTCGGTCCTGATGCAGTTCTCGATCCAGCCCGACGGCAAGATCGCCGGGATCATCTTCCGGGACAACCTCACGGACTTCTAGGGCTCCGGCCCACGTGGGTTAGGCATTCTTGCCCGGGTGTGGCAGAATAGAGCCTATACCTATGACCGTCGCGGAACTCGTCGCTAAAGTACAGTCCTACGACCCGTCGCTCGACGGGTCGTGGCTTACGCGGGTCTATGACGTGGCCTTCGCCGCCCACGACGGTCAGATGCGCGCCTCGGGCGAGTCCTACATCGAGCATCCGCTCGCCGTCGCCGCCATCCTGGCCGACCTCGAGATGGACCGCCAGACGATCGCCGCCGCGCTACTCCACGACGTGGTCGAAGACACCACCATCACCAGCGAAGAGGTGGCCGCCCAGTTCGGCGACGAGATCGCGAGCCTGGTCGACGGCGTCACCAAGCTGACCCGCATCCCCTATCAATCGAAGGAAGACGCGCAGGTCGAGAACCTCCGCAAGATGTTCATGGCGATGGCCAAGGACATCCGCGTCATCATCATCAAGCTGGCCGACCGTCTGCACAACATGCGGACGCTCTCGTCGCTCTCGCCGTCCAAGCAACAGGGCATCGCGCGCGAGACGCTCGACATCTACGCGCCGATCGCGCACCGCCTCGGGATCTGGAAGATCAAATGGGATATCGAGGACCTGTGCCTGCGCTATCTCGATCCGGAACGCTACCGCGAGATCGTCGAGCGCGTGAACAAGACGCGCGCCGATCGCGAGGCCGACGTCGCGACCGTGATCGACTCGCTGCGCACCGAGTTCGCGAGCCTCAAGGTCGAGGCCGAGATCCAAGGACGCCCCAAGCACTTCTACTCGATCTACACGAAGTTGAAGAAGGGCCGCGACTTCTCGACCATCTACGACTTGACCGCGATCCGGATCATCGTCGACTCGGTCAAGGACTGCTACGCCGCGCTCGGCGCGGTGCACGCGCTCTGGACGCCGTTGCCGGGCCGATTCAAAGACTACATCGCGATGCCCAAGCCGAACATGTACCAGTCGCTGCATACGACGGTCGTCGGCCCGCACGGCGATCCCCTCGAAGTGCAGATCCGCACCTGGGAGATGCATCGCACCAGCGAGTACGGCATCGCCGCGCATTGGCGCTACAAAGAAGGCGGCAAGGCCGACCAGTTCGAGAACAAGCTCTCCTGGCTGCGCGCCCTGCTCGAATGGCAGAAGGACATGCGCGATTCGCGCGTGTTCATGGAGAACCTCAAGCTCGACCTGTTCGATAGTCAGGTCTTCGTGTTCTCGCCGCGCGGCGACGTCTACAACATGCCGGCCGGCGGCACGCCGCTCGACTTCGCGTTCGCGGTCCACACCGACGTCGGCAACCATTGCGTCGGCGCCAAGGTCAACGGGCGGATCGTGCCGCTCGACTCGACGCTCTCGAACGGCGACATCTGCGAGATCCTGGTCAACAAATCGAGCGGACGTCCGTCGCTGGATTGGCTCTCGATCGTCAAGATGAGCAGCGCCAAGCACAAGATCAAGCAGTGGTTCCGCAAGGAGCATCGCGAGGAGAACGTGCTGGCCGGCCAAGAGGCGGTCGAGGGCGAGCTCGCGCGCGAACGTCTACGCGTGGACCTCGCGCGCGGCGACGTGATCGAGACGATCGCGAACCGGATGAACTACGGCAGCCCGGTCGACCTGTTCGCCGCCATCGGGTTCGGCGATGCGTCGGCGACCTCGGTGGTCAACCGGATCCGCGAAGAGATCGGCAAGGCCGACAACGTCGTCGAGTTCCGCCCGCTCAAGGCGCCGGCCAAGAAACCGGCACGCAAGTCGTCGGGCATCCGCATCGCCGGCGTCGACGACGTGCTGGTGCGGCTCTCCAAGTGCTGCAGTCCCGTGCCGGGCGATCCGATCATGGGCTACGTGACCATCGGTCGCGGCGTGAGCGTCCATCGCGGCGACTGCCCGAACGTGGCGTTCATGAACGCCACGCCCGAACGCATCCTACACGCGGCCTGGGACGCCGCGACCGACGACACGCATGCGGTCGAGGTCGAGATCGAGGCCGGCGATCGGCCCGCGCTGCTGCAAGACATCATGGCGGTCGTCTCGGAGCTCAAGACCCAGGTCAGCTCGGTCACCGCGCGCGTCAAACGCGACGGTTCGGCGGTCACGAGTCTGACCGTGCAGATCCGCGATCTCGACCATCTGCACAAGCTGATGACCAAACTGGAGAACCTCAAAGAGGTCCGCCGCGTCTACCGGGTCACGAAGCGCGAGCGCTCGATCGGCAACGCGCCCTAAGGGTTCTGCTCAGAGCAGAGCGTTGCTGATGGAGACCTCGTAAGGGGGACCGCTGAGCGTCGACTTGAGGTCGACCGTCTCGAGGACGTGGCCGGCGAAGACCTGCGTATTCGCGTACTTGCTCGCGGTGACCGAGCCCGAGCAATCCGCGGCGCTCTTGAAGGCGACGAGCGCCTTGATCTCCGCGGGCAACGGGACGTTGAACGAGTTCGTGAACCGCACGTAAAACGTGTGTCGCGACCCGGCTTTGAGATTGCGTGGAGCGCTGTCCGAAGCCGTCTCCATCTGCCAGGGCGTCTGGTTGCGTCGCAGATAGAGCGAGACCCACACGCACGTGTTCGAGGCGTTCGTGACGTCGATTCGCACCACCGTCGCCGGCGGAAGCGGCTCGGCCGACAGCGGCGCGGCTAGCACGGCCACGATGGCGAGCAGATAGGCGATGGATTTCATCGTTGACATCCCTCCTGGCGAGCGAACGTTCGACTCATCGGGGAAGTTCCATTGGTCGCCCCGAACGCCAACGGCCATGCACCCCCTCGCTATCGACGCGTTGCTGGCCTGCGTGGCGTTCCTGGCCGGCGCGATCAATAGCATCGCGGGCGGCGGCAGTTTCCTCACGTTCCCGGCGTTGATCCTGGCGGGCGTGCCGCCGATCACCGCGAACGCGACCAACAACGCCGCCATGTTCGTCGGTACGTTCGGCAGCATTCGAGGCTATCGCGAAGAGCTGCGCGCGTATCGCCGGGCGATCCTTCCCGGCGTGATCGTCAGCCTGTTGGGTGGGACCGCCGGAGCGATCCTCCTGTTGCATACGCCCGCCTCGATCTTCGAGCGGATGATCCCGTGGCTGCTGCTCTTCGCGATCGTGGTCTTCACCCTGAGCCCCTATCTCACGCGCAAGGTCGAACCTCACGACGGCGGACACCTCCACACGCCCTGGCAGCTCGCACTGCAGTTCGTGACCGCGATCTACGGCGGCTACTTCGGCGCCGGCATCGGTTACCTGATGCTGGCGATCCTCTCGTTCTCGGGCCTGCCGAACATGAACGCCATGAACGGCGTGAAGAACCTGATGGGATCGTGCATCAACGGCATCGCCCTCATCCCGTTCGTCCTGGCCGGCGTGGTGGACTGGAAGTTCGCCGTCCTCATGGCGGTCTTCGCGATCTTCGGCGGCTACGCCGGAGCCCGCGTCGTACGCAAGATCCCGCACCGCTTTACCCGAGCGGCCGTCATCGTGCTGGGCTTCGGCATGACGGCATACTTCTTCTGGAAAGGGAGCAATGGATAAGAATACACCGGTCCCCTCGGTCGGCGACCACCCGCTCGCGCGCGACGTCAACGCCGAGCACGACGCCCAACTCAGCCCGCTCGAACGGATCTGCAAATCGATCGCCGACTGGACCGGCGCGCCGTTCGCGTTGCTCGGGGCCGTCGCGGTCCAGTTCGTGTGGATCGTGGTCGGCAGTCTGACCCACTGGGATCCGTTCCCGTTCGCCTTCTTACTCACCGCATCCAACGTCATCCAGCTGATCCTGATCTTCATCCTGGCCGTCGGCCAACGCCAATCGTCCGAGCACGCCGAGCTGCGCGCGGAGAGCGATCACGAAGCGATATCGCGTCTGCTCTATCACCAGGAAGCGCAGGAACAGATATTGCTCGCATTGGCCGCCAAGATCGAAGTCGACGTCACCGCCGTCCGCAGCCTGATCGAGCGCCTCGCAAGCGAGGACCCGGCCCAGGCGGCGAGCTAGCGCGCGAGTTCGACGCGACTTGACGCGGTGGCGCGGGCGAGCTAGAATGGTTACATAATATGACCAGAAAACAAAAGCCTCGCGGCGACGGGGCTCGCAAGGCCGTTTCCTTGCTGATGCTGGAGTCTCGCGAGATACCCGCGACGGAGTTCAAGGCGCGCTGCCTTGAGATCATGGATGAGGTCGAGCGCCTCGGCGTAGAAGTCGTCATCACGAAGCATCGGCGACCCGTCGCGCGCCTCGCACCAATCGTTGCGCCGCGCGGCGCGCCCCATGGTTTCCTTCGCGGCTCCATCCTGTACGAAGGGGATATCATCAGCCCGATCGACGTGGATTGGGAGGCCGATGAATCCAATCTTGCTTGACACTCACGCGCTACTGTGGTTCGCCGAAGGCTCGCTCTCGGAGCGTGCCGCGACGGACATCGTCGCCGCGAGCGCGGAGAATGCGCTCTTGCTCTCGCCCGTCAGTGCGTGGGAGATCGGCCTCTTGGTCGCGCGGGGTCGCTTGCGACTTGACCGGCCGGTACGCGCGTTCGTCGATGCGATCTATTCCCGCCCGGGGTTCGTGGTAGCGTCGATGACGCCGGCGGTGGCGGTTGAATCGACGACCCTACCTGGAGACATTCACGCTGATCCGGCAGACCGCATCCTCGTCGCCTCGGCGATCGCTTACCGCGCGATGCTTATGACGCGCGATGCGAAGCTTCACGCGTATGCGAAAGCGACAAAGGCCTTCGCCACGCTGCCGTGCTGATGCGCTTCCTCTACTGCGGGAACCAGAGCAGGCCGGCCACCCCGACGAGATAGACGATCACGACGGCGGCAGAGTCGAGGCCCATGCCGAGGAACCGGCGCTTCGAGCGGAAGACCGCTCCGTAGGCGTAGATCATGGTGAGCACGATGCCGAGGCCGGCGAGATAGACGTCGGTCTTGTGCGCGCTCGGGAGTACGGCCTTGCCCGAGATCAAGGTCGCGAGCAAGAACAGCACCGGCAAGAACGCGTTGCCGCCGAGGATGTCGCTGATGGCGAGTTCGTAGTCGCCCATCTTCACGGCGGTGATGCCGGTGGTCAGCTCCGGCAGCGAGGTCGCGGCCGCCAGGATGGTCGCGCCGAAGATCGCGCCGGTCATGTGCCATTGCACGGCGAGCGCGGTGCTGGTCTCTTCGAGGATCCAGCCGGCGCCGAGCGTCGCGAGCGCGGCGACGCCGAACAGTCCGATGGTGAGCCCGAGCGGCATCGTGGCCGCGTCGCCGGCTTCGCGCGTGCGCTCGATCGATTTGGTCGTCCACGGCAACCCTTCGCTGGCCTTGTTGGAGAGCAACAGCGTCGCGACCCAGACGAGCGCGATCGCGATGGTGGCCGGCGTCATGTGCAGCCAGATGGTGGTCTGCGGCATCAGCGTGCCTTGGATCGCGATCGTGAGGATCGCGGCCAGCCCGCACGCCTGGATGACGATCACGAGCGAGGCCGCCGCCGTCGTGAGCGGCGCGTTCTTGCGACGCATCACCAGGAAGTCGAGCAGCGCGAGCACGACCGTCTGGATCGCGATGCCGCCGAGGATGTTACCGATCGCCAGATCGAACTGGGCGGCCAGCGACGCCGCGACCGTGATCGCGATCTCCGGCAGATTGGTCGCGATCGCCAGGAAGATCGAGCCGCCTAAGGCCTCGCCGAGCCCGAACCGCGTGTCGAGCGCGTCGGTCGTGGTGGAGAGCGCGTGCCCCGCCACCCAGACGATCGCGATCCCGGCCGCGAAGAGCAGCACCAACTCCAGGACCGGCGCATGAGCGAACATGCGTCAGCCGTTTGTCGTCAGTGGCTCGGTGCCTGCTGGGGTGCGGGCGACCCGCCGTTCGTGTCGAGCTGCTTGTTGAAACCGCCGAAGCGCGGCTCGATGTGGGTGGCCGCCCACATGTAGAGCGTCGGCACGACGATCAGGGTGAGCATCGTCGAGACCAACAGGCCGCCGATGACGACGGTGCCGAGCGGTGCCTGGGTGGAGCTGCCCGCCTCGAAGCCGATCGCGATCGGCAACATGCCGCCGACGGTCGCAAGCGTGGTCATCACGATCGGCCGCAAGCGCAACGGTGCGGCGGTGAGCAGGGCTTCGCGCACGGTCATGCCTTGGTGGCGCAACTGGTTCGTGAACTCCACCACGAGGATGGCGTTCTTGACGCAGATGCCGACCAGCATCAGGACGCCGATGAACGCGGTCAGACCGAACGACCGTTGCGTGATGAAGAGCGCGAGCACGACGCCCGCGAGCGAGAGGGGCACCGCCATCATGATGATGACCGGATGCAAGAACGACTCGAACTGCGAGGCGAGCAGCATGTAGATCAACAGGATCGCGAGCACGACGATCATACCGAGGCTCGAGAACGTATCGGCTTGATCGGTGACGGCCGGACCGAACTGCCAGCGGTAGCCGGGCGGAAGCGCGATCGAGTTCATCACCGCGGTCGCCGATTTGACGGCGTCGCCGAGCGGCACGCCGACCAACGAGGCGGTAACGTCGATCAAACGCTGCTTGTTCTCGCGCGTGATCTGCGACGGTCCCTTGCCGACGGCGATAGTCGCGACTTCGGCGAGCGGAATGGTCGGCAGCGTGAACCCCCCGCCGGCCGGTGCGGCGCCCGTCTGCAAGAGCGACGCCGACGTCGACGAGACCGGTATCGCGAGGTTGTCGATCGCGGCGATCGTGCGACGCTCGTCGGGCGGGAGTTGGACGACGATCGGGTATTGCGTGCCGTTGATCTGCAGATACGTCGCGACCGTGCCGCTGGTGCCGGTGCCGATGGTGGCCGAGATGTCCGAGGTCGAGAGGCCGAGACTCGCGGCCTTCGAACGATCGACGACCACGTCGATCTCGGGTTGCGAATCGGTGATGCTGGTATCCGGCCGGGTGATGCCGGGGACTTGCGCGAGCTGCGGGATCACCTTGCCCTGCGCGAGGTTGTAGAGCGTCGTGACGTCGGGGCCATAGATCTGGATGTCGAGCGCGTCTTGGCCGCGGGCGATGATCGACTGCACGATGTCGGTGGTGCGGCCGAACGCGAGCAATCCGGGGATCGGCCTGCCGTAGATCTTCATGTACGCCGCGCGCCGCTCGGGTGAGACCGCGGGTGCGCCGCTGCCGCCGCCGGGCCTACGCCCGCCGCCACCGCCGCCCGAGAGCGCGGTCTGCCAACGCTGGACGAATCTAGCGGCGTCGACGTTGTCCTTGAGCTGCAGCGAGATGTTCGAGGTGTTGGTGACCGCCGTGCCGTTGAAGCCGCCGCCCGAGCCGACCTGGGTGCCGACCTCGATGACCTCGTCCGTATCGTTGCGGAAGCGGGCCTCGACGTCTTGCGTGACCTTATTGGTGACGTCGAGCGCCGTGCCGTTGGGCATGCGTAAGGTGAAACGGACGTAGGCCGTGTTCGACGCCGGGAAGATCTCGGTCTTGACCGCACCGAAGGCGATCGCGACCAACGTGAGGCCGAAGATCGCGCCGGCGACGACGAACACCGTGCCCGCGTGATCGAGCGCCCAGGTCAAGCGGGCCTTATACCATGCCGAGAAACGGTCGTAGACGTGGTCGAACCGCTCGGTGAAGCGCCCGTACCAGCCGCCGTGCCGTTCGTGGACGGCGCGGTTCGTATTGATGCGCATCAGCACGGTCGTGAGCATCGGGATGGTCGTGAGCGCGACCAGCAGCGAGAGACCGACCGCGACCATCACCATCACCGCGAACGGGGTGAAGAGCAGGCCTTGCAGGCCCGGGATCAGCACGAGCGGGACGAACACGGTGATGACCGTCACCGACGATGCGAGCACGGCGCTGAAGATCTCGGTGACGGCGCTCTCGGCCGCTTCGTTGACGCCCTGGCCCCGCGCCATATGCCGATAGATGTTCTCGATGACGACGATGCCGTCGTCGACGATCAACCCGACCGCCAGTGCCAGGCCGCCGAGCGTCATCACGTTGAGCGAATAGTTGAGGATGTAGGCCGCGAAGAGCGTACCGAGCACGGCGATCGGCAGCGAGATCGCGACCGTCAGGGTCGATCGCCATGAGTGCAGGAAGAGCAGGATGACGAGGATCGCGAGGATCGCGCCGTACATCGCGGTGTGTTCGAGCGCGTGCACGGCTTCGAGGATGAAACCTTCTTGGTCGAGCACCACGCCGAACTGCATGCCCGGATAGCGCTTCTTGATGTCGTCGACCTTTTTGTAGATGCCGACGGCGGTCGCGACGACGTTCGCGTCCGGCTGCGAGTTGATCGAGATGCCGAGCGCGGGCGTGCCGTTGAGACGTTGGAACGAGCGCTGCTCTTCGATCGAGTCCGCGACGGTCGCGACGTCGCGCAGCAGGATCGGGCTGCCGTTCTTGACGGCGACGGTCAGGCCGCCGACCTGGGTCGCGTCGGTGTAGAGCGCCGAGGTGCGCAGTTGGTATTCGTTCTGGCCGATCTGCACGATGCCGGCCGGCAGGGTGACGTTCTCGGCCTGCAGCCGCGAGACGATCTGCGCCATCGTGATGCCGTTGGCGGCCAGCACGTTCGCGTTGGGCGTGATCATGATGGCGCGCTGCTGATCGGCGTTGACGGTGACCGACGCGACGCCTTGGACCGCTGAGAACTCGTCGGCCAGGAAGTTGTTGAACAGGTCGCCCATGTCGCGGATCGACATGTTCGGATCGGTCACGAACATGCGCGCGACCGGCAGCGAGTTCGAGTCGAACTTGACGATCTGCGGCTGCTGGAGATTCGGATCGTTCGGGAGCGAGTTGCGGATACGGTCGATCTGCTGCTGCACGTTCACCGACGCGGTGTCGATGTTCACGCCGTAGTAGAAGGTCGCGTTGATGCGGGTCGAGCCGAGCGAACTGGTGGAGTCGATGCGCTGCAGGCCGTTGACGCGGCTGATCGCGTTCTCGACCGGGCGCGTGACCAGCGTCTCCATCTGCTCGGGACCGACGTTCGGATACGCGATGGTGACGGTCAGGGCCGGCGGGGAGAAGCTGGGGAGCAAGGCGACCGCAAGTCGCGGAAGGGCGAAGATGCCCAGCACGACTATCGCCATCGCGATCATGGTCACGGCGACGCGCCGGTTGACGGCGAAATGGGCGATCGGCATGCGTTAGTTATGAATTTCCAGAGAAGAAGGCAGTTCTTGGCAACCCTACCCGGAGGTACTGATAGGTCGCTGAGAGGAGCGGCCAAGCCAGGGTGGGGATTGACGGCGGAAGTGGTTGTCCCTTGTAGGGGGCTGTGGTATCCTACCCAAGCTTTAGCCGGCCCTCGTGGCCGGTTTACCCGCTGCCCGTCGCGTTTGGCGGGCCGCTCGCCTCGGCGAGCGTCCATAGGGGGTACCTATGACCGACTACGAGATCACCTATATCCTCAAGCCCGCGTTGGAAGAAGCCGACGTCGAGGCGCGCTCGATCGCCATCGGAGAGATCGTCACCAAGGGTGGCGGCACGGTCGGCAGCATCGAGAAGCTCGGCAAGCGTCGCTTGGCCTACGAGATCGACGACCTTAAAGAAGGCAACTACGTCGTGATGGGCTTCAAGTCGGACGCCGCGACCTCGAAGGAGCTGACGCGCCTGCTCAAGCTCGACGAGAACGTGTTGCGCGCTCTGCTCCTGTCGCTCGACAAGAAGCAGCTCGCCCACATGGCCGCCGGCGGCCACATCTCGGCTCCCGCCCCGCCGCCCTCGGAATACGGCGGACGTGGCGACCGCGGTGGCTACCGTAGCCGCGAAGACCGTGGCGATCGCGACAACCGCGACCGCGACTAGTACCCCGGGACCACAATGCCACCCGTATGGCACGCTGCCCAGGTAGCGTGCCATCCATAGCATCGCGACATAGCTAAGAAAGAAGAGCACAACAATGGCAGGTTCGTACAATCGCGTGATCCTCGTCGGCAACCTGACGAGAGATCCGGAGATCAAATACACGCAGAGCGGCAAGGGCGTCACCAAGTTCTCGCTCGCCGTGAACAACCCGCGCAACAAAGAAGAGACGACGTTCGTGGACATCGTCGCTTGGGACAAGCTCGGCGAGACGTGCAACAAGTACCTGAAGAAGGGCTCGAACACGCTGGTCGAAGGCCGTCTGGTCATCCGTTCGTACGACGACAAGGACGGCAACAAGCGTAAGGCCACCGAAGTCGTGATCGACAACATGCAGATGCTCGGCTCGCGCCCCGACGGCGCCGGCAGCGGCGACTACGCCGGCGGCGGAAGCAGCAGCTTCGGCGGCGGCTCCGCCCCCTCAGGCGGCGGCAACGACTTCCAAGACACGCTCGACGACGAGATCCCGTTCTGAGCGGTGTGAAAAGCTGCTCGGTCTCTTACAGGTGAAAAGTCCTGTCGCAGCAATCGGTTAGTTAGCTGCGTAGCTATGGCATACGCGTGGATGGCGACTAAAACGCGGGAGCAATGCCGGATAAACGTTGCCCCTGATCCAGACCGTGGGCGCGCGCAAGCGTGCAGCCCGTAAACGAAAGTGAACCTCCAACAGCCTCGTAAATTTCAGCCGGACAGCAATGCTGGAAGAGTCCGGTGTAGGGTAGTCTCGCCGAGCGTTTAGAATGGGCGCGAAGGCTAGTACGTCTCGATGGATTACTAACCATACGAAATCGAGACGGGGACTCGGGGTATCGAGGGCGGGATGCACGCAAAGAACTGAGCGGAACACACGAGACCTCCACTCGTCGCGGTTTAACCTGCCGTGTAACCGAGGGTATAACGTCACCGCGGAAATCCCGAGGGACGCGAGTGCGAGGAGTCGGAAGAGGCCATAGTACCGATGATGATGCGGACAACAGAACCGCGTCGTAGGGAAGGGCCTCTACTTCTGTCACACTTCATGGTGTAGGAGGTACTGCGCGATTGCCACGTGCTATAAACGCGCCGTTAGACAAGGTACAAGTACTACAGCGTAAGTTATACCGAGCAGCTAAGACGAATCCGAGCCGCAAGTTCGGAGTTCTCTACGATAAGGTCTGCCGGGAAGACGTGCTACGGAAAGCCTACGTACAGGTCAGGCTCAATCGCGGTGCCCCTGGCACCGACGACGTGACGTTTGACCACATCGAGAACGACATCGGAACCGATGTCTTCCTCGGTGAAATACGTAGTCAACTCGTAGCCAAACGGTACAAGCCCCAGCCGGTTCGACGGGTATATATCCCGAAGGCCGATGGCAAGCAAAGACCGCTTGGGATTCCCGTCATCGCCGATCGCGTAGTCCAAGCAGCAGCTAAAATCGTCCTCGAACCAATCTTCGAGGCCGACTTCCTCGACTTCTCGTATGGCTTCCGACCCCGGAAGAACGCGCACCAGGCGTTACGAGAGATCTACAAGTGGCTCAACTTCGGTTGCCGCCAGGTTGTAGATGCGGACCTCAAATCGTATTTCGATACGATTTCGCACGACAGGTTGCTGAAATCAGTTCGGTCGCGAGTCACCGACGAAGCGGTTGTGAAACTGCTTTCGATGTGGCTCACAGCCGGGGTAATGGAAGACTTCAAGGTGCGAACGGTGACGGCTGGCACGCCGCAAGGCGGTGTCATCTCGCCTCTGCTCGCAAACCTGTATCTCCATTGGCTCGACCGACATTGGGACCGCCAAGCCTTCGGCAAACGACCCCACGATGCTCACATCGTGCGGTATGCCGATGACTTCGTGATTCTCTGCAACCGACGGCCCGAGTTTTACCTCGGAGAAGCCAAGAAGGTCCTTGACCGGCTCGGCCTCACGCTGAACGAGCAGAAGACGCGAATAGTCAACGCCAACGACGAGCCCTTCGACTTTCTCGGCCACCGCTTCGCGGTGCAACCGTCCAAGCGGAGCGGCGAACTCAAGACGTTCTACTATCCCGCGCCCAAGTCAATGGCTTCGGTCAAGAGGCGGCTCCGCGATGTCGTCCGTGGTGGGCAACATTGGGACCTTCCCGAACTCATCAAGCAGCGGGTCAACCCGCTCTTACGGGGTTGGGGAAACTACTTCAAGACCGGCAACTCTCGAATCCATTTCAAGAGCATTGACAACTACGCGACGTACATTCTCACGATCATGCTTCGGAAGAAGCACAAGAAGCCAGGCAAAGGATGGAGGGACCATCCGCCGTCGTGGTTCTACGACTTCCACGGACTGTTCAACTTGAACAAATCCGTGGTCGTTGACGACCTCGGAAAACGGTATGCCAAGTAGGTGCCGTCGTAAGGCGCTGCCGGAAGAAGACAGTCGGAAAGCCGTGTGCGGGAAAACCGCACGCACGGTTTGACGAGGGGTCCCTGGGGCGATCACTTCAAACTTGGGACCTACTCTACGACAAGCAATTGTTTCGTTAACTTAACTTAGGCCTTTGTGCGGGTCCAAATGCCCGCTCCCGTCTGGCTTTTAGACGTCAAGCGCGCGATCCAATATAGGACCGCGCGCTTGCTCATTGGCGGCGTAGCTAGGTAACGATTTGCATGCACCGATATTCC
>Ga0070691_10000046_pt1 | contig 35659 bp, 36 predicted proteins | sample KBSK1101metaG_FD_64673 | JGI IMG/M metagenome (GOLD analysis project Ga0070691, IMG submission 64673) | Corn, switchgrass and miscanthus rhizosphere microbial communities from Kellogg Biological Station, Michigan, USA - KBS K1-10-1 metaG | ecosystem: Host-associated > Plants > Roots >... | reverse complement strand
CGGGCTCGTCGACCTCGAACAGGACCGAGCCGGCGAAGCGCGGGGCGCCGGGCGAGACGTCGCCGTAGGTGGCGACGAAGCCCTCCGGGATCGCCCGCACCCGCTCGAGCACTTCCTCCAGGCGCGATTCGGGAGCGGCGGTCAGGCGGCGGGGCCGAAGGCGTCGATGATGCGGTTCTGGAACTCGCTCAGCTCCTGCGGCGAGATGAAGTACGTCGGCGGGGTGAGGAAGAGGCCGTCGGCGCGCTCGGCGGTGGCCTCGACCCGGGCCCGGACCTTGTCGAGCGGTCCGGCGGCACAGTAGGTCTCGACCATCTCGTCGCTGATCGCGGCCGGGACAGCGGCCAGGTCGCCGCGCCGGAAGGCGTCGCCGGCGGCGACCGCGTTGTCGGCGAAGCCATGCAGCTCCCAGAGCGGCATGTAGGTCTTGACGGTGGCGTAGAAGGAGATCGTGCGGCGGGCCATGTCGATCGCCCGGCCCTCGTCGTCGTCGATCGCGCAGCAGACGGTCGGCAGGTAGTCGAAGTCCTTGCGCTCGCGCCCGGAGCGGCGCAGGCCGGTTTCGAAGGCGTCGACGACGACCTCGTCGATCCAGCGCAGGCTCTGGATCGGGTGCCCGATCAGCCCGTCGGCGACGTCGCCCGCCATCCGCGCCATCCCCGCCTGCACCGCGGCGGTGTAGATCGGCACCGACTCGCGCGGCGCCGGGTGGGGACGGACCCAGCCCTTGATGTCGATGTCGTAGTAGGAGCCCTGGTAGCGGATCGGCTCGCCGGCGCCGGCCTGGCGCATGATCAGCCGCGTCGCCTCGATCGCCTCGCGCAGGTGCGGCGCCGGCTTGCCGTAGTCGGCGTTGTGCCAGGTCTCGTTCAGTCGTTTCACCCCTGCCCCCATCCCGAGCCGGAAGCGGCCGCCGGACATCTCGTCGATGTCGAGCGCGGTGACCGCGTGGATGAAGGGACTGCGGGTGAAGGCCCAGACGATCCCGGTGGCGACGTCGATCTTCGAGGTCTTCGCGGCCAGGTAGGCGGCCTGGGTGGCGGCGCTGCGGAACAGCTCCGGGGCCCAGACGCACTCGACGCCGGCCGCCTCGGCCCGCAGCGTCTCCGCCTCGAGCTCGGCCACCGAGGTGCCGATCGCGGCGACCGAGATGCGGTCGAGGGCGCTCACCCGAGGACCGCGTCGGCGACGCGTTCGCGGTGCCACTTGGAGTCGCCGAAGAGGGCCGCGTTGGAGCGGCCGCGCTTGAGGAAGAAGTGGAGGTCGTGCTCCCAGGTGAAGCCGATGCCGCCGTGGACCTGGATCGAGGCGTCGGGGACGCGCCAGCCGGCGTCGGAGGCATAGGCCTTCGCCATCGAGGCGGCCAGCGGCAGCGACTCCGGCTCGGCGTCGGCGGCCCAGGCGGCGCCGTAGACGGCGGAGCGGGCGTTCTCGGTCTCCAGCAGCATCTGCGCGCAGCGGTGCGAGACCGCTTGGTAGGCGCCGATCGGCCGCCCGAACTGCTGGCGGTCTTTGGCGTACTCGACCGCCATCTCGAGGGTGCGCTGCGCGATCCCGGTCGACTCGGCGGCGATGGCGACGCAGATGCGGTGGAAGACGGGGTAGTAGTCGGGGCCGGCGCCGGGCAGGCTGTCGGCGGCGGCGACCCGGACACCGTCGAGGCGGACTGAGGAGAAGCGGCGGGTCGGGTCGATCGCCGTTTCCGGCGTCACCGTGACGCCGTCGGCGTCGCAGTCGACGACGTGGCGGCGGCCGTCGCCGCTGGCGACGAGGAAGAAGTCGGCGCCGGCCGCGTCGGGGACGAGGACCTTCTCGCCGTCGAGGACGACGCCGTCGCCGTCGGCCCTGGCCTCCAGCGTGAACTCGCCGATCGTCGCCGGCGAGCCCGCGTCCCAGAGCGCCGGCGTGCCGCGCTTCTCGCCGCTCGCCAGCGGCCGCAGGTAGCGCTCGCGCAGGTCGTCGGAGCCGCAGAGGCTCAGCGCCAGCCCGGCGACGGTGTTGGAGAGCAGCGGCGAGGGAGCGAGCGCGTAGCCCATCTCCTCGAAGAGGACCGCGAGGTCGACGATGCCGAGGCCCTGGCCTCCCCACTCCTCCGGCAGCGCCAGCCCGGCCCAGCCGAGGTCGGCCATCTCCTTCCAGCCGGCGGGGTCGGTGCCGTCGTCGCTGGCCGCGATCTCGCGCAGCCGCGCCGATTTGAAGCGCGAGGCGAGGAAGTCGTGGGCGGTCGCCTTGATCGCCCGCTGCTCGTCGGTGAGGTCGAAGTACATTCGAGTCCGCCCCAGGCGCCTAGCGCAGCCTCGGCAGGCCGAGCACCCGCTCGGCGATGATGTTCTTGAGGATGTCGGTGGTGCCGCCCTCGATCGAGTTGGCGCGCGAGCGCAGGAAGCCGTACTGCCAGGCGCCGTTGGCGACCGCGTGCTCGGAGCCGCGCGCGAGCGGCGCGTAGGCCCCCTCGATCTCCAGCGCCAGCTCGGTCAGGCCCTGGTTGATGTCGGCCCACTGCCACTTGCCGAGCGAGCCCTCGGGGCCGGGGATGCCGGACTGCATCGTCTTGGTCAGGCCGCGGTAGGCGTTGAGGCGCATCGTCTCGGCCTCGATATGGAGCTGGGCGATGCGCTGGCGGTAGTAGGTGTCGTCGGCCGCGGAGCCGCCGTTGACGCGGACCTCTTTGGCCAGCTTCGCCAGCCGCCCGAGGCTGTTCTGGATCTGGGCGATCGCCCCGAACGCGAGCCCGGCGCGCTCGTTCATCAGGGTCGTGATCGCCACGCTCCAGCCGTTGCCGACCTCGCCGACCACGTTGGCTTCGGGGATCCGCGCTTCCTCCATGAAGACCTCGTTGAACTCGCCCTCGCCGGTGATCTGGACCAGCGGCTTCGCTTCCACGCCCTCCTGCTCCATGTCCATCAGGAAGTAGGTGAGGCCCTGGTGCTTGGGCGCGTCGGGGTCGGTGCGGGCGACCAGCATGCACCACTTCGCGTACTGGGCGAACGTCGTCCAGACCTTCTGCCCGGTCACCACCCATTCGTCGCCGTCCTTGACCGCGCGCGTCTTCAGCGAGGCGAGGTCGGAGCCGGACTCGGGCTCGGAGAAGCCCTGGCACCAGATCTCCTCGCCGGTCAGGATCGGCTCCAGGTAGCGCTGCTTCTGCTCGTCGGTGCCGTGGGCGATCACCACCGGGCCGCCCATCGCCAACCCCAGCACGTTGGCGGGGCTCGGCGCCTCCTGCCGGGCCGCCTCGCCGACGAAGATCGCCTGCTCGATCATGGTCGCGCCGCGGCCGCCGAACTCCTTCGGCCAGGAGATCCCGGCCCAGCCGGCGGCATGCAGCTTCAGCTGCCACTCGCGTCGGAAGGACATCACCTCGTCGAGGCTGCCTTCGGGCTCGGGCCCTGGATTGTTCTCTTCGATCCAGGTGCGAACCTCGTCGCGGAACTCCTCCTCCGATGGCGACAGCGTCAGGTCCATCGAGGGGGCAGCATATAGAGATCGCCTGGCCAGGCGGCCAGGCGATCTCCGAAAGCCGCCGGGATCAGCCTTCTTCGCCGCACTCCTCGAAGCCGTATTGCCTGGCCAGCTCGCTGGCCCGTTCGACCGGATTGGTCCCTTCCAGCAGCTGCTTCGGATCCGCTTCCATCTTCTCGGCGCCTTCTTCGAGGGCGTCGAGGATCGCTTCGACTTCGCCCTCGCCCCCGCTCGGCTTCGGGAGCTCCCGAAGTTCGCCGCCCTGCCGGATGAGGGCCGGGGCAACGACCTGTTCGATCACTTCTTCCTGCTGGGCCGCGGTCGGCTTGTTCTTGTCGATGCCGTTCTCGGTGGCGAATTCGTCCGCTTCTTCTTCGAGCTTTTCTTCACCCTTCTTGCAGATCGCATCGCCCTGCTCGATGAACTCCGCCTTGGTCGGCGAAGCCGTGGTTTCGGTGTCGCCGCCGCCGCAGCCCGCGGCGATCGATGCGATCGCCACGACGCCGGCCAGCGTCGCGATCAGGCGCTTGCCCAACTGGTCTCCTCTGTTCGACTTCGAGATAGGAGGCGCAACCTACCTCTAACTAGCTGGTCAGGCAGACCTTGAGCCCAAACGCTTTGGCCATCTTGTTGGCTTCCACGATCGCCGGAACGGTATTCCCGGGATTGTCGGCCGTGCGTTCGATTTCTTCGATTCCCTGTTCGAAGCTGTCGAGCATCGCATTGACGTCTTCCTCGCCATCCTTCGGCGTTCCGAGGGCACGAATCTGTTCAGCCTCGGCCTGGAGCTCGGGGACCATGACCACTTCCACGGCCTTCGACACCCCGGCGCTGCTGAGCTTGCCGCCGTCCTTTTCGGCAACCGGGAGGAATTTCGCTTCGATGTTGTCGTGATGGACGGTGCAGATCGCTTCCGCCTTCTTCACGAACTGCGGCTTCGGCAGCGACGCGGTGCTGTCGCTGCTTCCGCATCCGGCGATCACAGCTATCGCCAGAGCCCCCAAGATCAATGCGATCAGTCGCTTCACAGTCTCTCCTCTGGTGGCTTACCGGAGACTGAAAACTACATATTCACTGACTAATTTGCATCTTGGGCGGTGGAGATCTGGTGCGGACGGACCTTCCCCCGGGCCCCTAGATTCGCTGGATCAGCGTGCCGGTGCCGAGCCCGCCGCCGCAGCACATCGTCACCAGGCCCATCTCCTTGTCGGTGCGCTCCATCTCGTGCAGGAGGGTGGTGATCAAGCGCGCCCCGGTGGAGCCGAGCGGGTGGCCGAGGGCGATCGCGCCGCCGTTGACGTTGACCCGGTCCATGTCGGGGTCGAGCTCGCGCTGCCAGGCGACCACGACCGAGGCAAAGGCCTCGTTGATCTCGACCAGGTCGATGTCGTCCATCGTCATCCCATTGCGCTCGAGCAGCTTCCGGGTCGCCGGGATCGGGCCGGTGAGCATGATCACCGGGTCGACCCCGACGGTGGTCTGGTCGAAGATCCGCGCCCGCGGCTTCAGCCCCAGCTCGTCGGCCCGCTCGCGCGCCATCAGCAGCACGCCGGCGGCGCCGTCGGAGACCTGGGAGGAGTTGCCGGCGGTGATCTTGCCGTCCTCCTTGAAGGCCGGCTTCAACCCGGCCAGGCCCTCCAGCGTCGTCTCGCGCAGGCCCTGGTCGGTGAGGTAGGTGTCGCCGTTGACCGCGAACGGGATCGTCTCGCGCTCGAAGCGGCCCTCCTCGGTCGCCTTGGCGGCGAGCTGCTGGGAGCGGAGGCCGAACTCGTCCAGCTCGGCGCGGGCGATCTCCCACTTGTCGGCGATCATCTCGGCCGAGAGCCCCTGCGGGATCAGGTCGTAGCGGTCGAGCAGCTCCGGCGAGAAGGGGTTGCCGTGCTCCTTCATCACCTCGTAGCCGTCGGCGAAGGAGATGTGGCCCATGTGCTCGACACCGCCGCCGACGACGACGTCGTGGACGCCGGAGGCGATCTGGGCGGCGGCGAAGTTGACCGCCTGCTGGGCGGAGCCGCACTGGCGGTCGATGGTGGTCGCCGGGGTCTCGATCGGCAGCCCGGCCTCGAGCCAGGCGTTGCGACCGATGTTGACGCCCTGCTCGCCGAACTGCTGGGCGCAGCCGGCGATCACGTCGCCGGTCTCGGCCGGGTCGACGCCGGAGCGCTCGAACAGCTCGCCGTAGACCTTGGCCAGCAGGTTCGAGGCGTGCTTGTCCTTGTAATAGCCCTTCTCCGGGTGGCCGCGCCCGATCGGCGTCCGCGCCGCCTCGACGATGACCACCTCGCGCCCACCGAATTTGCCGCCGCCGTTCTCAGCCATCGCCGTCTCCGTTCGTGATCGAATTCCGTGCCGATCTCAGAGAATACCGATTGACTGGTCAGTCAGCCAGTATTTACGCCCGCGCCGCCCAAGCGCGTCACGTGATAGGAACCCGCCCCTATGACTACGAATCAGGGGTACGAGAATCCGGGGATCGCGGGGAGCGGGGCAATCGCCACCGGTCTGGCCGCCGTCTCGACGATGACGGGAGACACCATCCTGCTTGCCCGCAGCGAGGCCTCGGCCTGGCGCGCGGAGGAGAAAGTGGTAGCCGCCTGCGCCAAGATCGAGGGGGCGGAGCCCTCGCGCCTGCGGGTTACGACCGACCCCAAGGACCTCGCCGAGTGCGACGTGATCGTCGAGGCGATCGTCGAGGAGGTCGAGCCCAAGGGCGCGCTGCTGGCGACAATCGCCGCCGCCTGCCCCAACGCCGACCTGGCGACCACGACCTCGTCGCTCAGCATCGCCGCGATCGCCGCGGCGGCGGGCACCGAGAAGCTCTTCGCCCTGCACGTCTTCAACCCGGTGCCGCGGATGAAGCTGGTCGAGGTCTGCTTCCCCGCGGGCGCCGCCGGCTCCCGCGAGCGCGCCCTGGCCTGGTGCGCGGCGCTCGGCAAGACGGCGGTCGAGGTCCCCGACCAGGCCGGCTTCGTCGTCAACCGGCTGCTCTTCCCCTACCTCTTCGAAGCGGTGCGGATGATCGAGCGGACCGGCATGGAGGCCGGCGAGGTCGACACCTGCATGAAGCTCGGCGCCGGCCACCCGATGGGACCGCTGGCGCTGCTGGACTTCGTCGGCCTCGACGTCTCGCAGGCGATCGGGGACGCGCTCTTCGCCGAGAACGGCGAGGCGGCGAGCAAGCCGCCCGGCCTGCTTGTCGAGATGGTCGGCGCGGGCAAGCTCGGCCGCAAGAGCGGCGCCGGCTTCTACGACTACAGCTGAGGCGCCGAGACCTACCGGCGCCTCGGCTCAGCGATAGAGCTCGATGTAGAAGCCCAAGTCGGTGGCCACGCCGGCGCCGACGAAGGTCAGCACCTGCACCGCCGGGGCACCGCAGCTGGCGGTACCGCCAAGGGCGAGGTTGGCGCTGGTGGCCGTGGCGGCACTCGCCTGGGCGCTCACTTGCGCCCCACGGGGCGTGAAGGACGGGACCGTCACGCAGTAGACGCCGGTGCCCGGCTTGGAGATGTTGGGCGAGGTGATGCCCTTCGAGTTGGCGGCGTCGACGGTCCCGTTGGAGTTGACGTGCGCGAAGGCCACCGGGTTGGCGGAGTTGGCGCTCGGCACCTCGGAGAGCGTCGACTCGTTGACCTTGTCGCCGGTCACCGCGTCGCCGGAGATCTTCCCCGTGCTCACCGCGTTGTCGGCGAGCTTCGAATTCGTGACCGCCCCGTCGACGAGCTTCGAAGTGCCGACCGAGCCGTCCCTCAGCTTCGAGGCGTCGACGGCGGCGTTCTTGATCTTCGCCGTGGTGACCGCACTCGCCTTGATCTGGGTGGTGCCGATCTTCTGCGTCTGTTTCTTGGCGGCGATCGCGCTGGCGCCACCGAGCAGCAGGAAGACGGCCAGGGTCGACATCACGTTGGCATAGCTGAGATGGGCGCGAATTCGCTTCACTGATCGTCTCCTTGAGTTGGGATCTGCCGGCTCACTCGCCGGCGACCTTGCAGCTGCGGTTGATCTTGGTCGAGAGCACCTGGCCGCCGGCAAAGGAATAGGTCGCCTTGCCGAAGGGGAAAAGCGCGCCGGAGAAGCCGGCGGGAGCGGCACAGGCCGCCGAGATGAAGGATCGCTGGGCACCGTGCCAGCGATAGCTGCGACCGAGGGTCATTTCGAACTGGGTCAGGTAGGCCCAGTTCTCGGCGTACTTCGGCAGCGTCGTTTCGATCACGTTGCCGTAGGTGCCGGGGTGCTTGTTGACGGAGAAGGTGAGGATGATGGCCCCCGGGGGGTTCTTCGAATAGACCTGGGCCAGGATCAGCTTCTTGCCGTTCCTGGTCGGACCGTTGAAGGCGAGCAGGTTGTTGCGGGAGATGTAGTCGGCCTGGGAGGGCAGGCGGACCACCAGGGTGACGTGGCCATCGCCGACGATCGCGTCGCCGCAGCGCTGCCTCGCGACCGACTCCGTCGCCGGCTGGATCGTCGAGACCTTGCAGGTCGGCAGGCCCTTGGAGTAGAGCGTTCCCGCTTTGTTGATCGCCACCGCGATCTTGCGCAGCTGCGGCAACCGCACCCCTTCGGTGGTTTTGACGTTGCCGGCGACCCGCACCGAGACCGGGGCCGGAGTAGTCCGCGGCAGGCGGCTGGGGCTGATCTCGCCTTCGAAGGAAGCGATAACGCCCTTTTTCTCCACCAGCTCGGCGTCGGCGGCGACCGCGCCGAGGGCGAGCAGCCCGAGGGCGCCGAGCGCCAGGCAGATCCTCGAGGTGCGGCCCATCAGCTGAACCTGGTCGGGTCGATCCGGCAGTTGTCGAAGCCAAAGGCGAGGACCGAGTTGTTGGCCAGGTTGGAGTTGCGGTTGAGCCTCACCGAGAGGTTCTGGGCCTGGGCCTTCTTGCCCTGCGCCAGCGCCTTGCCGATCCGGGCGAAGTACGAGGACTCGGCTTTCAGGTAGCCGATCCACTTACCGAGCTTGGCTTCGTCGGCGGTCGGCTGGGGGACCGCTTCCAGCTGCTTGATCGTCTTGTCGAGCGCGGTGGCGGCGCGGAAGAAGTGGGTCGAGCCCTTCTTCAGTTCCCCTGCCTTGACCTCTTCTTTTGCCCCCTTGAAGATTTTCACGTTGGCTTCGGTGTTCTTCTTGCAGATCGGCTCCACCCGCTGGACGTATTCGTCGCGAGTGATTTCCGCCGCGGCGGCCAGCGGCACCAACGCAAAGGCGAGCAGCCCTAGGGCCCCCACCGCAATCGACCTCTTCGTCCCTGCCGCTCTCATCCGCTCTCCTTGCTTGTCCCTGATTTGCGTAACCCGTCGTCTTAATAACACACTCAAGCCGGATGAAGCTCGATCTCCGGCAAAATTCGCGCCAGCGGCTTCGGCAGCCACCAGACGCGCTCGCCGAGGAGCAGCATCAGGGCCGGCAGCAGCAGGATCCGCACCACGGTCGCGTCGAGTGCCACAGCGACCGCAAGTCCGATCCCGAGCTGGGAGACGGTCGAGATCGGCGCCGCCGCGAAGACGAGGAAGACCGCCATCATGATCGCCGCCGCGCCGGTGATCACCCGGGCGGTCTTCTCGAGGCCGAAGGAGATCGCCGCCTCGTGGTCGCCGGTCCTGTCGTAGGCCTCGCGCATCCGCGCCAGCAGGAAGACCGCGTAGTCGACCGAGAGCCCGAATACGATCCCGAAGATGCCGGCGGCGCCGATCGCGTCGACGTAGTCGTGGCCACCGAGCGGCCAGCCGGCGGGGACGTCGAAGAGCAGGACGAGGACCCCGAAGGCGACGCCGACGGTCATCAGGTTGAGGACGACGGCGAGGGCGGCGAGGAGAACGGCGCGGAGCAGGAAGACCAGCGCCAGGAAGGTGACCAGGGTCATCGCCAGGATCACCAGCGGCACCCGGGTGCGGGTGATGTGGTTGTAGTCGGTGAGTTCGGCGGCACCGCCTGAGAGGCCGACGGCGAGTCCGGTCTTGGTGCCGAAGCGATCGGCCAGGTGGTTGAGGCGGTGGTCGACCGCTTCGGAGCCCTCGGTGTTGAAGGTGTAGCGGGGGACGACGAGGATCGCCGCCGCCTGGCCGCCGTGGTCGAGGTCGATCGCGGTCGCCGCGCGGGAGCGCTGCCGCGGGTTGGCGCCGTCGAGGGCGGAGAGGACGAAGTAGCCGGAGTCGAAGAGGTGCGGCGAGGCGGCCTTGAGCTGGTTGCGTTCGTCGGCGATCGAGGAGGCCGAGGCGGAGACCTTGACCCCGGCCCGGGCGAGTCCCGACTCCAGGGGCTTGGAGCGCGTGAAGCCTTCCGAGAGGCCGTTGGCGAGGGCTTCGGTGCCGCCCTCGAGGCGGCCGAGGCCGTGGGCGAGGGCCGAGGAGCCGCCGGCCAGGCGTTCGAGTCCGGAGCCGAGCTGCGAGGCGCCGGCCGCGAGCCGGTCGGTGCCGTCGGCGAGGCGGTCGCCGCCGGAGGCGAGGCGGACCATGCCGGCGTTGAGGCGGGTCGCGGTCGAACGCAGCGAGCGGGCTTCGTTGCGGGCGCCCGAGAGGGCGAGGACCAGCGCCTGGGCCTTGCTGGCGGTCGACTTCAGGGCGGGGTCGGTCGCCGCGGCCGCGTTCAGTTCGTCGCGCACCTCCCGGGCCCGCTTCAGCGAGCCCTTGCGCAGCTGCGGCACCAGGTCGTGCAGGCCGAGAGCAAGGGAGAGCGAGCCCGACTGGGCCCGATGCTGGCCTTCGGCCAGCCTGCCGGCGCCGTCGGCGAGCTGTTCGACGGCGCCGGTGGCGCGCTGCCCCCCCGCGGCCGCCTTTTCCAACCCGGCGGCGATCTTCTCCGCCCCTTCCTGGGCCCGGCCGGAGCCGTCGCGCAGCAGACCGGCGCCGGAGGCGGCGTCGGCGAGGCCCGAGCGCAGCTGCCCCACCCCCGCTCCCGCCCGGGTCAGTTTCGGGCCGAGCTCCTGCAGGGTCGCGACGCGCTTTTCGCCGGGCGGGCCGAGCAGCCCGGACCCCTTCTTCGAGAGCGGCTCGGTCCGTTCCGCCACCTGCTTCGGGCCGATCACGGCCTGCACCCCCGGCTGGGCGGCGAGCAGGGTCTGGAACTTGGCGAGGTGGCGCAGGTCGGCGGCGGAGGTGATCGGGCCCTGCGAGGTGGCCGCGACGAGGACGAAGGGCGCGTCCCAGCCGGGGCCGATCTGGTCCGAGAGCTCCTCGGCTTCCTGGCGGGTGCGGTCGGAGGTGGGGAGCTGGGCGGCCGAGGGCGGCCCGGTTTTGATCGCCACCGCCGGCGCGGCGAGCAGCAGCAGCGCCCCGGAGATGACGATCGCCACCGGGGCGGGGCGGCGCAGCGCCGTGGTCAGCAGGGCGTGGAGGGTGTTGTGATGCTCGGGGCCCTGACGGCCGAGGCGCCAGCGGTCGACGTTGGCGCCCAGCAGGCGCAGCAGCGCCGGAGCGAGAAAGATCGCGGTGACGACCGAGATCGCGGTGACGAGGATCGCGGTGCCGGCGAGGGAGAGCAGCAGCGACCCCGGCAGGACCAGGACCGAGACGATCATCGAGACGAACAGGGTGGTGCCGGCGAAGACCGTGGTGCGCCCGGCGGTCCGCCGGGTCGAGTGTGCCGCCTGCAGCGGGTTCTTGCCCAGCGCCAATTCCTCGCGGAAGCGGGAGACCATCAACAACGCGTAGTCGACCCCGAGGGCGAGTCCCATCATCGTCGCCACGGTGAGCGCAAAGGCGTCGATGTCGACCCAGTGCGACGCTATATAGAGAGCGCCCCTGGAGGCGATCACCGTGATCGCACCGAAGCCGAGCGGGATGACCGCCGCCACCGGCGAGCGGAAGACGAGCAGCAACACCAGGAGCAGGAAGGGCAGGGCGATCAGCTCGGCCGTCTCGGTCGAGCTGATCGACTGGTCCTGGATCGCCCGCGAGAGCGAGGCGTAGCCGGTCTGGATCGCCCGCACGGGCGGGTGGATCTCCCGGTCCAGCGTCGCTTCCAGATGCGGCACGACGTCGGCGACCGCCTCCGCGGTCCCGGTGTGGAAGTCGACCAGGACCAGTGCCTTGCGCGGCCCCGGCCGCAGGCGGTCGAGCTGGTCGCCGTCCCAGGGCGAGAGCGTGGTGACCTTGGGGTCGGCCCGCAGGGCGCGGATCAGCCGCGGCCCCTGGCGATCCAACGAGGCCGCCGGGCCGCGCAGCAGGATCGCGAAGGGGGCCGATGGGCCGAAGTGCTTTTCGAGCAGGTCGGAGCCTTCGGCCGAGGGGGTGCCGGGGACCTGCAGCGAGGTCGGCGTCAGCCGACCCTCAACCCCGGCCCCGAGGATGCCCAGGACCGCGATGACCACCAAGGCGAGGGCCAGCGTGGCACGGGGACGGCGCAGGGTCAGGGGCATTTTCAAATGCTCAACTCCCTCCCCGTTCGACTTGGCAGGCACTCCGCCCCCTAGCGAAGACCCCCGACAAGAGAGGGGACCATGACAAACCCCCCTGTCTCTGTCAACAGTTTACCTTTCCCCGCAGCCGTGCCCAGCTTGGGCGTCGTCTCAGCCCACGGGTTTGTGCCGTTTGCCGCTGAGGTCCCAGATCACGTCGGCCTCCGAGATTCCCTGGCGGCGGGCCAGGCCCTCGATCTCCTCCCAGGGGAGCTCGGCTTCCGGGAGCTCGTCCCAGCGGGCCAGGTCGAGGGCCTCGATCGAGCCTCTGAGCGCCGGGCCGAGATGTTCCTCGGCGCGCAGCAGCGCCCTCAGGACCTCAAGCTGCTTGTCGGTCAGGCGGACAACCCACATGCGGGTACCTCCAAACGTCGGGGGGTCGCGGGCTGCTCGAAGAAATTAGGCGGCGGGACGGACGGAACCGCTGATCCGGACCGCCTCGATGCGGTTCTCGCGGACTGCCTCGACCCGGATCGTGTAGCCGTTCGACTTGATCGAGTCGCCGCGCTTGGGCAGCCTCCCGAGCTCGCCGAAGACGTAGCCGCCGACCGAGTTGTAGGCGTCGCTGTCGACCGGCAGCTCGATGCCGGCGTCGGCGAGGTCGCCGAGCGAGACGTGGCCGCGGACGAACCAGTCGCCGTTGGTGAGCTGGCGCAGGGCGGCGGCGCGGGGGTCGGTCTCGTCCTCGATCTCCCCCACCACCTCCTCGAGGATGTCCTCGACGGTGACGATCCCGACCGTGCGCCCGTACTCGTCGACGACGACCGAGAGCGAGGTGCGCTGCACCTGCAGGTCGTGCAGGAGGTCGTCCAGCGGCCGCGTCTCGGGCACGATCAGGGCGTCGCGGATGACCGACTCGATCCCCGCCTCGGGGCCTTCGCTCATGTAGAGCCGGGCGAGGCTGTTGTTGTGGACGATCCCCTTGACCCGGTCGGCGTTGTCGTCTTCGATCACGACCAGGCGGGTATGGCCGGAGGTGACACAGCGACGCAGCGCCGCCTCGACGCTCTCGGCGGAGTCGACGGTGACGACCGCCGGGATCGGCGTCATCACCTCGCGCGCCTCCTGCTCGTGCAGGTGGAAGACCCCGCCGAGCATCCCCGCCTCGCCTGGATCGAGGTGGCCGCCGATCCGCGAGCTGTCGATGATCTGCTTCAAATCCTCTGCGGTGTGGTGCTCTTCGAGGTCGGTCGGGTTGACGCCGAACAGGCGCACGATCGCGTTCGAGAACCAGCTCAGCGCCATCGTCACCGGCGCGGTGGCGACGCGGAACCAGTTGAGCGGCCGTGAGACCCGGCGGGCGGTGCTCTCGGCGTTGGCGATCGCCAGCATCTTCGGCACCTGCTCGCCGATGCTGATGTGGATCGCGGTGACGAGGACGAAGGCGATCGCCAGCGAGAGCCCGGCGGCGACGCCGTGGGAGAGGCTGCCGAAGATCGGCTCGATCAGGACCGCGAGGGAGGGCTCGCCGAGGAAGCCGATCCCGATCGAGGCGATCGTGATCCCGATCTGACAGGCGGAGAGCGATTCGTCGATCTTGTCGAGCTGCTCGACCACCGCCTCGGCACCGGATTCGCCTTCCTCCGCGAGCTGCTCGATTTTGCCGCGGCGGCTGCGCACCAGCGCGAACTCGGCGGCGACGAAGAAGCCGTTGATCGCGATCAACAGCACCAGTGCGACGAGCAGAAGGACGCTCATCGGCTATGCGGCCCGGTACTTCGGGCTGGGACGTCCTCGGCCATTCGGCGAATGGAATATAGCTGGCCCACCATGCAGGTTTTTCGATAAATGCGATATTGGGCTAATAATGCGGGTCGCGACGCTCAGCGAGATGCTCGAAGAGGTGGTGCGCCTAGGCGAGGCAATCGGCACGGAAAGCCACGCGCACGAACTGCGCGGGGAGCTCGAGGGCCGGCTGGCGACGGTGCGGGCGGCGCTCTCGGGAGCGGCGAGCCTGCGCGTGATCGCGCTGCAGCGGCTCGACCCGCCGCGGGTCGCCGGCTTCTGGATCCCGGAGATGATCTCGATCGCCGGCGGCGTCGACGTCGCCGGCGACCCCGGCCTCAACCCGCCCGAGGTCGGCTGGGGGGAGCTCGAGAGCCTCAACGCCGAGGTCGTGATCGTGATGCCCCCGGGCTCGGTCGAGGACGCGCAGGCGCAGGCGATGGAGCACTGGGAGCGGATCGCCGCCCTCGGCGCCGAGCGGGTCTTCGCGGTCGACGCCGCCAGCACCTTCGCGGAGCCCGGCCCGCAGCTGGTCGACGGGGTCGAGCTGCTCGGGCACCTGCTGCACCCGGACCTGATCGACCCCCCGGGGAACACCGGCTTCAAGGCGCTGAAGGCGCCGGTCTCGCGCCCCGCGTCCGGCGGCTGATCAAGCGACGGCCAGGCTGCCGAGGGCGGCGGCGACGCCGACCGCGACGATGATCGCCATCTCCGTCGGGAAGTGGCGGCGGCCGAGCCGGCCCCGCTCGCCGGCGACGATCGCCAGCGCGCAGATCACGCCGGCGGCGAGACCGCCGAGGTGGCCGCCGACGCTGATGTTCGGAACCGTAAAGCCGATCACGAGGTTGAAGACGATCAGGAACCCGATCTCTCCGGCGATCGCGTCCATGCCGCGGCCGCGGGCGATCACGAAGGTCGCCCCGGCAAGTCCGAAGACCGCCCCGGAGGCGCCGAGAGTGAGGGCGTTGGGGTCCAGCACCAGGGCCCCGAACGAGCCGGCGAGCAGGGAAGCGAAGTAGAGGGCGACGAACCTAGGCGTGCCCAGGGCCGGCTCCAACAGGCGACCGAGGAAATAGAGCAACAGCATGTTGAAGCCGATGTGCAGCAGGCTGGCGTGCAGGAACCCGCTCGTCACCAGCCGGTACCACTCGCCTTCGGCGACGGAGGGGCCGAACAGGGCGAAATCGACCACCACCGAGCCCCCGGGGCTGAAGCCGCCGCCGCCCGCGGCAAGCTCGATCAGGTAGGCGACGACGTTGAGGCCGATCAGGACGAAGGTCGCCGGCGCCCGCCAGAAGCCGCCGCCGCCCCCTGCCTGCACCACCCTGGTCCGCTGCCGCATGCACTCGGGGCAGCGCATCCCGACCGGGGTCGGGGTCATGCAGTCGGGGCAGATCGGCCGCCCGCAGGAGGAGCAGGAGACGCGGGTCTCGCGGTCGGGGTGGCGGTAACAGGTCTCGGCCATCGGGAGGAGGAGCCTACAATCGGCGCCGATGGAGCCCCCCAGCCCCGCCCGCCTCTACGCTGCCCTGGCCGGCGCCGTGCTCGTCGTGCTCGGGATAACCGGCTTCTTCTTCGACCTCTCCTGGCTCAACTTCCTCTACGCCGCCAGCGGCGGCGCCGGGCTGCTGCTCGCGGGGCGCTCCTCGCGCCCCTACGCGCTCGCCGCCGGGCTGCTCTACACGGGCTTGGCGATCGTCGACTTCTCCGACCGCGGCTGGCTGCACCTGGCGATCGGCGTGCTCGGCCTTGCCGCGTTCGCGGGAACGCGTGGTTCCTTAGCGACACATGACGTCCCAAAGGAACCACGTGACGGCTCCGAGGCGCTAAAGCCGCGACCGAAGACTGCCGCCGAGCGCCCTTAGGCCGCTCTCGCCCTGATGGCGGCTGCGCCGCCGCAGCTCGAACAGGACCAGGGCGCCGGTGGCGACCCCGCCAGCGCCGACGGCGACGACCGGGCGGACCCAGTTGCGGGGATCGCGCAGCGCCCGCAGCTCGCTCTCGGAGAGTTCCTCGGCCCAGTCGGAGAGCTCCTCCGCCGCCGCCGCGGTGACTGCCGAGAGCGTGTCCTCGACCCGGCTGGAGAGCCGCTGCGGCGGGTCGATCGGCCGCAGCGCGTCGGTCAGCAGCCGCTCGACGTCCCAGCTGCTGCGGCTGAGCGTGTCACTCATCGCTCATCTCCTCCTGCAGCTGCTTGATCGCGCGATGGATCAGCACCTTGGTCGCCCCGTCGGAGCGGCCCAGCGCCCGCGCGATCTCGCGGTTGTCCATGCCGAGCGCGAAGCGCATGATCAGCGCCTCGCGGCGGTCGTCGGAGAGATGCTCGAGGTTGGCCATCACCTGGCGCAGCTCCTCGCGCCCCTCGGCGATCGCCACGGTGTCGTGGCGGGCGGCGATCGGCTCGGTGCTGTCGAGCGGAGTCTGCGGGCGCCGCGAGCGATCGCGGTAGTAGTTGGAGGCGAGGTTGTGGGCGATCCGGATCACCCACGGCCGCAGCGGCCGGCCGTCGGACTCCCGCCGCGCCCGGTCGAAGTGCCGGTAGGCCTGGAGGAAGGCCTGCTCGGTCAGGTCCTCGGCGTCGTGGTGGTTGCCGATCCGGTAGTAGGCGTAGGAGTAGACGTCGCGCAGGTGGGCCCGGTAGAAGTCCTCGAAGGCGCGGTCCAGCTCCGCCTTCGCCGCCGGCCCGAGGTCGCCGGGCTCGACGTTCTCCGTGGGGGGGCTCACCGATCAAGCCTAGCCCCATCAGGCGGCCCGCCTCGAGCGCTCGACCCGGCGCAGGCCGGCGACCCAGTCCTCGGCCCCGATCTCGCCGCGGATCAGCGCCGCCAGTCCGCTCAGCGCCTCGGCCGGACCGCCGGAGGCGGCCACTGCTTCGGCCAACAGCGGCGTCGTGTCCAGGCCCTCGGAGGCCTGGCCGATCAGCTGCGGGATCTCGGCGGCGGCGGTGCCGGTGCCGAGCAGCTCGCCGGCGCGGCGGTTGCGCCCGGTCGGGGCCATCATCGTCGCCGTCAGGTCGCCGACCCCGGCCAGGCCGGAGAAGGTCTCGAGCTCGGCGCCGCGGCCGATCGCGTACTCGATGCACTCCTGCCAGATCTCGGCCACGGCGATGCCGGCGGCGTTGAGCCCGTGCGGCTCGGCGGCCGCGGCGGCGAGGGCGGCGGCGTTCTTGGCCGCGCCCGCCATCTCGACCCCGGCGACATCGCGCGAGCGCTCGCAGACCAGGCCGGCGCGGTCGAAGACCTCGCCCAGCTGGACCCGCAGGTCGACGTCGGCCGAGCCGAGCACCAGCGCCGCCGACCCGGAGACCGCCTCGCGGGCGTGGGCGGGGCCGCCGAGGCAGGCGATCGCCCGCGCCCGCACCCGTTCGCCGACGTACTCGGCGGGCAGCTGGGCCTGCGGCGCGATCAGGCCCTTGGTCAGGAGCAGGACCGCGGAGCGATCGCCGACCCGGTCGGCGATCGCCCCGACCGCCTGCGGCAGCGACTTGGAGGGGATCGCGAGGCAGATCAGGTCGAGACCGGCGAGCTCGATCTGGGAGGCCGGGCGGACGTCGACCGCCTCCGGCAGCGAGACGCCGGGCAGGTAGCGCCGGTTCTCCCCCGCCTCGATCATCTCCGCCGCGCGCTCGGCGGTGCGGGCGCCGAGCTGGACCTCGAGGCCGCCGCGGGCGAGCAGCACCGCCACCGCGGTCCCCCAGCTGCCGGCGCCGATCACGGCGGCGCGGCGCATCGGCGGCAGGCCGCCGAGGTCTTCCCACTGCAGCAGGACGTTGGGCCAGATCCGCGCGGTCACCGTCTCCGCCAGCGCCTTCGAGGGCTCCTCGGCCCGCGGGAAGGTCATCGCCCGGCCCAGCCGCACCTTCACCCTGCGCGGCCGGATGCGCCAGCCGCGGCGCACGTTTTCGGTCCCGATCACGGCGGTGGGGACCACCGGGGCGCCGGTCTGCAGGGCGAGGCGGCCGACGCCGCGGCGGGGGTTGCCGAGGGTGCCGCGGCGGGTGCGGGTGCCCTCGGGGAAGATGCAGACGGCGCCGCCGCGCTCGACGATCTGGCGCGCCGTCTCCATCGATTCCTCGTCGGACTCGCCGCGGCGGATCGGGAAGGCGCCGAGGCGGGAGAGCAGCCAGGCCTGCCAGCGGCGCTCGAACAGCTCGACCTTGGCGACGTAGTTCATCGGCCGCCGCCAGGGCAGGCAACCGCCGATCGCGAAGGGATCGAGGAAGCTGCGGTGGTTGGCGGCGACGATCATCCCGCCCTTGATCCGGGCGTACTCGCGCCCGGTCCGGGCGTAGCGGAAGTAGACGAGGAAGAAAGGCGTCATGAAGGTCCTCGCCAGCAGGTAGAGGACCCAGTTGACGCTGTGCTTGCGCGTGTATTCGTGGTAGCGGGCGAGCCGCTCGGCGTTCACGCAGAGCGCTACACAGCGGGGGCGGCGCGGTTACCCGCGGCGCCTACCAGGCGCGCTCGACCAGCTCGGCGAGATCGCCCTTGGTCAACGGCGGGCCGGGGACGAAGGCAAGCTCGGGCCTGACCAGCATCGCCTCGAGCGCCTGCTCGAGCCTGTCGCGGTCGGCGCCGATCTCCCCGAGGCCCGCCGGGTCGCCCCCGAGCTGGAGCACGCGGGCCTCGATGTCTTCGGGATCGGTCTCGATGGCGGCGGCGAAGTCCGCGAACCGATCCGGCGCCCGCGCGACCAGCAGGGTCAGCGCCCGCGGCAGGATCGCCGCGTTGGTCTCGGCGTGAGCGCCGCCGCAGACCCGCACCAGGGTCTGGCAGACGACGTGGTGAAGGCCGAACATGGCGGAGTCGATCGCGTAGCCGCAGAGCAGCGAGCCGAGCGCCAGCGGCGCCGGGTTGCGCCGATCGGGGCCTTGGTCGAGCGCCGTCGCGATCAGCGCCGCCCCGCGCAGGGCGGTCATCTCCGCGACCGGGTTGGCGAAGGGCGTGTAGAGCGAGTCGGCCCCGTGCGCGAGCGCGTTCATCGAGCTCGCCCGCAGCCGCGGCTCGGGCTGGCTCGTCATCGCCGCCGGATCGGCGAGGACCAGGCTCGGGCGCCGCAGCGAGGCCACGCTCGCCTCGACCCCGGTGGGAAGCCGGTGGATGCCGGTCATCTCGGCCCCCGACATCGTCGTCGGAATCGCCGCCACCGCGGCCCCGCTGACCGATGCCACGGCCTTGGCGACGTCGATCGGCCGCCCACCCCCAATCGCGACCAACCGGGCCGACGGGCCGATAAGTCGAGCGTCGCTCGACTTATCGGCCCGTCGGCCCATGTTTAGGGCGGCGGCGAGGTCGGGGACTTGGCCGCTTCCGACCTCGTGCACGGCCGCTGCGGCGGCGGCAAGGTCGGGGGCGGCGGCGAGGGCGCGGGCTGAGCCGATCAGCTCGAAGGCGGCGAAGCCTTGCTCGGTCAGGATCCGCGGGGCCTGGGCCACCCCGTTGCGGCGGAAGACGACCGTGCGGCCGGCGTCGCGCCAGACGAAGTCCGCGCTCACCCCCGCGGGTCCGTCCGCGGGTTCCTCACCGGCCTCAGCTTCGGTTCGACCTCGGCCCGCAGGTGCTCGTAGTCCGGCGGCAGCGAGAGCTTCTCGCCGAGATGCTCGAGCGGCTCGTCGACGGTGAAGCCGGGGGCGGTGGTGGCGATCTCGAAGAGGACGCCGCTGGGCTCGCGGAAGTAGATCGAGCGGAAGTAGAAGCGGTCGATCTCGGGGGTCGGCTGGGCGCCGGCGCCGATCGCCCGCTGGCGCCACTCCATGTGCTCCTCCGGCGTCGAGGCCCAGGCGACGTGGTGGACGCTGCCGGCGCCCTGGACGCCGCGCTCGGCCGGCGGCTCGTCGAAGAGGTAGCGGCCGCCGCGCACCTCGCCGCGCGCTTCCCAGGCGCCGTCGACCCGCTCGAACTCGAGTGCCTCGAGCAGGGCCGCGCTGGCCTCGGGCGCGGCGCTGTAGGCGCGCACGGCGTGGAAGCCCTGCAGCGCCAGCTCGGCGGGGACCTCGGGGTGGTCGGCGCTGAGCGGCGCGTCGGGGACGTCGACGACGAGCAGCTCGTGATCGAGGCCCTCGGGGTCGGAGAAGAGGAGGCCGTTCCCCTCGCGCGTCACGGCGATCCCGTTGGCCGCCAGCCGCTCGGCCCAGAAGGCGAGCGCGTCCTCGGAGCCGACCCGCCAGACGACGCGGTGGACCATGCCGGCGCCGGCCCGGCCCGGCGCCACGCCCGGGTACTCGAAGAAGGTCAGGTCGGAGCCCGGGTCGCCGTCCTCGTCGGCGAAGAAGAGGTGGTAGACGGTTGGGTTGTCCTGGTTGACCGTTTTCTTGACCAGCCGCAGGCCCAGCACACCCGCGTAGAAGTCGACGTTGCGCTGAGCGTCCTCGGTGATCGCGGTTATGTGGTGAATGCCCTCTAGCTTCATCGTTCACGTATACCATCACCCCGATGAGCCGCGGACGACGACGCACGGTCAAAGGGCTTGTCATCCTCGGGTCCGTCCTCGCCTTCCTCAGCGTCTTCGCGATCTGGATCGAGCGCCAGGCGCTCAACACCGACGACTGGGTCGCGACCAGCGGCCACCTGATCCAGGACCAGACGATCCGCGCCGCAGTCGGCGACTACCTGGTCGACCAGCTCTACGAAAACGTCGACGTCGAATCCGAACTGAAGGAAATCCTTCCGGGGGACACCAAGGATCTGGCCGGGCCGGCCGCGGGCGGGCTGCGCCAGGTGGCCGGGGACGGCGCCGAAAAGGTGCTGGAAACCTCCACCGCGCAGGGACTCTGGGAAGACGCCAACCGCTCCGCCCACGAGCAGCTGATCTCGGTCCTCGAAGACAAGGGCGAAGCGGTCTCGACGAGCGAAGGCAACGTCAGCCTCAACCTCGGCAGCCTGCTGACCAACCTCGCCGACCAGGTCGGGATCGGCCAGGGCCTGGCGGCGAAGCTGCCGCCCGACGCCGGCCAGATCCAGATCCTCCGCTCCGACCAGCTGAAGACGGCGCAGAACATCGCGGTCGCGATCAAGGGCCTGGCGCTGGTCCTCTCGATCCTCACCTTCGCCGCCTTCGCCGCGGCGATCTACCTCTCCCGCGAAGGCCGCTGGGTGACCGTGCTCTACAGCGGCATCGGCCTGGTCGCCGCCGGCTTCGCGGTGATCGTCACCCGCGAGATCGCCGGCGGGATCGTCGTCGACCAGCTGGTCAAGACCGAAAGCGCCAAGCCGGCGGGCGAAGCGACCTGGTCGATCGCCACCTCGCTGATGACCAGCATCGCCAGCACGGTGATCGTCGTCGGCATCCTCTTCGCGATCGCCGGCTGGCTCGCCTCGCCGAGCGGATCGGCGCGCTCGACCCGCCGCGTGATCGCGCCGACGCTGCGCCACCACGTCGCCTACGTCTACACGGGGCTGGCGCTGATCGTCTGCGTCTACTTCCTCTCCGGCCCGATCCAGGGCCTGCGCTCCTTCCTCACCGCCCTGATCGTCGCCGGCATGGCCGCCTTCGGGGTCCACGAGCTGCGCAAGCAGACCGCAGAGGAGTTCCCGGACGCCGAGTACGCGGAGGTCTTCGGCAGCACCCGCGACAGGGTGGTCGGCGCCGTCAAGGACGCCAACATCGGCGAGCGGGTCGGCGAGCAGACCTCGAAGCTGCGGCTGCCGGAGATGAAGCGGCCGGACTCCGGGGGGGCCGAGGCGAGCGAGGCCCCGACGGCGGTGACGCCGGTCGACGAGGAGGACGCGCGCCTGCAGCGCCTGGAGCGCCTGGCGACCCTGCGCGACAAGGGCGTCCTCACCGACGAGGAGTTCGCGGCCGAGAAGTCCCGCCTGCTCAGCGGCAGTGGCTCCGGCCACTGAGCGAAAAGCCCGCCGCCGGGTTCGAACCGGCAACCTCCTGATTACAAATCAGGTGCTCTCCCAGGTTGAGCTAGGCGGGCGTGGTGGCTAACGATCCTCAGATGGACGTCACGTTTCGCTTCCTCGGGCCGGACGAGGGTGGTGTCCTCACCGAGGCGATAGAAGCAGCTTACGGGACGTCATACGACGTCCGCTGGGTTTACGACCGGACGGAGGTCTGCGCCCGCATCGCCGGCGGGCGCTACGTCTCCTGCGTCGCCGAGGGCGAGGAAGGCAAGATGCTCTGTCATATCGGCATGAGCCTGGCGGCGGCCGGGGACGCGGTGGCCCACTCGGGCCAGGCGGTGACGATGCCCGCCGCACGCGGCCAGCACCTGTTCACGCGGACCAAGCGCTTCCTGATGGACTGGGCGCGCGGGGAGGGGCTGGCGGGGATGTTCAGCGAGGCGACCGCGGCCCACCCCTACAGCCAGCGCGCCAACATCGACCTCGGCGCCCACGAGACCGGCTTCCTGCTCGGCTGGATCCCGGCCAGCGTCAGCAACGACGCGGCCGTGGCGTCGCGACCCCGGCGCCAGTCGGCGGCGCTCTTCTACACGAAGCTGAACGACGGCCACGAGCGCCGTGTCTACGCGCCGGAGCGCCACCACGAGATCATCGGCCAGACCCTGGCGCTCTGCGAATTGCGGGGGACGCTTGCCAAGCCCGGCCCGGACGCCGAGCTGCCGGAGCGAAGCGAGCTCGAGGTCGAGGTCGACGAGGACCACAACCTGGCCCTGATCACCGTCGCCGTGCCGGGCGCCGACCTGGAGGCGGTGGTCGCCGCCGAGCGCCACCACCTCTTCCACCGGCGCCGCCTCGACGCGATCTACCTGGACCTGCCGTTGGAGCAGCCGGCGACGGCGCTGGTCGCCGGCGACCTCGAGCGGCTGGGGGTGTCCTACGCCGGGGTCTTCCCCAACCACCGCACCGACGGCGACGTGCTGCGGATGCAGTCGCTGCACCGGGTCCGAGTCAAGGCCGACGACGTTGCCGTCGCCTCGGACCACGGGCGCGAACTGCTCGACTACGTCCTCGCGGACATCCCCCGGGCTTAGGCCGCCACCTCGCGCGAGGCGAGGTGCGTCCCGACCTTGCGCTTGACCCGCTGCAGGGCGTTGTCGACGGTCTTGGTGTCGCACTCCAGCCGCTCGGCGATCGCCTCGTAGGAGTGGCCGTCGAGGTAGAGCGCGAGCACCCGGCTCTCGAGGTCCGAGAGCACGCCGGAGACGCCGGAGAGGCAGGCGACGAGACTGGTCAGCTCTTCGGCCGCGATCACCTGGTTGACCGGGTCGTGCACGCTGGGCCCCGGCAGGACCTCGTCCAGGGTCGTGTCCGAGTCGCCGGCCGCGGCCGGGGTCTGGCTGAAGGACACGTACTGGTTGAGCGGGGTGTGCTTGTTGCGGGTCGCGGTCTTGACCGCGGTGATGATCTGGCGGGTGATGCAGAGCTCGGCGAAGTTGCGAAAGCTCGACTCGCGATCGGTGCGGTAGTCGCGGATCGCCTTGTAGAGGCCGAGCAGGCCCTCCTGGATCAGGTCGTCCGACTCGCCACCGAGGAGGAAGTAGGACGAGGCCTTGAGGCGGACGAAGCCGCGGTAGCGGCGGACGATCGCGTCGTAGGCGTCGGTCTTGCCTTCCTTGGCCAGGGCGACGAGATAGTGATCATCAAGCTCAGCTTGAGAGTTAGCTTGACGGTTGCGCACAGAGTGTGGGCGCCGGACGGCCACGGGGGCTTCGACTTCCTGCACAGGCGTAGACAGAGCCACAGATCCTTCTCCTTGCTGAAGGGTCGTGGCGCCACTTACCTCCCCCGGGGCGCCCTGTTATCGACGGCTGGACCTCACACTCAAGCTGAGGTTCACCCTTGTTGCGCCGCTAGTTTACGTGCGTGCGGAGTTCTGTCAACCCCCGGCGGAAATAAATGCAACCGCCGTTGCATTTGCTGGGGCGCCCTACTGGCGCTGGCGCAGGGCCTCGAAGAGCAGCGCCGTGGCCGCCGCGGAGACGTTCAGCGACTCGACGATGCCGCGCTGCGGCAGGGATATCAGCCCGTCGCAGGCCTTCGCGACCCGGGGCCGGATGCCCTGGCCCTCGCCGCCGAGCACGAGCACCGTCGGCCCCTTCAAGTCGACCTCCCAGGCAGGGGATCGGGCCGCGGCGTCGGCGCCCCAGATCCAGAAGCCGGCTGCCTTCGCCTCGGCCAGCCAGTCGGCGAGGTTGCGGACGTGAGCGACCTGGAGATGCTCGACGGCTCCGGCCGAGGCCTTGCAGGTGGCAGGGGTGACCGCGGCGGAGCGCCGCTCGGGGACGACGACGCCGTCGGCGCCGGCGAACTCGGCCGAGCGGCAGACGGCACCGAGGTTGCGCGGGTCCTGAACCTGGTCGAGGGCGACGAGCAGCGCGTCCTCCCCACGCAGCAGGCCGCGCGCGTCGGCGTAGGGATAGGGATCGACCTCGGCGACGACGCCCTGGTGGTCCGGCGACCCGCAGAGCCGCTCCAACTCCGCCGGGTCGGCCTCCGGCGCCCGCCAGACGCGGTGGACCCGCCGCCTGCCCCGCTCCGCCTCGGCGACCGGCTGCCTGCCGTAGATGACCTGGTTGGCCATCAGGCCTTCGGCACGAGCGACGGCCCGTCCGCGGAGTCACGAATCGTCCAGCCCATCTCAGCAAGTCGATCGCGAATCTCGTCTGCGCGCTGAAAGTCCTTATCGGCTCGGGCCTGCTCCCTCTCGGCCATCAAATTGAGCGCGGCCTCGTCGGTCTCAGCCCCCTCATCCGGCTGGGTCAGGGTGCTGAGACCGACGAGCCCGAGCATCTCCGCCAAGACCGGAACAGCATCGCCGCTGAACACCTCACCCCGGTTCACCTGCCCAACCAGCTCGAAAACCTCGGCCATGGCCCTTGGCGTATTGAAGTCATCGGCCAGCGCATCCTTGAACGCAGCCAGGCGCGACGTCGGGGAGTCCGGGGAGGTCTCAACCGAACCTCCCCGCTGTTGTGAGGGCGAGACCTCCCCGGACTCCCCCTCGCCGACTGGGTTCTCGCGAAAGAAGTTCCGCACCCGCTCGACCTGGGCCGCGGCCTGCTCCATCTGCTGCTCACCGAAAGCCAGCGGCTGCCGGTAGTGGCCGGAGATCAGGTAGGCGACGACCGCCTCGCGCCCGTAACGATCGAGCGCCTCCGAGAGCTGGAAGATGTTGCCGTCGGACTTCGACATCTTCGCCGCGTCGGTCTCGACCATCCCGTTGTGCATCCAGATCCGGGCGAAGGGGCGCCCGGCCGCCTCCGACTGGGCGATCTCGTTCTCATGGTGGGGGAAGACGAGGTCGGAGCCGCCACCGTGGATCGCGAACGACGCCCCCAGCTCGGCCTCGGCCATCGCCGAGCACTCGATGTGCCAGCCCGGGCGGCCCGGTCCCCAGGGCGAGTCCCAGCTCGTGTCCTCGCCGGGCTTGTGGGCCTTCCAGAGGGCGAAGTCGAGGGCGTCCTCCTTGAGCGAGGCCGACCCCGCCTCCTCGCCCTGGTCCATGTCCTCGGTGCGGCGGTTGGAGAGTCTGCCGTAGCCCTCGAAGCTGCGGACCCGGAAATAGACGTCGCCGCCCGACTCGTAGGCGTGACCGGACTCGACCAGCTCCCCGATCAGGCCGACGATGCCGGCGATCGTCCCCGTCGCCAGCGGCTCGGCGTCGGGCCGACCGAGTCCGAGCCGGTCGGTGTCCTCGAGGTAGGCGCTGGTCATCCGCGCCGCGAACTCGCCCGAGGGCTCGCCGGCCGCCTCGGCGGCGGCGTAGATCTTGTCGTTGATGTCGGTGACGTTGACGACCAGCCGCGCGCCGTAGCCCTGCGAGCGCAGGAAGCGGGCGAAGAGCGAGAAGACGACGAACGGCCGCGCGTTGCCGATATGGATGCGGCTGTAGACGGTCGGCCCGCAGGCGTAGATCCCCACCTCCTGGGAGGGGTCGAGCACCCGCGGCTCACCGCTGAGCGTGTCCCTGATCCGCACCTCGCGCATTGCGAGGGGGAGGCTAGATGAAAACGTCTGCCTAAAAGGTTCGGTAGCCGGCCGCCGAGGCGGTCGACTCGTTGCGCAGCCAGACCGGCGCCGTCTCCTCGGCGGCTGCCTGTGCCTCGCGCCGGGCCCGCTTGGCGCTGGCCTTGATCTCGTCCTCGGTCGCCTCGCGCACCCGTTCCTCGCGGCGCTCGGCCTGGACCCGGATCCGATCGGACTCGACCCGCAGCTGATCTTCGGCCCTGGCGCGGGCCGCTTCCTCAGCCTCCCGCTCGACTTTCTCGACCAGGTTGCGGACGCTCTCCTCGGCTTCGCGGCGGACCTCGACGGTGCCCTCCATCACCCGCCGCTCGATCTCGGTCTCCAGGCGCACCGCGGTCTCGTGCGACTCGGCCGCGGCGGCCTCGGCTTCGGCGGCCCGTTGCTCGGCCGCGGCGACCCGGCGGTCGGCCTCGGCTTCGATCTCCGCGCGGGCGGAGTCGACGCGCTTGCCGACCTCGGTCTCGAGGTTCCTCGCCGCCTCCGCGATCGAGCCCTCGGCCTCGGCCCGGACCTCGGCGGCGTGGGCGGCGACCGCTTCGCCCTCGACCCGCGAGCGCCGCTGCAGCTCCTCGAAGGCGTGCTCGGCCCGGTCGCGCGCGGCCTCGACCCCGGCAAGCCGGGACTCGGCCTCGCGCCGGGACTCGGCCTCGGCGGCAATCCGCTCGCGCGCCTCGCCGGCGACCTTGCGCAGGGTCTCCATCGCCCGCTCTTTGAGCTCGACCGCGACCCGGTCGGCCCTGGCCTCGGCGGCAGCGACGCGCTCCTCGCTGACCCGCACCCACTCCAGCGCCTGACTGGCGACGCCCTGCATGGTCTCGGTCGCCTCGGCGACGGCTCGCAGCTGCCTGGCTGGATCGCTCATCTCACGGCAACCTACTATGGGCGCCGGAGGCGAACCGGGGGTACCACAACCCCTTTGCCCGCAATTTGCGCGACCTCTGGGCTAGGCGGACTGCTGGGCCTCGCGCGCGTGCAGCTCGCGCTTGAGGACCTTGCCGGTGGCGTTGCGCGGGAGCTCGTCGAGGAACTCGACTTCGCGCGGCGTCTTGTAGCCGGCGAGGTTGGCCTTGACGTGCGCCTTGAGCTCGGCTTCGTCGATCTCGGCCTCGTCCACGACGACGACAAAAGCCTTTAGACGCTGGCCGAACTCGGCGTCCTCGACCCCGATCACCGCCGCCTCGGCAATCGCCTCGTGGTCGGCGAGCAGGTCCTCGACCTCGCGCGGGAAGACGTTCTCGCCGCCGGAGACGATCATCTCGTCGTCGCGGCCGTCGATGAAGAGGCGCCCGGCGACGTCGATGTGGCCGACGTCGCCGCTGCAGAGCAGGCCGTCGACGACCTCCTTGCCGCCGCCGCCGGTGTAGCCCTCGAAGGACATCTCGTTGCCGACGAAGATGCGGCCGACCTCGCCCTGTGGGAGCTCGTGGCCGTTCTCGTCGAGGATCTTCACCGTGGTCCCACGCGGCGGCCTGCCGGCAGTCCCAGGCGCGGCGCGCAGGTCCTCGGGGGTGGCGATCGTCGCGTAAGCGACCTCGGTCGAGCCGTAGAGGTTGTAGACGTTGTCGCCGAAGCGGTCCATCCAGGCGATCGCCAGCTCTCCCGGCAGGGCGGAGCCGGAGAGCGAGCTGATCCGCAGCGAGGAGAGGTCGTAGGCAGCCAGCGTCTGCTCGGGCAAGGCGAGGATCCGCTGGATCATCACCGGCACCGCCGCCAGCACCTGGGCGCGGCTCTCCTGGACCGCCTGCAGCGTCCGCTCGGGGTCGAAGCGCCGCCGCAGCACCATCGTCGAAGCGGTGGGCAGGCTCATCACGAAGTGGAAGAAGCCCCAGGAGTGGAAGAGCGGCGCCGCGATCATCATCGTCTCGCGGCTGCGGAAGGGGATCTTGTCGATCAGCGCCGCGACCGCGAGCAGCCCGTCGGGGCTGGAGCGCTGGGCGCCCTTCGGGGTCCCGGTGGTGCCGGAGGTGAGGATGACGAAGCGGGGTTTGTCGGGCGGTGGGCCGAGGTCGGTCTCGACGCCGGCCGCGACCAGCCGCTCCAGCGTCATCTGGCCGGACTCCGCCCCCTCGTCGGTCCAGCCGACGATGCGGGCGACCGAGTCGTCGACGCCCTCGAGCAGGTCGGCGAACTCGGAGTCGTAGACGAGCGCCTTCGGCTCCTCGCGGCGGGTCACCTCCGCCAGCTGGGGGCCGGCGAACATCGTGTTCAGGTAGAGCGCGCTGGCCCCGAGCTTGGCGGCCGCCAGGGTCGCCTCGACGAAGCCGCGGTGGTTGCGGCACATGATCCCGACCCCGTCCCCGTGGCCGATCCCCATCGCCGCGAAGGAGTGGGCGAGCGCGTTGGAGCGCCTGTGCAGGCGCTCGAAGCTGAGCGCGCCGAGCTCGTCGACGATCGCGATCTCGTGCGGGTGGTGGATCGCCGCGGTCGCGATCCCGGTCGCCGGGGAAGCGCCCCAGCGCACGAATGCCGAACCCATCTTCAGCGCCTTGTCGGGGCGGACCGGTCCGAGGATGCCGGCCCGGTGCAGCACCCTCAACTCGAAGACCGAGTCGGCCGCCGATGCGCGCAGCCTCGCGGCGCTGTGGCTGAGAATCCCCATCGGGCCGAAGACTATTCGCTCTGTACCGAGGCGACGGCGATGCAGGCGATCCCCTCGCCGCGGCCGATCCAGCCCATGCCCTCGTTGCTGGTCGCCTTGACGCTGACCCGGGCCGAGGTGGCCTCGGCGAGCGCGCGCTCCATCTCCGCCTTGTAAGGGCCGAGCCGGGGCTGCTCGCAGATCAGGGTCGCGTCGACGTTGACGATCGGACCGGAGATCGTCCCGACCACCGTGCGCAGCAGGTCGATCGAGTCCGCCCCCCGCCACCGCTCGTCGTCGTCGGGGAACATCGTGCCGATGTCGCCGCCGCCGGCGGCGCCGAGGATGGCGTCGATCACCGCGTGGGTGAGGACGTCGGCGTCGGAGTGACCGGCGAGGCCGAGCGGGTGCTCGACCGCGACCCCGCCGAGGACCAGCGGCCGGCCCCCGGCGAAGCGGTGGCTGTCGTAGCCGATGCCGACCATCAGCCGACTCGGCTCGGCAGCGGTGCGAGCCGGCGCCGGCGCTGCTCGAAGACGCATATCTCCCCCACCCCCAGGCCCTCGAGGAAGTCGACCGCGCGGTCGTAGGCGAAGCCGACCTGCTCGGGGAGGTGGGCGTCGGAGGAGAGGGCGAAGGGGGCGCCGGCCTCGATGCACATCTCGGCGAAGCCGCGGGCCGGGTAGAGCTCGGCGACCGGCTTGCGCAGGCCCGCGGTCGAGACCTCGACGGCGATCCCGCTCTCGGCGATCGCCGCGACCGCGGGCTCGTAGAAGTGGCGCGGGTCGCGCTGGGGCAGGGGCCGCGATCCGCCCCAGACCTTGACCAGGTCGGGATGGGCGAGGATGTCGAAGAGGCCGGAGCGGGCGCATTCGGCGAGCGCCTCGAAGTAGCGGCGCCAGACCTCGTCGGCGTCGCCGCTGCCCTCCCAGATGTCCCAGCCGGGGTGGTCGACGGCGTCCTCGCCGACGAAGTGGACAGAGCCGACGACGTAGTCGAAGTCGCGCGCCTCCAGCAGCGCCGCCGTGCGGTCCTCGGCCCCCGGCACGAAGTCGCACTCGATGCCGAGCTTCAGCGGGGTCGAGCGGACGAACTCGCAGTAGGCGTCGAGGTCGTCGCGCCCGTTGCTCTGCCAGAGCGGGTGCGACCAGAGGTCGAGCGCCTGGCGGAAGCGGTAGACGTGCTCGGAGACGCCCAGCTCCTCGACCCCGGCCGCCGCGGCGGCGGCGAGGTAGCGCTCGACGTTCTCGCTCGTGAAGTAGCGCTCCGCCGTGGTCCCGTCCTCGTCCGGGCGCAGGTGCAGGTGGTAGTCGGTCAGCATTGGCAGCAGCCTAAACTGCCGCGGCAATGGGCCGTCAGCTACTGCTCTTCGCGCTTGCGCTCTCGCTCGGGACCGCGATCGCGGCGCTGCTCGGGGCCGCCAACCTCGGCGTCGCCCTCGGGGTCGGCCAGCTCTGCTTCGCGGCGACGCTGGTCTGGGTCCTGCTCCGCACCTAACCCCGAACTGCATCAGATTTCCGGGCCAGCAGCCCGGAAATCTGATGCAGTTCGATCAGGAGCGGGCTGCCAGCAGCAGCTCGGCGACCCGCAGGTCGAGCGGGGTCGTCACCTTGAGGTTCTCCGGCGTCGCCGGGTGGATCAGGACGGTCCCGCCGACCGCCTCGACCAGCATCGCCTCGTCGGTGACCGAGTTGCGGGCTTCGCCGCCGATCTCGAGCGCGGCACGCAGCGCCGCGGTGCGAAAGACCTGGGGCGTCTGCGCCGCCCAGAGCTGCGAGCGATCCACCGTGCCCGAGATCACGTTCGAGACCCCGCCGGCGCGCTTGATCGTGTCGACGACCGGGACCGCGGCGATTGCCCCGGCGGCGTCCGGGTCGGCAACCAGGGTCGCGACCACGCCTTCGAAGAGCTCGGGGGTGAGCAGCGGCCGGGCGGCGTCGTGGATCGCGACCAGCTCGGTCCCGACCGCCTCCAGCGCGTTCGCCACCGAACGGGCCCGGGTGTCGCCGCCGGCGACGACGCCGAGGTCGTGGCCGCCGAAGTCGTGGACGTGGCCGGGCGGGGCGGCGACGACGATCGAGCGGACCGTTTCGCAGGCCCGCACGGCGTCGACCGACCACTCGACCATCGGCCTTCCGGCCAGGGCGACGAAGGCCTTCGGGCCGCCGGCTCCGAGTCGCTCCCCGGAGCCGGCGGCCGCGATGACCGCGGTAACCGCTGCGGGGCTATGCCGTGGTGGCGAAGCGCTCCTCCAGCAGCCCGTCCAGGTACTCCTCCGCGCCCTCCTCGTCCTTGTCGAGCGCGTACATGAACTCCGACGCGAGGATCTTCTTGGCCCGCGTGTACATCTGCTTCTCGCCGGTGGAGAGGCCCTTCTCCATCTCCCGGATCGCCAGGTTGCGGACGACCTCGGCCAGCTCGAAGACGTCGCCGGTCTTGATCTTCTCGCGGTTGTACTTGAAACGCCGGTTCCAGTTCTTCGGCATCTCGGAGACGTCGTCGGTGAGGACGTTTGTGACCTTTTTGATTTCCTCCTCGTCGATGACGCGGCGCAGGCCGGCCACGCCCGCGTTTTCGCAGGGGACCATCACGGTCAGCTCGTTGTGGATGATCTTGATCGTGAGGTATTCACGCTCGCTGCCCATCAGCTCGCGGGTCTCTTTCTTCAGCACCAGGCCAGCCCCGTGGTGCGGATAGACGACCTTGTCGCCCTCCTCGAAGTCGCAGACGTATTCGACGTCCTCCTCGAAGACTGCCTCGATGGCCTCGTCTAGCTCGGGAATCGGTGGCTCCTTTCGTGTTCGACGGCGCCCATCGCCGTCAGCTCTGTAAGTAACGGTCGGCCAAGTCGACCTCCTGCAGCCGGCGCAGGCCCTCGCGGATGTCCTTGGCCCGGACCGGGCCGACTCCGTCGACGGCGGCGAGGTCTTCGTTGGAGGCCGCGAGGACCTCCTCCAACCCGCCCAGCTCGTGGATGATCTTCTGGACGACAAGCTTGGGGATGCGGGGGACCCGGCCGAGGGCGCGGTAGCCGCGCGAGGCGACCGGGAAGTCGAGCGTGTTGAGCTTGCGGTCGTAGCCGAGCAGCTCGGCGAGACGGCCGAAGTCGAGCACGTCCTGATGGGGCATGCGGCTCAGCGCCTGCAGGGTCGCGGCGAGGCTGCCCTCGGTGTCCTCGACCGAGTAGTCGCGGACCAGCGCCGTCTTGTCGGCGGCGACGCCGACCATCGTCTCCTCCAGCTGCATCTCGATCAGCCGGCCCTCGGTCCCGAGCTCGACGATGTAGCGCTCGACCTCGACCGCCATCCGCGTCACCAGCTCGGCCCGCTGCAGCACCGCCAGCGCGTCGTGGAGGAAGCTGCCGCCCTCGAACTCGAGCACGGTGAGGCGGCCGGAGACCTGGTCGAGGCGCTCGCGGTACTTCTCCAGCGTCGCCAGCCCCTGGTTGGCCTTGGCCAGGACGGCGGGGATTTCCTGCAGGATGTACTTCGTGCCCTCGACGTAGAGGGAGACGACGTCGCGGCGCTGGGAGATCGCGATCACCAGCGCGTCGGTCTGTTTGGAGACGCGCTCGGCGGTGCGGTGGCGGGTGCCGGTCTCCGAGGAGAGGATCGTCGGGTCGGGCATCAGCTGCACGTTGGCCCAGGCGATCGTCGTCGCCTCGCTGTTGAGGACGATGGCGCCGTCCATCTTCGCCACCTGGTAGAGCATCGCCGGCGTGTAGTCGACGTCGAGCTTGATTCCGCCCGAGAGCATGTGCGAGATGTCGTCGAGGTCGCCGACGACGATCAGGCCGCCGGTCCGCGAGTGGACGATATTGTCGATCCCCTCGCGCAGCGCGCCCCCCGGCGCGACCACGTCGAGTGCCCTCAGTAGCCGAGGATCCTGACGTTCTGAAAGCTCATGGAGCTCATCCCCGGAGAGTGGTGGCATCACCCAACAGGATGCCAAAAAGCGCTCTGGAATGCGGTCTGCCGGATATCCATGTGGACAGGTCGGAATCCGGCTTGTCAACCGGACCAATCACTCAATAATTTCCTCGCATCTTTTTGCGCTTCACAGGTGAAAACGCCGGTGATGCCAGTGGTGGCGCAGCTGCTCGGAAGGCGGATCGCCGGCCACCGCGGGGTCCGGACCGGGCGGGCTCGGATCGCGCACGAAGGCCCAGGTCAGCGCCGCGCCGACCGCGCAGAGGCCGACCGAGAACCAGGTCGAGCCGGCGATCGCCGCCGCGAAGCCCTCGCCATCGCCCCGCAGGGCGTGGAAGACGGCCCCCGTGGCGGCCAGGGCGACCGCGCCGGCGAGGACCCGGTCCATCGCCAGCACGCCGGAGGCGATGCCCACCTTCGCCCCCGGCATCGCCGCCATCGCCGCCGTCGACATCGGCGCGTAGACGAGGCCGAGGGCGATCCCGAACAGCAGGTAGGCGACCAGGGTCAGCGCGAAGGCGGTGTCGGCCCCGACCCGGGTCAGCAGCAGCAGGCCGGCCAGACCGAAGACCATGCCGACGGTCATCAGCCGGCGCGCCCCGAAGCGCCCGATCAGGCGCCCCGAGAAGGGCGAGACGAAGATCATCGGCGCGGTGATCGGCAGGATCAGCAGGCCGGCGGCGATCGGCGAGTGGCCGCGCACGTCCTGCAGGTACTGGGGCTGGAAGAACATCACCGCCCAGTAGCAGCCGACCAGGGCGAAGGCGGCGGCGCTGGCGCCGAAGTAGGGCCCGTTGCGAAACAGCGCGAAGTCGACGATCGGGTCGGCGAGGCGCCGCTCCAGCCGCCAGAATGCCGCCAGCGAGACGAGGCCGACGGCGGCCAGGGCGAGGGTCCGGCCGCCGCTCCAGGCGCTCGACTGGACCAGCGCCAGGACGAGCGCGGTGACGCCGACCGTCAGCGCCATCAGGCCGGCCCAGTCGATCCGGGTGCCGGACTCCGGGTCGGTCGACTCCGCCGCCGCGATCGCGGTGATCGCGATCCCCAGCGCCGCCACCGGCAGGTTCATCCAGAAGATCGCCCGCCAGTCGACTTCGATCAGCAGGCCGCCGGCCAGCGGCCCGATCGCCAGCGCCACCGCCGAGACCGCGGCCCAGATGCCGAGCGCCCGCGGCTGCTCGGCGGCGGGGAAGGCGTTGCAGACCAGCGCCAGCGAGAGCGAGAGCATCGGCGCCGCGCCGGCGCCCTGCAGGACCCGGCCGGCGATCAGCCCGACCTGGTCGGCGGCGGCGCCGGAGACGACCGAGCCGAGCGCGAAGAGGACCGTGCCGGCGATGAAGACCCGCTTGCGGCCGAACATGTCGCCGAGCCGGCCGGCGCTGACCACCAGCACCGCGATCGTCAGCAGGTAGCCGTTCATCACCCACTGCAGCCCCTCGCTGCTGGCGCCGACGTCGCCGCGGATCTGCGGCAGCGCCAATGCCACCACGGTCGAGTCCAGCATCAGCAGGAACAGCCCCGCGCAGGCCCCCGCCAGCGTCCACCACTTGCGGTTCACGCGGGGCAGACTACGAAGCGAGGAGGTCGCGATCGGGGTCGATGCCCCAGCGGTCGCCGGCGGCGAGGAGGTCGGGGTTGAGCGGCCAGCGGTCCGGCTGCTCCTCGCCCTCGAAGGCCGGGCTGGCGCCCTTGAGAACCATGCTCCCCGTGTTGTCGCCGATCTCGCGGATCGCGGCGACGTCCTCGGCACCAAGGCGCTGCTCGACCGGCATTTTCGCCAGTTCGACCCGCTTGGCCTCGATCGGGCAGGCCTCCGGGCCGACCTCCTGGATCAGGGTCGGAGCGACGCACTCGACCGCGGGGTGGGCAAGGTTCCACTGGCAGGCGAGCTGGATCGGGGTCAGCCTGGCCCGTTCGGCGAAGGGCAGCAGCAGCTCCAGCTTGGCGGCCCCGGCCTCGATCCAGCCGGCGGGGCGGAAAGAGCGGTGGTCGGTCCGCCCCAGCTCCATCCCCGGCTTCAGGTCGCCCCAGAAGAGACCGCCGTAGTCGACCACCCGGGTCAGCACCTTGACCCCGTGGCGGGCGGCGGCGTCGAGGCAGAGCTCGCCCGGCCAGGGCTCGAGCGGGTTGAGGATGACCATCGCCCAGTCGATGCGGTCGCCGAAGCGCTCCAGGCAGTCGATCAGGTCGAGGGTGAAGCCGTTGGCGGGGCCCGGGGCGACGCCGATCCGGGCGGCCAGGCCGGCCTCGCGCAGCGCCGCCATCCCGTCCCAGACGACCTCGCTCGAGTAGCCGGTGCGGTCGGGGTTGTGGAGCAGCAGCAGGTCGAAGGAGGAGGCGCCGATCCGCTCCAAGCTGGCCTCGGTCGCCATCCGCAGATAGCCGGCGTACTCGCCGACCCCGCGCAGCGCGGGGTCGGTGAAGCGCGGAAAGCCCTTCGGCCCGTTGCGCTCGCCCGCGTAGAAGTCGTGGCCGACGGCGCCGACCAGGCAGTAGTCGTCCCGCGACGCTCCCTCCAGCGCCTGCCCGAGCACGCGGTCGGCTTCCCCCTGTCCATAGGCGTCGGCCGTGAGGACGGTGTCGATCCCCTTGTCCGGGCGCAGCAGCTCGACCAGCCGCTGCTCGGAGATCGCCTCGCCGAAGTGCAGGAAGCGACCTCCGCTCCAGGTGCCGATCGCACTGCGGCCGGGCTCGCTCATCGAGACGGAGGGCTCAGGACTCGGGGTCGTCGTGCGGGGCGTCGTCGCCCTCGTCCGAACCGTGCTCGCCGTCGCCCTTCTTGGCGGCGCCGACTCCGACCGTCTCCGGCTCGGGCTTCTTCGGCGCCTTCGCCTTCGGCTTCTTCGGGGCGATGATCGTCAGGCTGAGCGGTTTGTCCTCCTCGTCGCCGGCGGCGTCGCGGGCGACCATCACGGTCGAGCCGGGGGCCATCTGCCCCTGGCGCAGGACTTCGTCGGCGAGCGGGTCCTCGATGTAGCGCTGGATCGCGCGGCGCAGCGGGCGCGCGCCCATCGACGGGTCCCAGCCTTTGTCGACCAGCAGGTCCTTGGCCTCGTCGGTCAACTCCAGCTGCAGTTCGTGCTCGGCGACCTGGACGCGGACGCGGGCGATCATCAGGTCGACGATCTCCTTCACCTCGTCCTTGGCCAGCTTGTGGAAGACGATCACCTCGTCGATCCGGTTGAGGAACTCCGGCCGGAAGACTTTCTTCAGGTCGCTCATGATCCGGTTCTTCATGTCGCCGTAGGACATCCCGGTCTCGTCGGAGACGGTGAACCCGATCGAGGTGTTCTTCGAGATCTCGCCGGCGCCGATGTTCGAGGTCATGATCACGATCGCGTTGCGGAAGTCGACCGTGCGGCCCTGGGCGTCGGTGAGGCGCCCGTCCTCGAGGATCTGCAGGAGGATGTTGAAGACGTCCGGGTGGGCCTTCTCGATCTCGTCGAGCAGCAGCACCGAGTACGGCTTGCGGCGCACGGCCTCGGTCAGCTGACCGCCCTCGTCGTAGCCGATGTAGCCCGGGGGCGAGCCGACCAGACGGCTGACCGCGTGCTTCTCCATGTACTCGGACATGTCGATCCGGACCATCGCCTCCTCGTCGCCGAAGAGGAAGTCGGCGAGGGTGCGGGCGAGCTCGGTCTTGCCGAC
>Ga0070691_10000044_pt1 | contig 36029 bp, 36 predicted proteins | sample KBSK1101metaG_FD_64673 | JGI IMG/M metagenome (GOLD analysis project Ga0070691, IMG submission 64673) | Corn, switchgrass and miscanthus rhizosphere microbial communities from Kellogg Biological Station, Michigan, USA - KBS K1-10-1 metaG | ecosystem: Host-associated > Plants > Roots >... | reverse complement strand
ATGCTCATTTAGTTGTCCTACCTCCGGCCGCCCGGTTGGCGGCCATTCGCTTTTCTTCAGAACTCTCGTTCTCTAACTGCGACAAGGGTACAGGCATCGAAAACCGCTGGAGTGCCGGCCACGCCGCCGCGAATGCCGGACAGGAAGTCGCGGCGCACCCGCGCGAGGGTCGCCTCGCCGCGACGGTCGCGCTCGAAACGCTCGAGATCGAGCCCCAACCGCTCCGCGCGCTCCCACAGATGCGGGTCATCGACCCGGCCCCGGTCGGCGTAGAGGGAGGCAACCATCGCGAAGAACTGGCCCTGGGCGCCAGCCGCCTCGGCCGCCGCGTGCAGCGCCGGCGAGCGCGGGTGCTTGGCGGCGACGGGAAAGTGGCGAAAGGCGATCCGGCCCGGGCGCCCGGCCAGCCCCGCCCAGTCGGCGGCGCAGCGCGGGCAGCCGAGGTCGGCGTAGACGATCAGGCCCTCCTCCCCCTCGCCGCGCACGTGATCGTCGGCGCCGATCGGCGGCACGGCGGCGCTGGTCAAGTCGGTCATCGCACCACGAGTCTGCAGTAGCGCACCCTATGGATGCCTAGATGCAGACTGGTGGTCAGGCGAGGGCGTCGAAGATGAGGTTGGCGCCGGGGATCTCGCCGGGGTTGGGCGCTTCGTAGGTCCACGCCACGCGGCCGGCCTCGTCGACCAGCACCAAGACCCGGTTGGCGAAACCGAATTTCTCGAGGTAGGAGCCGTAGGCGCGCGCCACCTCGCCCTTGGGCTCGAAGTCGGCGAGCAGGGTCGTGTCGATGCCCAGCTTTTCCTGGAAGGCCTTGTGGGCCCACCGATGGTCGACGCTGATCCCGAGCAGCTCGACGCCCTTCGCCGCCAGCTCCGGCTTCACTTCCTGGTAGATCGAGAACTGATCGCCGCAGACGGGGCTGAAGTCCTGGGGATAGAAGACGAGGAGAACCCTGCGGCCGCGGAAGTCGGCCAGCGAGACCTGCTCGCCGTCCTGGTCGCGGAGGGTGAAGTCGGGAGCCGGCTCGCCGGCCGCGATCATCGCCGCAAGCCGAGGTCGGCGACCAGGGCGCGGTAGCGCTCGAGGTCGGTCCGCTCGAGGTAGCGCAGCATCCGGCGCCGTTTGCCGACCAGCATCAGCAGGCCGCGGCGCGAGTGATGGTCCTTGCCGTGCGTGCGCAGGTGCTCGGTGAGTTCGTTGATCCGCTCCGTGGCGAGGGCGATCTGGACCTCGGCCGAACCGGTGTCCCCGTCTGCCCGGCCGTACTTGCCGATCAGCTCGCTCTTCTTTTCCTTGGTCAGGCCCATGTCTCGAAAAAAACGCCGTGCACCCTCTGCGGGTCACGGCCGCTGGAAGCTAGCACACGCCGGCCCCCTCGCGGCCGCCTCCACAGCCTCGGTCAGGGGTCGATCAGATGATGCAGCTCGTAGCTGTACTCGGCGCTCGGCGGTGCCCCCTCGCCGCTTTCGCGCATCGGCTGCAGCGCCTCGGCCAGGCGACCGTCGCGAAACCGCTCCCAATCCGCCTCGGACTCCCAGACGTCGGCGATCCGAAAGACGCCGGTCCCGGTGAACCCCGCGGTGTGCACGATAAGCCCGGCCGGTGGGTCGGCCTCGGCGTTGAGGCGCTCGCTGACGCTGTCGTAGTTCGGCGTGCTGCGATCGTCTTCCTCGACCTCGAACTCCTGGATCATGAGGATCGCCATCTCGATTCCTCCTCTGTCGCGCCCAACCGCCGTCGGTCGAGCCTCCCGGGCATCCTCGCCGACCACCGCCCACGAGGCAAGGGCCTAGCGGGTGAATCCCGCGCAGACCCGCTTGGCGTCCTCGACGTCGACGTGCATCTGCGCGACCAGGTCGTCGACGCTGGAGAAGCGCTTCTCGCCGCGCAGGCGCTCGACGAAGGCGACTCTCAGGGTCCTGCCGTAGAGGTTCTCGTCGCGGTCGATCAGGTGGGTCTCGATCAGCACCCCGCGGCCGCTCTCGAAGGTCGGCCGGACGCCGACGTTGACCGCGGCGGGAACGCCGTCGGCGAAGGCCGCGTAGACGCCGTGCCCCGGGATCGCGAGGGTGTCCTCGGGGACGAAGTTCGCGGTGGGGAAGCCGAGCTCACGCCCGCGCTGGTCGCCCTCGACGACCTCGCCCTCGACCATGAACGGCGCGCCGAGGCAGTGGCGGGCGCCCTCCATGTCGCCGGCCGCGACCAGGGCGCGGATCCGGGTCGAGGAGACGGTCTCGCCGTCGACCTCGACCAGCGGCACGACCCGGGTCTCGAACTCCTCGCGGGCGGCCAGCATCGCCGGGTCGCCCTTCGCCTTGGCGCCGAAGCGGAAGTTCTCCCCGACCGAGACCTTGGTCGCCCCCAGCCGCTCGACCAGGACGTGGTCGATGAAGTCCTCGGCGCTGCGCCGGGCGAAGGCCTCGTCGAAGGGAATCACGACCAGCTCCTCGACTCCGAGGCCGTCGATCACGTCGCGCTTGACCGAGAAGGGCATGATCAGCTTCGGCAGCGCCGCCGGGTGCAGGACCTCCAGCGGGTGCGGGTCGAAGGTGAGGACGGTGTCGGCGCCGTCGATCACCGCCTGGTGACCGAGGTGGACGCCGTCGAAGGTGCCGATCGCGACGTGGCGGGGGCGCGGCTCGGCCTCCGGCAGCGAGGTCACGCGAATGCTCATCGCAAGGCCTCGCTCACGGCGGGGACTAGCTCGGCGACCTGCTCCAGGCTCAGCTCCTTGCCGGCCTGCACGACCTGGAACGGTCCGATCGCCATGCGGCGAAGCTCCGCGCAGTAGGCATCGTCGAGCGTCTCAACCAGGGTTCGGATGTAGGTGCCAGCTGAGCATTCGATCTCGTATTTGAAGTATTCGTGATTGGCGCCGACCAGTTCCGCTCGGTACACCTCGACGTCGCGCTCGGGCGTTTCGACCACCTCGCCGCGGTGGGCCTTGCGATAGAGCCGCTCGCCGCCGACCCGTACGGCCGAAGTCATCGGCACCCGTTGGCGCACCGTGCCGGTTGGCAGCTCCAGTGACGACGGGATCAGGCCGGTGAACTCCAGCTCGCCGTCCGGATCACCCGTGCTGGAGCGCCAACCGAGCCGCGCGGTCGCCAGGTAGGTCTTCGGCAGCCCGACGAGGAAGCGCTGCAGCCGCGTCGCCCTGCCCAGCAGGACCAGGAGGAGACCGGTCGCGAACGGGTCGAGGGTGCCGGCGTGCCCAGCCTTCACCCCGCGCTCGCGGCGGACCGCGGCGACGACGTCGTGGGAGGTGACGCCGGCCGGCTTGTCGCAGAGCAGCACCGCCCCTCCGGGATCGCCGGCGCTCACGCTCAGGGCTCCAACTGGGCGGCGACCTCGCCGCAGAGGAACTCGACCAGCTCGTCGAGCTCGAGGTCGGTCGAGAACCCGGCGGCGCGCTTGTGCCCCCCTCCCCCGTTCTTGCGGGCGATCGCGGAGACGTCGACGTCGCCCTCGCTGGAGCGCAGGCTGACCTTGCGGGCGGCACGGCCGCGATTGCCGAGGTCGCGTATCACCGCCGCCACCTTGATCCCGTCGATCGATCGCAGGTGGTCGATCACCCCCTCCGTCATCTCCTCGCCGGCCCCGGTCGCCTCGTAGTCGGCGGCGGTGATGTTGGTGAGGACGAGGCGGTCGCCGCAGTGGCGCTGGATGCCGTCGAGCGCCCGCGCGACCAGGCGCAGCTTCTCGATCGGCACGTGCTCGTAGAGCCGCCTGTAGGTGTCGTCGATGTCGACCCCGGCGTCGATCAGGGCCGCCGCCACCCGGTGGGTGTGGGCGTCGGTGTTCTCGTACATGAATTTTCCGGTGTCGGTGATCAGCCCGACGTAGAGCGCCGAGGCCATCTCGCAGGTGATCTCCGCGCCGAAGAGGACAGCGAGGTCGTAGACGATCTCCGCCGTGCAGGAGGCGTCGACGTCGACCAAGTTGAAGTCGCCGAAGCGGGTGTTGTCGTGATGGTGGTCGATGTTGATGACGTCGTTGCCGCCCGCGGTGAGGAAGTCGACCGGCATGCGGTCGATGTTGCCGCAGTCGAGGAAGACGACGGTGCGGTCGGCCATGTCCGCGGGCGGCTCGTGGAAGACCTCCTCCAGCGGCAGGAAGCGGTACTCGATCGGCAGCGGGAACTCCTTGGCGGCGAGGAACATCACCGAGTCCTTGCCGAGCTGGGTCAGCAGCTGGTGCATCCCCAGCAGCGAGCCGAGCGCGTCGCCGTCGGGCCCCTCGTGCGCGGTGAGCAGGAAGCGCTCGCGCGAGCGCAGCGCCGCGCCGACCCGCTCGAGGTCGCTGGAGGCGATGCCGGCGACGTCGGTCACGACTCGGCCCCAGGCTCGGGCCCGGCGGTCTCCGGGCCCTCCTCGAGCAGCCGGGAGATGCGCACGCCCTGCTCGATCGTCTCGTCGTAGTGGAAGGTCAGGGTCGGGGTCCGCTTCATCCGCGTCTCGGCGGCGATCCGCGTCTGCAAGACGCCGTGGGAGGAACGCAGCGCGGCCAGCGTCTCGGTCCGGCTGTCATCGTCCCCGAGCACGCTGACGAACACCTTCGCGGTGCGCAGGTCGGGGCTGGTCTCAACCGAAGTCACGGTCACGAAGCCGATGCGGGGGTCGCTCAAATCGCTCGATATGGCGGCGCCGACGACCTCGCGCAGCACCTCGTTGATGCGCCGCATGCGAGGGCCGGTCATCCTACTCCAGGGTCTGCTCGACCTGCTTGGTCTGGAAGAACTCGAGCACGTCTTCCTCCTTGACGTCAGCGTAGCCCTCGAGCACGACGCCGCACTCCTGGCCCTCCTCGACCTCCTGCACGTTGTCTTTGAAGCGGCGCAGGGAGCCGAGTTTGCCGGTCCAGATGACCGTGCCTTCGCGGACCAGGCGGACGCCGGCGGTGCGGCTGGCCTTGCCCTCGGTGACGATGCAGCCGGCGATGCGGCCGACTTTGGAGGCCTTGAAGGTCTGTTTGACCTCGGCCTCGCCGACGGCCTCCTCGACCTCGACCGCCTCCAGCAGGCCCTCCATCGCGTTGCGCAGGTCCTCGGTGATCTTGTAGATGACCGAGTAGGTGCGGATGTCGACGCCCTCGCGCTCGCCGGCGCGGCGGGCGTCGGCCAGCGGCCGCACGTTGAAGCCGATGATGATCGCGTCGGAGGCCGAGGCCAGCATCACGTCGGACTCGTTGATGCCGCCGGTCTGCGAGTGGATGATGTTGATCGCGACCCGTTCCTGGGGGACTTTGGCGATCTCGTCCTGCAGCGCCTCCAGCGAGCCGGCGACGTCGGCCTTGAGGACGATGTTGAGCTCCTTGATATCGCCCTCCTGGACCCGGGCGAAGACCTCGTCGAGGCTGACCTTGCGCGCCTGGCGACGGGCCAGGGCCTCGCGCTGCAGGCGGTCGGCGCGCTCCTGGGCGAGCTGGCGGGCGCGGCGGTCGTTCTCGACCGCCTGCACGAACTCGCCGGCGTCGCTGACGCCGTCGAAGCCGAGCACCTCGACCGGCATCCCGGGGTCGGCGGCCTCGACCCGCTCGCCGGTGAAGTCCTGCATCGCCCGCACCCGGCCCCACTGCGGACCGGCGACCAGCGAGTCGCCGACCTTCAGGGTGCCGCGCTGGACGAGGACGGTGACCACGGGGCCGCGGCCGGGGTCGAGCTGGGACTCGATCACGGTGCCGGAGGCGGGAGCGTCGGGGTTGGCCGAGAGCTCCTCCAGCTCGGTCACCAGCAGGATCATGTCGAGCAGGTTGTCGAGGCCCTCATGGGTCTTGGCCGAGACCTCGCAGAAGACCGTGTCGCCCCCCCACTCCTCCGGCGAGATGCCCTCCTGGGCGAGCTCGTTGCGGACTTTTTCGGGGTTGGCGCCCTCTTTGTCGATCTTGTTGACGGCGATCAGCATCGGCACGTCGGCGGCGCGGGCGTGGTCGATCGCCTCCTTCGTCTGCGGCATCACCCCGTCGTCGGCGGCGACGACGACGACGGCGACGTCGGTCACCTTGGCGCCGCGGGCGCGCATCGCCGTGAAGGCGGCGTGACCGGGGGTGTCGAGGAAGGTGATCGTCTTCTTGTCGTGGTGGACCTGGTAGGCGCCGATGTGCTGGGTGATGCCGCCGGCCTCGCCGGCGGCGACCTCGGTCTCGCGGATCGCGTCCAGCAGCGAGGTCTTGCCGTGGTCGACGTGGCCCATGATCGTCACCACCGGGGGCCGCGCGACGAGGTCGGCGTCGGCGTCGGCGAACTCCGGCTCCTCGGGCTCCTCCTCGGCGGCGGTGACGATCTCCAGCTTGCGGTCGTACTCGTCGGCGATCGCCCGCACCGACTCGTCGGTGAGGGTCTGGGTCAGGGTCGCCATCTCCCCCATCGTCATCAGCTTTTTGATCACCTCGGCCGGGGCGAGGCCGAGCGTTTCGGCGACCTCGCGCACGGTGGCGCCGGAGTTGACCTTGGTCGCCTCGGGCTCGGCCGGGGTCGCCGGACCCATCGGCGGCTCCTCCAGCAGCGGCCGGCGGCGGCGACCGCCACGGCGGCGCGGCGGGCGCTGCGGCGGCGGGCCGCCCATCTGGTCGCGGCGGGCGGCCTGGGAGTCGATCACGACGCGGCGTTTTTTGGCCCCGGCGGCGCCTCCGCCCTGCTGCGCGCCGGCGGGCGGGCGGACGGGTTTGTTCGAAGCGGACGCTTTCGCGGCCGGGACCGCTTTCGGCGCCGCGGCGGGCGCCTCTTTTTTGCTCGCCGGCTGCGCGGGTGCGGCCTTCGGCGCCGGTGCGGCGGCTGCCTTGGCGCCGTTGCCCTTGGCCCCGGCGATCGCCTTCACCGCGTCGGCCTCCTCGACGCTGGAAGCAGCCACCTTGGCCTCGATGCCGGCGGCCTTCAGCGCCGCGAGCAGCTCCTTGCTGCTGACGCCCTGCGCTTTCGCGATCTCGTGAACCCGCTTCTTAGCCACTAAGCCTGCTCAGCCTCCTCGGCGACCGGCTCGGCCGATTCGAGCGGCTCGGCCGCCTCGCCATCCTCGCCGAGCGTCTCGCCATCGACCTCCTCGGCTTCGCGGGCCTCCTCGGCGATGTCCTCTTCGATCGCCTCCTCGGTCGCGACCTCCTCGGCGCTCTCCTCGACCGGCTCGACGAACTGCGACTCGGCGCGCTCGACGATCTCGTCGACCTGGCCCTGATCGGCGTCGGGGTCGGCGAGGATCGCCACCTCGGCCTCGGAGACGTCGGCGAGCACGGCGACCTGGCTGGTCTCGAAGCGGGTCAGCGCCTGGTGGGCGGGCAGGCCGCAGTAGGTGGAGCCGGGGACCGCGGCGTTCGGGCAGCGGCGGCCGTTGGAGAGCACCGCCAGGCAGCGGCCGTCGGACTGCTCTTCGCCCTCGTACTCGATCTCGGTTTCCTCCGAGGCGAACTCGGTCTCGGACTTGATGTCGACGCGCCAGCCGGTCAGGCGGGCGGCGAGGCGGGCGTTCTGGCCGTCGCGGCCGATCGCCAGCGAGAGCTGGTCGTCGGGGACGATCACGGTCGCCTGGCGCTCCTCGTCATCGACGATCACCTCGCGCACGCGCGCCGGCGAAAGCGCTTTGGCGACGAAGCGGGCGGGCTCGTCGTTGTGGGGGATGATGTCGATCTTCTCGCCGCGCAGCTCGGAGACGACCATCCGCACCCGCGAGCCGCGCGGGCCGACGCAGGCGCCCACCGGGTCGACCCCGTCGGCGTGGGAGACGACGGCGATCTTCGAGCGGTAGCCGGGCTCGCGGGCGACGCCGACGATCTCGACCAGCTTGTCGGCGATCTCCGGGACCTCGAGCTCGAACAGGCTCTTGATCAGCTCGGGGCTGCGGCGCGAGACGACGATCGCCGGGCCTTTGGTCGAGTCGGAGACGTCGGTGATCACGGCCTTGACCCGCATCCCGTGGTCGTAGCGCTCGTTGTAGACCTGCTCGGACTTGGGCAGCAGCGCCTCGACCCGCTCGCGCAGCTGGACCAGCGTGTAGCGCTTGTCGGACTGCTGGATGATGCCGGTGATCAGCTCGCCGACCCGGTCCTGGTACTCGTCGTACATCATCTGCCGCTCGGCCTCGCGGATCCGCTGCAGGATCACCTGCTTGGCGGTCTGGGCGGCGATCCGGCCGAAGTCTTCGGGGGTGACGTCGCGGGTCTCGATCTGGTCCTCGTAAGGCGCGATCATCTCCGGGTCCAGCTCGGGGTCCTCGGGCTCGCGCATTTCGCCCGTCTCCGGGTCGACCTCGGGCTCCTCCTGCAGCTCGGCCGCTTCGGCCAGCAGCTTCTGCTCCAGCTCCGGCGGCAGGATCAGTTCGAAGACGCGGAAGTCGCCGGTCTCGTGGTCGAGGTCGACGCGGGCGTATTTGGCGGCGCCGGGAGTCTTCTTGTAGGCCGAGAGCAGCGCGTCCTCGAGGGCGTCCATCAGCTTGTCGGCCGAGATTCCCTTCTCTGCCTCGAGCGCTTTGACTGCGTCGACGATCTCCTTGCTCACTGAAGCGGCTCCTTGGTCTCGGAATCGGTGCTGGGGCGGCGGTACTTGGGGCCCGGCGAAGAGACCTCGAGCGAGTAGTCGACCAGCAGGTGGTTGAGGTGCTTGGTGACCCGTTCGCAGAGCGCCAGATCGACCCCGCCCGGGTGGTCGATGAAGATGCGCAGCGACTCGTTGCCGGGTCGCTCGAGGGCGACCAGGTCGAGTCCCGAATCGAGGTCGGCAAGCTGCTGCTGAATGTTCTGCTGGAGGTCGGTCATGCCTTTGTGCGGGCGTAAAAAAAGTGGGCCAGGCCCACTTCTCGATACTGCGAAACGTTGAAAAGCTGAAGTCAGTATAGCTCGCGGTTCAAGCGCCACCGGCCGGCGGGTCCTGTCACGGGGAGGGGTCCTGCGGGCGGGCGAGGGCGCCCGTTCTCGGACCCCTCCCCGCGCCACCCCCCGGAGTCACGTTTGAGTCGGGACCTCGTTCTTCCGGAGCTGGTCGACTTTGTCGAGGATTGCTTCCGCGATCGCCTCCTTGGAGGCGCGGGGCACCTGCGTCTCCCCTTCCTCGTCGATCAGGGTGACGGCGTTGTCGGCGCTCTCGAAGCCGATCGTGGGGTCGGAGACGTCGTTGAGGACGATCAGGTCGGCGTTCTTGCGGCCGAGCTTGCCGCGGGCGCGCTCGACCTCCTCGCCGCCGTGTTCGGCCGCGAACCCGACCACCGTCTGGCCCTCCGCCTTGGCGGCGGCCAGCGCGGCGAGGATGTCCTCGGTCGGCTCGAGATGGAGGTCGATGGCGCCCTCCCGCTTCAGCTTGCCCGCCGCTGCCTCCGCCGGGCGGAAGTCGGCCGGCGCGGCCGCCATCAGCAGCAGCTGCGAGCCCGGGAACTCGGCGGCCGCGGCGGCGGCCAGCTGCGCCGTGGTCTCGACGTCGATCCGGCGCACCCCGGCCGGCTCCGGCAGGGCGACGTTGGCGGCGATCAGGGTCACCGCGGCGCCGCGGCGGCCGGCGGCGGCGGCGAGGGCGATGCCCATGCGGCCGCTGGAGCGGTTGCCGAGGAAGCGGACCGGATCGATCGGCTCGCGGGTGCCGCCGGCGGTGACCAGGACCCGCAGGCCGTCCCAGGGCCGCTCGCCGCCCGGCAGCGCCGCCTCGACTCGGGCCAGCAGCCGCTCCGGATCGGGCAGGCGGCCGCGGCCGTGCTCCCCGCGCGAGGCGAGCCTGCCCTCGTCGGGCTCGATCACCTCCACCCCGCGCTCGCGCAGGGTGGCCAGGTTCGCCTGCGTCGCCGCGTCCGCGTACATGCGGTCGTTCATCGCCGGCGCCACCAGCCGCGGCGCCGCGCAGGCGAGGAAGGAGGTGGTCAGCATCGAGTCGGCGCTGCCGGCGGCGAGCTTGGCGACGGTGTTGGCCGAGGCCGGCGCGACCAGGAAGGCGTCGCAGTTGGCGGCCAGCTCGAGGTGGCCGATCGGGTCGTGGCCCGGCTCGCCGTCGCCGGGAAAGGCGCCGCGCATCGGGTCGCGCTCGAACTCGGAGATCAGGACCGGGGCGCCGACGATGCCCTCGAAGGAGGCGGCGCCGACGAAGCGGGTCGCGGTCTCGGTCATCAGCACCCGCACGCCGTGGCCGGCAAGCGTCGCCAGGCGCGCGACTTCGAGCGCCTTGTAGGCGGCGATTCCACCACTCACACCAAGCAGGACTCTGGCCATCGACGCCTCCCGGTCAGGGGGCCCCCGCGCTGAGCGCTAGGAGCGGTACTCGTATTTGAGCTTGCCCTCGGCAAGCTCTTCGAGCGCCATCGAGAGGTAGTTCCTCTCGGCGTTGACCTCGACCATCGGCGGCGGGTACTCGCCGAAACCGCCCTCGCCGAGGTTGTGGAAGTAGCTGTTGATCTGACGCGCGCGCTTCGCCGAGACGACGACGGCGGCGTAGTGGGAATCTGCGTGCTCGAGGAGCTTGTCTACGCGTGGTTTGATCATTCGGCCGCGGAGTCTAGTGATAGACCGAGCTCGGTGCGCACGATCCGCTCCATATCGCCTGCCGCCCGCTCGAGATCGTCGTTGACGACGCGGTAGGCGAACTCGTCCTGGGCGGCCATCTCCTGCGCCGCCACCTCCAGCCGCGCGTCGATCGCCTCGGCCGTGTCGGTGCCGCGGGCGTCGAGCCGCTCGCGCAGGATCGCGGGGTCGGGCGGCGCGATGAAGACCTGGATCGACTCGCGCATCGCCGCCCGCACCTGGCGCGCGCCCTGGACCTCGATCTCCAGCACGACGGAATGACCGGCGGCGAGCCGGCGCTCGACCTCGGTTCGCAGGGTGCCGTAGCGGTTGCCGCTGTAGGTCGCGAACTCGAGGAAGTCTTCGGCCTCGACCCGGCGGTCGAACTCCTCGCGGCTGAGGAAGTGGTAGTCGCGCCCGTCCTCCTCCCCCTCGCGCGGCTCCCGCGTCGTCGCCGAGATCGAGAGCTCGAGGTCCGGGACGCGCTTGCAGAGCTCGCGGATCAGCGTTCCCTTGCCGACGCCGGAGGGGCCGGTGATGACGAAGACTTTGGACATGCGGCCGCGGATACTGACCGGCGCGGCGGTCGTTTAGCGGCGCAGCAGGCCGACGAGCTCGGTGCGCTGGCGCTCGGACAGGCCGCCGATCGTCTTCGAGGGCGAGATCCGGCACTGGTTGAGTATTCGGTTGGTCTTCACCCGGCCGTACTTGGGGACCGCGAGGAGCATGTCGAACACCTTCGCCGTCAGCAGGTACTCCGGCGGGTCCAGCAGGATCGCGTGGATGCTCGCCCGGTTGGCCTTCAGGTCCTTCTTCAGCTTGGCGCGGGCCGTACGGATGTCGTTCGCTCGTTTGAGCGCCTCCATCCTCTGGTCCAGGGACCGCTCGGGTGCGGCGGCTGAAATCTTGACGGAGGGGGCGGGCATGTGGGCGGCGAGTATAGCCGCGGCTCGACCGGGTGCAAGGCGCCGGAGGTGCTTTCAGCCCAAATTCATCTCAACCTCTACTTGAGGTCGAGTGCGGGTGCACCGGCGGGGGTCGTGGCGAGCGCGGGCGCGAGCTCCGAGGCGACCCGGGCGCCGGCCCGGGGATCGCGGAAATTCTCCGTCCCAACCGCGACCAGGGTCGCCCCCGCGGCGATGAATTCGGCCGCGTCGCGGCCGCTGGAGATGCCTCCCATGCCGATCGTGGGCAGCCCCGAGCCACTGCCGACCGCGCGCAGCTGCTGCAGGGCGATCGGGCGCACCGCCGGGCCGGAGAGGCCGCCGTGGCCGGCCGCGAGCGCCGGGGCGCCCGTGCGGGGATCGATCGCGCTCGCCTTCAGGGTGTTGATCAGCGAGACCGCGTCCGCCCCACCCTGCTCGGCCGCCACGGCCACCGCCGCGGGGTCGGCGACGTTGGGCGTCAGCTTCACGATCAGCGGCTTCGCGGTCAGCGGACGCAGCGCCTCCAGCAGCGCCTCGGTCTCCGCCGGCCGCTCGCCGACGATCAGGCCGGAGTGGACGTTGGGGCAGGAGACGTTGAGCTCGATCGCGGCGACCTCCTCCCGCACGGCCACCTCCCCGACCAATCGGGAGAACTCCTCGCGGCTGGTCGCCATCACCGAGACGATCAGCGGCACCGGCAGTTCCGCCAGCCGCGGCAGATCCTCGGCAAGGAAGCCCTCCAGCCCCTTGTTGGGGAGCCCGATCGAGTTGATCATGCCGGCGGGGGTCTCCCAGATCCGCCGCGGCTCGTTGCCGGCCCGCGGCTCCGGCGTGATCGTCTTCGAGACGAAGGCCGAAAACGGGAAATCGTCGAGCACGGCATCGCCGAAGACGCGACGGGCGGCGATCGCGTCATAGGTCCCGGAGGCATTGATCACCGGGTGGGCGAGCTCGATGCCGCAGAGCTCAGGCATGGGTCACCTCGGCGATCCGCTCGCCGCGCAGGACCGGGCCGTCGACGCAGAGGCGCAGATAGGAGCCGTCGGGCTGCGGCACCGCGCAGCCGAAGCAGGCCCCGAAGCCGCAGGCCATCGGCGACTCCAGCGCCAGCTCGGAGGCGACGCCGCGCCCGGCGCAGAGCGCCCGCACCGCCTCCAGCATCGCCGGCGGGCCGCAGGAGTAGACGACGGCGCTGGTCGCGTCGTCGCCGGCGAGCAGGGTCGCCAGCAGGTCGGTGACGTAGCCGCGGTGGCCGGCGTGGCCGTCCTCGCTGGCGAGGCGGACCTCGGGGCAGAGCTCGCGGCCGGCGCCGCAGAAGAGGTCGAGCCCACCGGAATGACGGGCGTCGCGGAAGCCGAGCAGGACGCGCAGGGGGATGCCGCGTTCGGAGAAGCGGCGGCGCAGCAGCGCCAGCGGCGCGACGCCGATGCCGCCGCCGACCAGGATCGCCCCGGCGGCGCTCTCGCTGACCTCGCGCGGCTCGGCGAACTCGTTGCCGAGCGGTCCGGTCACCCAGACCTCCTCGCCGGGCCGCAGCCCGCAGAGACGCTCGGTCCCCGGCCCGACGCCCTCGATCAGGAAGTCGAGCCTGACCCCGCTCGCCGCCGGCCCAGTCTCGGCGACCGAGATCGCCCGCGGCAGGAAGGGCCTCTCCCCCGGCCCGCTCCAGCGCTCGGCCGTGGCCAGCATGTAGAACTGCCCCGGCAGCGGCTCCGGCCCCTCGCGGTCGAGCAGCGAGAAGACGCGGTAGCCGTCAGAGGCCCTGCTCCCGCTGACCTCGCAGAGTCGCCGGCCGAAGGGAGCGGTCATCGAGGCTGGGCGGGCGCCGGTGCGCGCCCGTGGATCTCCTGGATCGAGCGCACCTCGGCGTCGCCTTCGCGCCCGGCGGCGATCGCGCGGGCGGCGGCGGTGGCGCCGGTCATCGTCGTCACGCAGGGGATGCCGTGGCGGACCGCGGCGGTGCGGATCTCGTAGCCGTCGGCGCGGGCGCCGGAGCCGGTCGGGGTGTTGATCACGAGGTCGCAGCGGCGCTCGCGGATCAGGTCGACGACGTGCGGCGACCCCTCCCCCAGCTTGTTGATCCGGGTCACGGGCACCCCCATCCGCTCGATCGCCTGGGCGGTGCCGCCGGTCGCGATCACCTCGAAGCCGAGGTCGTGGAAGCGCGCCGCCAGCTGCGTCGCCGCCGGCTTGTCGGTGTCGGTGACGGTGATGAAGACCGAGCCCTCCCGCGGCAGGCGCACGCCCGCCGCCGCCTGGGCCTTGCCGAAGGCGGTCGGGAAGTCGGCGGCGACGCCCATCACCTCGCCGGTGCTCTTCATCTCCGGGCCCAGCACCGAGTCGGCGCCGGCGAAGCGGGCGAAGGGCAGCACCGCCTCCTTGACGCTGACGTGCTCCAGCGGGCCCTCGGGCAGCTCCTGGTCGGCGAGGCGCTCGCCCAGCATCAGCCGTGCCGCCATCTTCGCCAGCGGCACCCCGATCGCCTTCGAGACGAAGGGCACGGTGCGCGAGGCGCGCGGGTTGGCCTCGATCACGTAGAGCTCGCCGCCGGCGACCCCGTACTGGATGTTGAGCAGACCGATCACCCCCAGCTCCAGCGCGATCCGCTCGGTCGTCGCCCGGATCTCCTCCAGCATCTCCTCGCCGAGGCTGAGCGGCGGGATCACGCAGGCCGAGTCCCCGGAGTGGACGCCGGCCTCCTCGACGTGCTGCATGATCCCCGCGACCCAGACCCGCTCGCCGTCGGCGAGGGCGTCGACGTCGACCTCGATCGCGTTCTCGAGGAAGCGGTCGAGCAGCAGCGGGTGCTCCTGGTCGGCTTTGACATGCAGCTTCAGGTAGGCGGCCAGGTCCTCGGTCGAGTAGCAGATCTCCATCGCCCGGCCGCCGAGCACGAACGAGGGCCGGACCAGCAGCGGGAAGCCGACCGCTTCGGCGACCGTCAGCGCCTCGTCGGCCGAGAGCGCGGTGCCGTAGGGCGGGTGCTTGATCCCGAGCCGGCGCAGCAGCGCCCCGAACTGGCCGCGGTCCTCGGCCAGGTCGATCGCGTCGACCGGGGTGCCGAGCAGCGGCACGCCCGCTTCTTCGAGCTCGCGGGCCAGCTTCAGCGGCGTCTGGCCGCCGAACTGGACGATCACGCCCTCCGGGTTCTCCTCTGCGCAGACCGCGAGCACGTCCTCCGCGGTCAGCGGCTCGAAGTAGAGCCGGTCGGAGGTGTCGTAGTCGGTCGAGACCGTCTCCGGGTTGCAGTTGACCATGACCGCGTCGCGGCCGAGGTCGCGGGCGGTCATTGCCGCGTGGACGCAGCAGTAGTCGAACTCGATCCCCTGGCCGATCCGGTTCGGGCCGGCGCCGAGGATGACGACGGAGTCGCGCTCGCCGCGGCGGACCTCGGACTCGGGCGGGCCGCCGCCGGCGCGCCGGCGCTCGTGGGCGGAGTAGTAGTAGGGCGTCGCCGCCTCGAACTCGGCGGCGCAGGTGTCGACTGCCTTGTAGGTGCGGACCAGGCCCTCGGTGCCGTCGCCCTCGCGCGCCAGCGCCTCCAGCTCGCGCAGGAACCAGCGGTCGACCAGGCAGGCGGCGTGCACGGCCCCGACGTCGATGCCGCGGCGGAATGCCTCGAGGATCAGGTCGTAGCGCTCGGCACAGGGCTTCTCGATCGCCACCAGCAGCTCCGCTTCGCCCTCCGGCGCCTCGGCGGACGAGTCGAGCTCGCGCGAGCGCATCGCCTTGGCGAAGGACTCGCGGAAGGTGCGGCCGATCGCCATCGCCTCGCCGACGCTCTGCATGAAGGTCGAGAGGCGGCCGTCGGCGCCGGGGAACTTCTCGAAGGCGAAGCGCGGGATCTTGGTGACGACGTAGTCGATCGTCGGCTCGAAGGAGGCCGGGGTGGCGCGGGTGATGTCGTTGGGGATCTCCTCGAGCGCGTAGCCGACGGCCAGTTTCGCCGCCATCTTGGCGATCGGGAAGCCGGTCGCCTTCGAGGCCAGCGCCGAGGAGCGCGAGACCCGCGGGTTCATCTCGATCACCGCGATCTCGCCGTCCTCGGGGTTGACCGCGAACTGGACGTTGGAGCCGCCGGTCTCGACCCCGATCGCCCGGATCACCGCGATCGCGACGTCGCGCAGCTCCTGGTAGAGCGGGTCGCTCAGCGTCTGCGCCGGCGCCACCGTGACCGAGTCGCCGGTGTGGACGCCCATCGGGTCGACGTTCTCGATCGAGCAGACGATCACGACGTTGTCGTTGCGGTCCCGCATCACCTCGAGCTCGAACTCGCCCCAGCCGATCACCGACTCCTCGACCAGGACCTGGTTGATCGGGCTGGCGGCGAGGCCCTCGGTGACGACCTGGCGCAGCTCGGTCTCATCGCGGCCGATGCCGCCGCCCTGGCCACCCATCGTGAAGGCGGGCCGGACGATCGCCGGCAGGGCGATGCGCCCGTCGCCGAGCGCCTCCTCGACCTCCGCCAGCGACTCCACCGTGATCGACCAGGGGATGCGGATCCCGGCCTCGTTCATCGTCGTGCGGAACTCCTCGCGGTCCTCGGCGCGGCGGATCGCGGCGGCGTCGGCGCCGATCAGCTCGACCCCCAAGCGCTCCAGCGTCCCGTCCTCGTGCAGGCTCATCGCCAGGTTCAGCGCCGTCTGCCCGCCCAGAGTCGGCAGCAGCGCGTCGGGCCGCTCCTTTTCGATGATCTTCGTCACCGGGCCGGGCAGCAGCGGCTCGATGTAGGTCGCGGTGGCGAACTCCGGATCGGTCATGATCGTCGCCGGGTTGGAGTTGACGAGGACCACCTCGTAGCCCTCCTCCAGCAGCACCTTGCAGGCCTGGACGCCGGAGTAGTCGAACTCGGCGGCCTGGCCGATCACGATCGGGCCGGAGCCGATCAGGAGGATCTTGGCGATGTCGTCTCTACGCGGCAAGGGCGAGGAACCTCTCGAACAGGTGGCGGGCGTCGTGCGGGCCGGGGCCCGCCTCGGGGTGGTACTGGACGGTGGCGCCGGCGACGTCGCGCAGGACCAGGCCCTCGACCGTGCGGTCGTAGAGGTTCAGCTGCGAGAGCTCGGCGGCGCCGAAGTCGGTCTCCCAGCGGACCGGCTCCTCGCCCTCGATCCGCGGCTCGCCGCCGGGACCGGCTACCGCGAAGCCGTGGTTCTGGGAGGTGATGTCGATCCGCCCGGTCGCCAGGTCCTTGACCGGGTGATTGGCGCCACGGTGGCCGAAGGGCAGCTTGTAGGTCTCGAGGCCGATGGCGCGGCAGAGCAGCTGGTGGCCGAGGCAGATGCCGAAGACCGGCTTCCTGCCGACGATGCCGCGGACGGTGTCGACGACGTAGCCGAGCGCGGCCGGGTCGCCGGGGCCGTTGGCGAGGAAGACGATGTCGGGGTCCTCGCCGAGCACCTGCTCGGCCGAGCTGGCGCAGGGCAGCAGGGTCAGCTTCGCCCCGTGCTCGCGCAGCTGGCGGACGATGCTCATCTTGATCCCGGTGTCGATCCCGACCACGTGCGGCCCGTCGCCGTCGAAGCGGACCGGTTCCGGCGGAGTGACGGTGCGGGCGAGGTCGGCGCCGTCCATCGCCGGCTCGGCGGCGATCCGCTCGCGCGCCTCGGCCTCCGGCATCGCGACCGGGAAGACGCCGCCGCGCATGGCGCCGCGGTCGCGGATGTGGCGGACCAGGGCGCGGGTGTCGACGCCGCCGATCGCGGCGACACCGCAGTCGGCCAGCCAGTCGAGCCAGCCGCCCTCGGCGCTGGCGACGTCCTCGCGGTTCTTGGCGTCGCGCATGACCACGGCGCGGACGTGGGGTCGGTCGGACTCCATTGCCGCCGCGGAGACGCCGTAGTTGCCGATCAGCGGGTAGGTGAAGACGATGATCTGGCCCGCGTAGGAGGGGTCGGTGACCGACTCCTGGTAGCCGGTCATCGCGGTGTTGAAGACGACCTCGCCGGTGGCCGGCCCCTCCGCCGCGCAGGCGAGCCCGTCGAGCCGCGTCCCGTCCTCAAGCAACAGGTAGCCGTCGCTCATGTCGCCAGGTCCTTTGTCGAGTTATTCGGCCATATGCCGAGAAAGTCGACACGCCGGCTCATGCCGCCACCCCGAGGCTGAAGCTGCGCAGGCGGAAGGCGACCCGACCGGCGGCGAGGGTGACCATGACCCGGCCGGTCAGCGTCCTGCCGGCGCACCAGGAGTTCCGCGAGCGGCTCTCGTAGCCGTCCTCGCCGACCGTCCACTCGGCGTCGAGGTCGCAGAGGGCGATGTTGGCCTCCGAGCCCGGTGCCAGGCTGGGGCGCTCGATCCCGAACGGGGCGGCGCCGCCGGCCAGCCGCTCGACCAGGAGGCCGAGCTCGATCGTCCCCGGCGCCACCAGCTCGGTGTGCAGCGCCGCGAAGGCCGTCTCGAGGCCGGTCACCCCCATCGCCGCCTGCTCGAAGGGAACGTCCTTTTCCTCCGCCTGGTGCGGGGCGTGGTCGGTGGCGATGCACTCGACGGTGCCGTCGCGCAGGCCCTCGATCAGCGCCTGGCGGTCGGACTCGCGGCGCAGCGGCGGGTTCATCTTGAAGCGGCGCGGGTCGAGGCTGCGCACCTCCTCGTCGGTGAGGCAGAGGTGGTGCGGGCTGGCCTCGGCGCTGATCTTCACCCCCGCCGCCTTGGCGGCGCGGACGGCGTCGACCGACTCCGCCGCCGAGAGGTGCTGGACGTGGATGCGGGCGTCCTCGTAGGCAGCGAGGGCGGCGTCGCGGGCGATCATCGTCGACTCCGAGACCGAGGGCACGCCGGCGAGGCCGAGCGCGGCCGAGACCGGGCCCTCGTGCATGACGCCCTCGCCGGAGAGCTCGGGGTCCTCCTCGTGCAGGGCGATCGTGCCGCCGCAGAGGCGCTGGTACTGGAGGGCGCGCAGCATCAGCCGGGCGCTGACGATCGGCAGGCCGTCGTCGCTGAAGCCGACCGCGCCAGCCTCGCGCAGCTCGACCATCTCGGTCAGCTCCTCGCCCTTCATGCCGCGGCTGACCGTCGCCATGAAGCCGACCGGGACCGAGGCGCCCGCCCGGGCCTGCTCGCGCAGGGCGGAGACGTCGGCCGCGGTGCAGACCGGCGGCTCGGTGTTGGCCATCGCCAGGATCCCGCAGTAGCCGCCCGCCGCGGCTGCCCGGGTGCCCGTCTCGACGTCCTCTTTGTGCTCGTGGCCGGGAGTGCGCAGGTGGACGTGGGGGTCGAAGAAGGCCGGGAAGGCGTGCATGCCCTCGGCATCGAGCTCCTCCGCGCCCTCGGCCACGGCCTCTCCAGGCGCCGCCAGCTCGGCGATCTCGCCGTTGCGGACGACGACGTCGTGGACGCCCTCGATCCCCGCCACCGGGTCGAGCACGCTGGCGCGGCGCAGGATCAGGTCCGCCTGCTCGCCCGGGCGCACGTCGAGCGTGTCGGTCAGGCTCATGCGGGCTGTCCGATCGGGGTCGGCTGGGCGGACCCGTCGCCCTCGGCCAGCGGGGCCGGGCGCTCGCCGCCGGCGAGCAGCTCGTAGAGGATCGCCATCCGCACCACCAGCCCGGCCGCGACCTGCTCGGCGATCAGCGACTGCGGCGAGTCGATCGCCTCGCCCGAGAGCTCGACCCCGCGGTTGACCGGGCCCGGGTGCATCAGCAGCTGGCGCGGGTTGAGCCTTCGGGTGTCGACCTGAAAGGTCGCCGCGTACTCGCGCAGCGAGGGGACGAAGCTCTCGCTCATCCGCTCCTGCTGCATCCGCAGCGCGTAGACGACCTCGGCCTCGCCGAGCCGCTCCAGCGAGTGGGAGACCTCGCAGCCGAGCTCCTCGATCCCCCGCGGGATCAGGGTCGGCGGGCCGCAGACGGTGACCTCGGCGCCCATCCGCTGGAAGGCGATCAGGTTGGAGCGGGCGACGCGGCTGTGGAGGACGTCGCCGACGATCCAGATCCGCTTGCCCTCGAGCGAGCCGAGGCGGCGGCGCAGGGTGAAGACGTCGAGCAGGGCCTGACTCGGGTGCTCGTGCTTGCCGTCGCCGGCGTTGACGACCGCGGCCGGCGTCCACTGGGCGACAAGCTGGGCGGCGCCGGCATAGGGGTGGCGGATCACGATCGCCGCGGGGTCGTAGGCGGAGAGCGTCGCGACCGTGTCCTTCAGCGACTCGCCCTTGTCGACCGAGGAGCCGGCGGACTTGACCGAGACGAGGTCGGCGGAGAGGCGCTTGGCGGCGAGCTCGAAGGAGCTGCTGGTGCGGGTGCTCGACTCGTAGAAGAGGGTGACGACGGTGCGGCCGCGCAGGGTCGGGACCTTCTTGATGTCGCGGCGGCCGACCTCGGCGAAGCTCTCGGCGCGGTCGAGGATCGCCTCGATCTCCTCCCGGCCCAGCTGCTCGATGGCCAGCAGGTGCTTCACGCCAGCGCCCCCTCGCGGGCCCCGGAGATCGTCACCCGGTCGGCGCCGTCGCACTCCTCGAGACTGACGTTGACCCGCTCCTCGCGCGCCGTCGGCAGATTCTTGCCGACGTAGTCAGGGCGGATCGGCAGCTCGCGGTGGCCGCGGTCGCAGAGCACCGCCAGCTGCACCCGGCTCGGCCGGCCGTAGTCGAAGAGGGCCTCGATCGCGGCCCGCACGGTGCGGCCGGTGAAGAGGACGTCGTCGACCAGGACAACGGTGCGGTCGCTGAGGTCGAAGTCGAGGTGGGAGGCGTGGACGACCGGCTGGGTGTCGGGTGCCTTGGCGCCGACGTCGTCGCGGTAGAAGGAGATGTCGAGGTCGCCGATCGGCAGATCGGACTCGGTCAGCTCGCCCAGCAGCGCGTGCAGGCGGCGGGCGAGGATGGCGCCGCGAGTGTGGATCCCGACGATCGCGAGGCCCGAGGGATCGGGGTTCTTCTCGGCGATCTCGTGGGCGATCCGCCGCAGCGTTCGCCTCAGGTCGTCGTGCTTCAGCACGATCTTCTCAGCCACTCTTCGCTTCCTTCCTGGCCTCACGGGACCGGGTTAAAGGACGGCCTCAGAGTAGCAGCGAGGGTGGCGGGTCCGGTATGGCCTCGCCCTCACGAACCGCGGGGAGGTTCGGTTGAGGCCATACCGGACCCGCCTCGCTCCCGGGCTCCGTTCGGCATGAGTTCGGGGTAGCCGCGCTCGGGGTAGGGGATCTGGATCGTGTCGAAGTCTTTGGGGGCGACGGTCGCTTCGTAGACCTCCTGCGCCTCCTCCAGGACCTTGCCGACGTGGTAGCGGGAGGAGATGTGGACGAGGGCGAGCATCTTCACGTGCGCCTCGCGGGCGACCGCCGCCGCCTGGCCCACGGTCGAGTGCCCGGTCTCGGCGGCGCGCTGCGCGTCCTCCTCGGCGAAGCTGGCGTCGTGGACCAGCAGCTCGGCGTCGGCCGCGGCCGCCACCGTCGCCGGGCTCGGCGAGGTGTCGCCGGTGAGAACCACGGTGCGGCCGGGACGGGACGGGCCGACGACGTCCGCGGGCCTCACGGCCCCCGCGGCCCCCTCGACCTCCTCCCCGCGCTGCAGGGCCGCGAAGGCGGGCCCTTCCGGCACCCCGAGGCGCTTGGCCGCCTCGACGTCGAAGCGCCCCGGCCGCTCCTCCTCGACCAGCGCGTAGCCGTTGGCGCGGGCGCTGTGGGCGGCCTCGAAGGGCTCGACCGCGTAGCCGTCGTGCGCGACCGCGTCGCGCGGTCCCAGCTCGGTCAGGCCGATCTCGTAGTGGAGCCGGCCGACGATCGGCTTCAGGATCGCGAACAGGTCCTTCAGCCCGGGTGGCCCGTAGATTGCCAGCGGCGCCTCGCGGTCGGTCAGGTCGTAGCTCTTCAGCAGCCCCGGCAGGCCGAGGATGTGGTCGGCGTGGAAGTGGGTCAGGTAGATCTCGTCGACCTGGGTGAGCCCGAGCGAGCGCTGCATCTGCCGCTGCGTCCCTTCCCCGCAGTCGAACATCAGCCGCTCCCCCCCACGCGCGATCAGCACGCTGGCGGTCGAGCGCCGCGCCGACGGCACCGAGCCGCCGGTGCCCAGGAATATGACCTCGAGATCCACCGGCGCCGAGCCTACGCGAACGAACTGCATCAAGAAAACCGCCCAGCAGCCCGCTTTCTTGATGCAGTTCCGTAAGCTGCGCCGCGAGCGCCCGTAGCTCAGCTGGATAGAGCGCTTCCCTCCGGAGGAAGAGGTCGCAGGTTCGAATCCTGCCGGGCGCGTCGCCCCGTGTCGCCCGCCCCCGCGGCGGGCGAAACGAAGCCGGCGGCTCGGCCGCCGGTTCCAATACTGTCGCACCCGTGAACCAGCAGGCCCAGGACGACCGGCCCCCGCGCGGGGCGCTGATCGTGATCGCCATCGGCCTGCTCGCATGCGTGGCGGCGGCGCTCCTGAGCACCGACAAGGCCAGCGGGGAAGCGGCGAACCTCGAATGGGTGAAGGCGGCGTCGATGGCGGACTCGAAGCCGGTCCCGATCCCGGGCGGCGGCGCGACGATGCGGCTGACCGACGGCGAAATCCGCGCCACCGGCACCAACGACAGCGGCTACTCGCTATTCCGCGTCTCCTCGTCCCTCCGGGTCGGGTCCGGCGCCCCGATCGGCGGCGGGCGCATCCTCTGCTCCGTCAAGGGACTGCATGGCGCCGAAATCGCCCAGACCTCGGGTGGTCTGCGCGCCACCTATCCCCGCTCGTCCGAAGACGGCATCTACAGCCAGGAAGCGCCGGAAACCATCCTCGTCGACTTCAGCTCGCACGGGGTCGAACTCGCCGTCCTCGAAACGCTCGACCTGCCGCGCCAATTCACGACCGAACGGGGCGTGAAGCTCGAATGGCCCGAGTACCAGGTCGGCACCGAGCAGCTCAAATACTTCCTCACCGGCGGCAAGCTCAAGCAGGAGCTGGTGCTGCCCTTCTACACCGTCTGGCGAGCCACCGCGGCGCCCGCCGCGAAGGTTGCCTGCACTCTGACCACCAGCGCCGGCGAAGCGACCGCCAGCACGGCGGGGGCGCTGGGGGCGATCCCGCCGCCGATCAACGAAGAGGAAGAAGAAGAAAACCAGGAAGCGAAGGCCGAAGAAGCCGAAAAGGCGGAATGAAGCTCAGCCGGCTGGCGGCGCGACCAGCAGCTCCGGCCCTTCCGCCATCCCTTTGCCGACCTTGTTCAGCGCCGGGTTCGCCGGCTCGCTCGACATCCGACCCGGGTCCAGCGGCCCGCACATCGCGATCGCGTCCTCGGCGCTGAGGTCCGGCCGCAGCCAGGCCGCTTCGGCCTCCGGGCTGGGCAGGATCGCCGGCATCCGGTCGTGGACGGGGGCCACGACCTTGTTCGGCGTGGTGGTGACGATCGTGCAGCTGTAGAGCCAGCCGTCGTCGAATCCCCGGTCCTCCTCGTCCTCCCACTCCTTGCGGGTGCAGATCCCGGCGAAGGCGAAGGGCTCGCCGCCGTCGACGGTGAAGCGCCAGGGCTGGCGCGGCTGCTTGGGATCCTCGGCCTTCATCCACTCGTAGAAGCCGTCGGCGACGATCAGGCAGCGGTGGCGGTACTTGCCGACCAGCGGCGAGTAGACGCGACTGCTGTCGAGGTTCTCGGCTTTGGCGTTGATCATCCGGTAGCCGACCTTGAGGTCCTTGGCCCAGCGCGGGACCAGTCCCCAGCGCATCAGCCGCGCCTCGCGCTCGCCCGCCTCGGCCTCCTCGGGGACCGGCGAGGCGCGCACGGTCAGCACCTCCTGGGTCGGCGCGACGTTGAAGCGCCCCAGCCCTCTGGCGACCTTCTCGGCCCGCTCTCTGCTCGGCGGCGGGGCCTCGCCGTCGCCACCGCGCTCCAGCGCCTTCTCCAGCTCGACCTGGAAGCGGTCGGCGATCTTCTTCGTGTCCTTGGCCGTGACCGTGAATCGTCCGCACATCAGGGGCGCGCCTCCGCGTGTCGCCGGTACCACTCGAGGGTACGGCCAAGGCCCTCGCGCAGCTCCACCGCCGGCTCCCAGCCGGTCAGCTCGCGCAGCTTGGTCGAGTCGACGAACTGGCGGTCGATCTCGCCGGCCGGGTTGCCGGCGCCGTATTCGGGCTCGAGGCCGCCGCCGCCGAGCTCGGCGATCGCCTCGACCACCTCGGCGACCGCGTGCGGGCGCTCGCCGCCGGCGTTGAAGGCCTCCCCCGCCCCGGGCCCGCCGGCGCCTACCGCGTGCTCGATCGCCAGGTAGGCGGAGACGGCGTCGTCGACGTAGAGGAAGTCGCGCTCGGGACTGCCGTCGGAGCGGATCGCCGGCCGGCGGCCGTCGAGCACCGCCGCGACCGTCTCCGGGATCAGGCGCGAGAAGTTGAGGTCGCCGCCGCCGTAGACGTTGGCGAAGCGGGTGACCGCGACCGGCAGCCCGTAAGCGGGCCGGTAGCTGAGCGCGATCGCGTCGGCCGCGGCCTTGCTCGCCTCGTACGGCGAGGCCGGGGCCAGCGCCATCCCCTCGCGGTAGGGAAGCTCCTCGCTGGGGCCGTAGGCCTTGTCGGAGGAGGCGACTACGAGCGCCGGCACGTCGGCGTGGCGGCAGGCCTCCAGCAGCGTCCAGGTCCCGCGCACGTTGGCCTCGAAGGTCGCCGCCGGGTCGGCCATCGCCGGCCCGACCAGGGTCTGGGCGGCGAGGTGGAAGACGACGTCGAACTCGCCGGCGTCGACCGTGGCGCCGAGCAGCTGCGCGTCGCGCAGGTCGGCCTCGACCAGCTCCACCTCCGGCGCGACCCCCTGCAGGGTCAGCCCCGAGAGCGGCGGCGGCGCCAGATCGAGCACGGTTACCGCGTCGCCGCGCTCCAGCAGCGCCCGCGCCAGGTGCGAGGCGACGAAGCCGTGGCCGCCGGTGACGAGCGCCCGCTTCACGGCGCCGGCGCCCCGGAGGCGTCCCAGACCCGCCACGGAGCCTCGCCGCCAGCCCAGAGGTCGTTCAGCGTCACCGCGTCCTTGTAGGTGTCCATGCAGTCCCAGAAGCCCTCGTGGCGGAAGGCGCGCAGCTGCCCCTCCGCGGCGAGCCGACTCAGCGGCTCTCGCTCGAGGACGCTGCCGGGCTCCAGATAGGCGAGCGCGCCCGGCTCGAAGCAGAAGAAGCCGCCGTTGATCCAGTGCTCGCTGCGCGGCTTCTCGACGAAACCGGCGACCCGGTCGCCGCTGAGCTCGGCAACCCCCCACTGGAGGTCCGGCTGGACGACCGTCATCGTCGCCAGGCCGCCATGCCGGCCGTGGAATTCGAGCTCGGCCCCGAGGTCGACGTCGGCGACTCCGTCCGCATAGGTGACGCAGAACGGATGGTCGCGCAGCAGCGGCGCCAGGGCGGCGATCCGTCCCCCGGTCGGCGTGTCGAGGCCGGTGTCGACGCACTCGACCTCGACCCCGGTCGGCCAGCGCTCGGCGGCGGCGAACTCGGCCACCGCCTCGCCCATGTGGCCGATCGCGAGCAGGAAGCGCTCGAAGCCCTGGGCGGCGTAGATCCGGATCACGTGCCAGAGGATCGGCCGGCCGCCGATCTCGACCAGCGCCTTCGGCACCGACTCGGTCCGCTCCCGCAGCCTCGTCCCCCTCCCCCCGCAGAGAATGACCACCGGTGGCTTCATCGCTTGCCCGATTGACCACACCAGGGTGTGGTCAATATGCCGAGCGGCGTGTCAGCCGCCCGCAACGGCGGGGAGGATCGTCACTTCGGCGCCGTCGTCGATCGTGGTCTCGAGGCCCTGTTGGAAGCGGATGTCCTCGCCGGAGACGTAGACGTTGACGAAGCGACGCAGGTCGCCGTCCTGGGTGATCCGCTCGCGCAGGTCGCCGTGGGCGTCGAAGACGGCGTCGAGCACCTCGCCGACGGTCGCGCCGCTGACCTCGACCTCGGACTGACCTCCGGTCGCGGCCCGCAGCTGGGTCGGGATCTTCACGGTGACTGCCATCAGACGCTCACCTCCTGGCGGAACTCGGCCTCGAAGCTCTCGAGGTGGGGATCGATCTCGTGCATCTGGAACGTATCGCGGGTGGCATCGAGCGTCTTCAGCCCCTCGCCGGTGATGTAGACGACGACGCGTTCGCCCCGCTCCAGCTCGCCGCGCTCGGCCAGCTTCTTCAGCACTCCGACGGTGACGCCGCCGGCGGTCTCGGTGAAGATCCCCGTCGTCTCCGCCAGCAGCTTGATGGCCTCGCGGATCTCCGGGTCGGTGACCGAGTCGACGCCGCCGCCGGTGCGGCGCGCGTGCTCGACCGCGTAGGGACCGTCGGCGGGGTCGCCGATCGCCAGGCTCTTGGCGATCGTCTCCGGCTTCTGCGGCTTGCAGACGTCCCAGCCTTCGGCGAAGGCGGTCGCGACCGGGCTGCAGCCCTCGGGCTGGGCGCCGTTGAAGACCGGCTGGCCGCCCTCGACCAGGCCGAGGTCGAGCCACTCCTGGAAGCCGCGGCCGAGCTTGGTGAAGAGCGAGCCGGAGGCGATCGGGCTGACCACGCGGTCGGGCAGCTCCCAGCCGAGCTGCTCGACCGTCTCGTAGGCGAGCGTCTTCGAGCCCTCCGCGTAGTAGGGGCGCAGGTTGACGTTGACGAAGGCCCAGGGCCGGGTCTCGGCCAGCTGCGTGCAGAGCCGGTTGACGTCGTCGTAGTTGCCGCGGACGCCGACCAGGTTGGTGCCGTAGACGCCGGTCGCGAGCAGCTTCTGCTCCTCGAGGTTGGCGGGGACGAAGACGTAGGAGTCGAGCCCGGCGGCGGCGGCGTGGGCGGCGACGGCGTTGGCGAGGTTGCCGGTCGAGGCGCAGGCGACCGTGCTGAAGCCCAGCTCCTGGGCCTTGGCGACGGCGACGGCGACGACCCGGTCCTTGAAGGAGTGGGTCGGGTTGGCGGCGTCGTTCTTGACCCAGATCTCGGCCTCGGTCCCGAGCCGCTCGGCCAGCCGGTCGGCCCGCACCAGCGGCGTCAGCCCCGGCTCCAGCGGATCGTTGGGCCGGCCCTCGAAGGGCAGGAAGTCGGCGTAGCGCCAGATCCCCTGCGAGCCGGCCTGGATCCGCCGCTTGACCTCGACCGGGTCCAGCGACGAGTAGTCGTAGGCCACCTCGAGGGGGCCGAAGCAGTTTTCGCAGACGTAGCTGGCGTCCAGCTCGTAGGCGGTACCGCACTCCTTGCACTTCAGGCTCTCGATTGACATCCGATCCTCTTTCTCACAAAAACCTCCGCCATGTTGTGGGGCAGAGGTCCGATCGGACGTCCCCCACATCTTCCAGACCGCCGTGGCGACCTGCTGGAGTTGGCACCTGTTCCGAATCCGAGGATTCGGCGTGGTTGCCGGGGCTTCACTGGGCCAGTCCCTCCACCCCTCTAGATGTGGCGCTTATGTGGGAAGAACCTTACCAGGGCCCCCTGCGTGGATTGCAGGGAGCCGGTGCGGCTAACCTAAGGCCGACCATGTGCCCGCCTTACGACGAGAAACCGAGCCCCAGCGATGCCGAACCTTCCGAAACCACGGCTGCGGCGGCCCGGCCGGCGCGGCGCTCTCGTCGAGCAGCCCGTCTCGCCTGAGCCGCAGACGCCCAACGTCGAGCAGATCGACGCCGCCGGCCTGCGCTGGGTGAACATCGAGCACCCCGGCGCGCTCGAGCGCGCCTGGCTGGAGGAGCACTTCGACTTCCACGCCCTCGACCTCGAGGACGTGCTCTCGCGCAACCAGCGGCCGAAGATCGACGTCTACGACGACTACCTCTTCATCGTCCTCCATTTCCCGATCTTCGACCGCGCCGCCGGCCGCCTCGGCACCGGCGAGCTCGACCTCTTCGTCGGCCCCGGCTACGTGGTCACGATCCCGAACCAGCCGCTGCAGCCGGTCGAGTACCTGTTCGAGCGCTGCCGGGCCAAAGAGGAGCTGCGCGAGCAGCTGTTCTCGCGCGGCTCCGGCTACCTGCTCTACCGGCTGGTCGACGACAGCTTCGACTACTGCTTCCCGATGCTGCGCAAGATCGGCAACAAGCTCGACGCGCTCGAGGACGACATCTTCGAGGAACGCGCCGACGAGGTCGTGCGCGACATCTCCAACGTCAAGCAGGAGATCATCAACTTCCGCAAGGTGATCCGGCCGCAGCGGCCGGTCCTGCGCGACCTCGAGAAGGTCAAGCAGCGCTACCTCGCCACCGACCTCGACCTCGAGATCTACTTCGACGACATCGTCGACGCCCACGAGCGGATCTGGGACATGCTCGAGAACTACAAGGAGGTCGCCGAGGCGCTGGAGGAGACCAACGAGTCGGTGATCTCCCACCGCCTCAACGACATCCTCCGCGTGCTTACCTCGATCAGCGTCGTGATCCTGCCGCTGACCCTGATCGCCAGCATCATGGGGATGAACACCTGGGTCCCCGACCAGGGCCGCGAGGCGGGGTTCTTCATCGTCCTCGCCGTGATGGCCGCGATCCTGATCGGCCTGGTCACCTACTTCCGCCGCCGCCGCTGGCTCTGAGCGCAGGCCACTCTCGTAGGATGGGGCGCCCGTGGCAAATTTTCGGATCTGGGCGCCTTGGCGCCTCGCCTACGTGACGGACGCGGCCAAGGACAACGAGGAGGAGTGCATCTTCTGCGCCAAGCCGGCGGCCGAGGACGACGAGGCGAACCTGATCGTCCACCGCGGCAAGCGCTGCTTCGTGATCCTCAACCTCTTCCCCTACACCAACGGGCACCTGATGGTGGCCCCCTACGAGCACGTCGGGGCGCTGCAGGAGATGCCGGCCGAGACCCTGACCGAGATGATGGCCCTGGCCCAGGAGTCGATGCGCCACCTGGAGGAGATCTACAGCCCGCACGGGTACAACGTCGGCTTCAACCAGGGGCGGGTCGCGGGCGCCGGGGTCGAGCACCACATCCACATGCACGTCGTCCCGCGCTGGTCGGGCGACAACAACTTCATGCCGGTCATCGCCGACACCAAAGTGATGCCGCAGACGATCGAACAGAGCTACGAGGCTCTGAGAGGAGCCTTTTGAGCGAGCAGGAACCGCTGGCCCCGGCCGGCATCTTCAAGGCCTACGACATCCGCGGCCTGCACGGCTCGGAAATGGACGAGGGCACCGCCCACGCGATCGGGCGCGCCTTCGCCAGAGTGCTGGCGCGGCTGCGCGGCAAGCGGCCCGGCGAGCTGCGGGTCGGCCTCGGCCGCGACATGCGGCTGACCGCGCCGGCGATGGCGGCGGAGCTGCGCGACGGGCTGATCTTCGAGGGCGCGACGGTGCTCGACGCGGGCATGGTCGCGACCGAGATGCTCTACCACCTGGTCGGCTCGCGTGAGCTCGACGGCGGCGCCATGGTCACCGCCTCGCACAACCCCAAGGCCTACACCGGCGTCAAGCTGGTCCGCGAGGGGGCGCTGCCGCTCTCCGGCGACGCCGGCATCGGCGACGTCAGGGCCGAGATCGAAGCCGGCCTCGGGCCGGCGCCCGGCGGCGGCTCGCTCGAGGAGGTCGACGTCTGGGAGGAGTTCCGCGCCCACGCCCTCTCCTTCATCGACCCGGCCGACGTGAAGCCGATGAAGGTCGTCGTCGACGGCGGCAACGGGATGGCCGGGCCGATGGTCGGGCCGATTCTGGAGAAGCTCGGCCTCGAGCTCGAGGAGATGTACTTCGAGCCCGACGGCGAGTTCCCCGATCACGAGCCGAACCCGCTGCTGGAGGAGAACCGGCGGATGATCATGGAGCGTGTCACCGCCACCGGTGCCGACCTCGGCATCGCCTGGGACGGCGACGCCGACCGCTGCTTCTTCATCGACGCCAGCGGCGAGTTCTGCGACGGCGACTTCATCTGCGCCCTGCTGGCGCGGGCGGCGCTGGCCAAGAACCCCGGGGCGACGATCCTCTACGACCCCCGCTCCAGCCGCGCCGTCCCCGACCTGGTTGCCGCCGAGGGCGGCCGCTCGGAGCTCTCGCGGGTCGGCCACGCCTTCTTCAAGGCGCGGATGCGCGAGGAGGGCGCCGCCTTCGGCGGCGAGGTCTCCGGCCACTACTACTTCCGCGACTTCTGGAACGCCGACTCGGGCACGATCCCGGCGCTGCTGATGCTGGAGCTGCTCTCGCTCGACGGCCGCGGCCTCGGCGAGCTGATGGAGGAGTTCCGCTGCCGCTACTTCATCTCCGGCGAGATCAACTCCGAGGTCGCCGACCCGGCGGCGAAACTGGCCGAGATCGAGCGGCGCTACTCCGACGGCGAGATAACCAAGCTCGACGGGGTCTCGGTCGACTACGAGGACTGGCACTTCAACGTGCGCCCCTCCAACACCGAGCCGCTGCTGCGGCTCAACCTCGAGTCGCTGGTCTCGCGCGCGGACATGGAGCGCCGCCGCGACGAGGTGCTCGGATTGATCCGGGCATGAGCCTGACCCCGGAGGCGGCGCTGGAGCAGGCGGCGCTGGCCGGGATCCACCGCCTGCGGATCCCGACCCCGTTCGCGGTCGGGCGGGTCAACTGCTACCTGATCGAGGACGAGCCGCTGACCCTGGTCGACACCGGGCCCAACTCGGGCAAGGCGCTGGACGAGCTCGGCACCCAGCTGGCGGCGCGCGGGCACTCGATCGACGACATCGAGCTGATCGTCGTCACCCACCAGCACATCGACCACCTCGGCCTGGTCGAGATCGTCGCCGAGCATTCCGGCGCCGAGGTCGCGTCGCTGGGGATCGCCGCCGAGCGCCTCGCCAACTTCGACGAGGACGCCGAGGCCGACGACCGCTTCGCGGTCGAGCTGATGCTGCGCAACGGCATCCCCGAGGAAGTGACGGCGGCGCTGCGCAGCGTCTCGCGCAGCTTCCGCGGCTGGGGCTCGCGGGTGACGGTGACGAAACCGCTCGCCGACGGCCAGGCGATGCCCTTCCGCGACCGCGTCCTGCAGGCGCTGCACCGGCCCGGGCACAGCCCCTCAGACACGATCTTCTGGGACCAGGAGCGGCGGATCCTGATCGGCGCCGACCACCTGCTGCCGACGATCTCCTCCAATCCGCTGATCGCCCGCCCGCTCGACGGGTCCGAGCGGCGGATGCAGGCGCTCGTCGCCTACATCGAGTCGATGCGCAGGACCCGCGAGATGCCGATCGAGTTCGTCCTCCCCGGCCACGGCGACCCCGTCGTCGACCACGTCGCCCTGATCGACGACCGCTTCGCCAAGTACGAGCGCCGCAAGGAGAAGATCTACGGCCTGCTCGGCGACGGCCCCCACAGCGGCTACGAGCTGGCGCAGGCGATCTGGGGCAACGTCGCCGTCACCCAGGCCTTCCTCACCCTCTCCGAGGTGATCGGCCACGCCGACCTGCTCGTCAACGAAGGGCGGGTGCGCGAAGTCGAGGATGGCGCCGTCGTCCGCTACGAAGCGACCGGCTAGCCCGCTTCGCTTTCGGCCGCTTCCAGCTCGCGGCGGACGACGGCGGTCTGGTTGGGGATCCGCAGTCGTTCTTCCAGGATCGGGATCGCCTCCGCGGCGCGGCCGCTGAGGCGGAGGGCGTTGCCGAGGTTGAAGAGCGCGTAGGCGTAATCGAGATCGTCGCTGCCCGCCGGAAACGAGGCGACGGCTTCTTCGAGCAGCGGCACCGCGGCTTCGGGCCGGCCCGCCTGGATCAGTTCGTAGCCCTGCTGGTTGAGGGCGCTGCCGGATCCGGAAGCTCCGGGTTCGGCTTCGACCGTTTCCGTGGGCGGTTCCCGTTCCTTCGGCTCCTCCGGCGCGGGGGCCTTTGCCGCCGCCCGCGCGGCGCCGCGATCGGGCGCCCCCGAACCGCCGGAGCCGCCCAGAGCGACCGCGACCCCGATCGCCACGGCGGCGACTCCGGCCAGGACGGCGGCAAGGGCGGTCGCGCGGTTCCGCTTTCTCGGCGGCGTCCCGCCCGCGGTCGGGAGGGACGCCGTCCGCGCGGTTTCGATCCGCAGCGGCCGCGTCGCTTCCTCCGGCTCCTCGACGCCGCGGTTGAGCCGCGCCACGACCGCCTCGGCCGAGGCGGGACGCCCGCGCGGATCGGGGCTGGCGAGGCGGTCGGCGAGCAGGCGCAGGTGGCCGGGCGAGGCGGGGCCGAGGCAATCGCGCAGGAGCACCCCGCAGGAGAAGAGATCGGAACGCTCGCCCGCCGGCTCGCCCCGCATCGCCTCCGGCGCCACGTAGCGGGCCGTGCCGAGCACCTGACCGGTCTGGGTCAAGGAGGTCGCGTCGGCCGGCAGGGCGATCCCGAAATCGATCAGCTTGGCGTTGCCGTCGGGGTCGAGGAGGACGTTCTGCGGCTTGATGTCGCGATGGACGATCCCGGCCGCGTGGATGTGGGCGACGGCGCCCAGCAGCTCCCGCGCCAGACGCTCGCAATCGATCGCGGCGCCCTGCCGCATGCGCTCCGCCAGGTTCGGCCCGGCCACGTACTCCATCACCAGGTAGGGCTGTTCGGCCCCTTCCGCGTAGTCGTAGACGCCGATCAGGTTCGGGTGCGAGAGGCTCGCCGCCAGCCGCGCCTCGCGCCGGAAGCGGGCGGCGAAGCCGGGGTCGGAGGCGATCGTGTCGGAGAGGACCTTGATCGCCACCGGCCGCTCCAGCACCCGGTCCTCGGCCCGCCAGACCGCGGCCATGCCGCCGCGGCCCAGGCGCCGTTCGACCCGATAGCGATCCTTGAGAACGGTCCCCGCTTCCACTCCTGACGCCTACCCCCTGGAAAGGCGGGCAATCCCCGCTCTCAATACGCTGCACCGTCGATGTCCCGGCTCGGCGCGATCAGGCACCGCAAACCGCACAAGCGGCGGATGTTGATCATCGTCAACCCCTACGCGACGACCGTCTCCGACCGCCTGCGCAACCTGGTCGTCTACGCGCTGCAGGGGCGCTACGAGGTCGAGGCGGTCTCGACCGAGGCCCAGAACCACGCGACCGAGATCGGCCGCGAGGTGCGCGACCACGGCTACGACATCGTCGTCGCCTTCGGCGGCGACGGCACCCTGAACGAGGTCGCCAACGGCCTCGCCGGCACCGACGTGCCGGTCTCGATGCTGCCCGGCGGCTCGACCAACGTCGTCTGCCGCACCCTCGGCATCCCCAACGACGTCGTCGACGCGACCGAGCACCTGCTGGCCCTGGCCGACGACTGGGCCCCACGCAAGATCGACCTCGGCAAGGTCGACGACCGCCATTTCGTCTTCGCCTGCGGGGTCGGGATCGACGCCACCGTGGTCAAGCGGGTCGACGCGCACCCGCGGCTGAAGTCGCGCGCCGGGCCGTACTACTACAGCTGGGCCGGGATCTCCGCCTTCTACCGCCAGTACCTCTACAACCCGGTCCGGGTCCGGGTCGAGACCGGCGGCGAGGCGGTCGAGGGCGTGACCGCGATCGTCCAGAACTCCGACCCCTTCACCTACTTCGCCAGCCGGCCGATCCGGGTCTGCGAGGGGATCGCGATCGACGACGGCACCCTCTCGCTCGGGGTGCTCAAGCGGGCCGCCCAGCGCGACACCCCGACCCTGATCTCGCGCCTCTTCAGCGAGACTAGGCCGGCCGCGCGCCACCGCCAGGTCCAGCACTTCGACGACGTCGCCGCCGCCACCGTCAGCTCCGTCTCCGAGGACAGGGACGGGGCCCCGCGCCCGTTCCCGCTGCAGGTCGACGGCGACTACATCGGCGACCGCACCCGGATCGAGCTCAGCGCCGACCCCGGCGCCCTCACGATCGTCGCCTGAGCCGGCGCTAGTCGAGCAGGCCGGCTTCGCGGGCCGAGACCGCGGTCTGCAGCAGCGTCTCGGCGGCGTCGAAGCGCGGCTCCCAGCCGAGCTCGCGGCGGGCCTTGGCGCTGTCCATCAGGACCGGGGTGCGCAGCGCCGTCGCCCACTCCAGCTGCGGCGAGAGGAAGGAGAGCCGTCGCGCGATGCCGGCGCCGAGATCGACGGCCGGGCCGGGGGCCGGCACGGTGTGCCAGCCGAGGGCGCGGGCGACGTCGCCGATCCCGACCTGGCCCGGGCCGGCGAGGTTGTAGGCGCCGGGCTCGCCGCGGCCGGCGATCGCCGCCGCCAGGGCGCGGGCGACGTCGTCGTGGTGGACGAGCTGGATCGGCGCCGCGATGTCGGGCAGCACCGGGCGCGCCAGCGGCAGCCGGCCGAAGCCGCGGCGCAGGGCCGGCAGCGGGTCGCCGAGGCGGGCGCCGTTGACGACCTGCTCGATCAGCATCGTCGCCCGCGGCCCGGCGACGATGCAGGGGCGGAAGACGTAGGCGTCCACCCCGCTCCCTGGCAGCAGGTCCTCCAGGGTCGCCTCCAGCTCGGCCTTCTGGGCCGAGTAGTAGAAGCTCTCGCTGCCGCGCGCCGGGACGTCCTCGGTCAGCGGCTGCGGGTTGTCGGCGTGGAATCCGTAGGCGGCGACCGAGGAGGCGTAGACGAGGCGCTCGACCCCGGCCGCGATCGCCGCCTCGAAGACGTTGCGGGTGCCCTCGAGGTTGACCCGGCGCGTCTCCTCGCGACCGCCGAAGATCGCGAAGGCGAGGTGGACGGCGACGTCGGCGCCGTCGAACAGCGCCGCCAGCGAGCCGCGGTCGAGGATGTCGCCGCGGCGGTAGGCGACCTTCTCCCACCCTTCGCGCGCCGGATCGAATGGCCGCCGCGCCATCCCCCGCACCCGCCCAACCGCCGGGTCCTCCTCCAACTCGGACATCAGCGGCAACCCGATCTCCCCCGTCGGACCCGTAACCGCGACGGTCAGAGCCTCTCCCGGTAGGGGTGAAGCGTCTTGTGCTTTTTCGTCGCTTTCCATCTCGGCCGGCTGAAGACGTCGTCGAAAAAGTTAAGCGAAACCCCTACCGGGAGAGGCTCTAAGCCACCGGCGTGATCCGGTATGCATCGAAGACGCTCTCGACGTTGCGCAGCCGCGAGATGCACTGCTTGAGCTGCTCGGTATCCCCCACCTCGACCACGAACTTGTTCTTCACCATCGGGTGGTTGGTCGTGCAGGAGGCGCCGATGATGTTGATCCCGGCCTCCGAGAAGGTGCGCGAGAGATCCTCGAGCAGGCGGGTGCGGTCGTAGGCGTCGATCTGCAGCTCGACCCGGTAGGAGGCCTCGTTTTCGCCCGCCCAGCTGACCTCGACGAAGCGTTCCGGCGACTTTTTCAGCGCCTTCACGTTCTTGCAGTCGGCGCGGTGGATGGTGATCCCCCGACCCAACGAGACGTAGCCGGCGATCTCGTCCCCCGGCACCGGCCGGCAGCACTTGGCCAGCCGCACGGCGACGTTCTCGGCGCCCTTGACGGCGATCCCGTAGTTGGAGGCGTCCTTGGTGCGGCGGGCGCGGTCCTCGCGGCCGTCGCCGAGCCCGGCCGGGCGCTCCTCGACCGCCTCGCCCGCCTGCAGGCGCTGCATCAGCTTGTTGGCGACCGTCTTGGTCGAGACCTTGCCCTGGCCGAGGGCGATGTAGAAGTCGGTGCCTTTGCGGTAGCCCATCTCGCGGAAGACGTCGGCGAGCAGGGCCGAGCCGGCGATCTTCTGCATCGGGATGCCGCGGGTGCGCAGCGCTTCGTCGAGGCTTTCGCGCCCCTTGCGCTCGGCGTCCTCGCGCCGTTCCTCTTTGAAGAAGGCGCGGATCTTGTTGCGGGCGCGGCTGGTCCGCACCAGTTTCAGCCAGTCGCGCGAGGGACCGCGGTTCTGCTTCGCCGTCAGCACCTCGACGATGTCGCCGGACTTGAGCTGGTAGTGCAGCGGCACGATGCTGCCGTTGACCTTGGCCCCGACCGTGCGGTGGCCGACGTCGGTGTGCACGGCGTAGGCGAAGTCGAGCGGGGTCGAGCCGGCCGAGAGGTTCTTGACTTCGCCCTTCGGGGTGAAGACGAAGACCTCGTCCTCGAAGAGGTCGACCTTGAGCGACTCGAGGAACTCGGCCGGGTCCTGTTCGCCCTCGGCCTCGACCAGCTGGCGCAGCCAGGTCATCTTCTCCCGCCGCGGGTCGTCGCCGCCGCCCTCTTTGTAGGCGACGTGGGCGGCGATCCCGTACTCGGCGAGCTTGTGCATCTCCTCGGTCCGGATCTGGATCTCCAGCGGCTTGCCCTCGGGACCGATCACGGTCGTGTGCAGGGCCTGGTACATGTTGGCCTTGGGCATCGCCACGAAGTCCTTGAAGCGCCCGGGCAGCGGCTTCCAGAGCGAGTGGATGACGCCGATCGCGCCGTAGCAGTCCTTGACCGAGCCGACGATCACCCGCATCGCCGTGAGATCGAAGATCTCGTTGAACTCGCGGCCCTTCTTCGCCATCTTCGTGTAGATCGAGTAGAAGTGCTTGGCCCGGCCGGAGATCTCCGCCTCGATCCCGACCTGCTCCAGCTCCTCGGCGAGGAACTCGCCGGCGTCGGAGACGTAGCTCTCGCGCTCGTCGCGCTGCTGGGCGACCAGCTGCTTGATCTCCGCGTACTTGCGCGGGTGCAGGGTCGCGAAGGCGAGGTCCTCCAGCTCCCACTTGATCGCGTGGATGCCGAGGCGGTGGGCGAGCGGAGCGTAGATCTCCAGCGTCTCGTGCGACTTCGCCATCTGCTTCTGCTTCGGCAGGGCGCCGAGCGTGCGCATGTTGTGAAGGCGGTCGGCCAGCTTGATCAGGATCACCCTGACGTCGGTGGCCATCGCCACCATCATCTTGCGGTAGTTCTCGGCCTGGCGCTCGTCGCGGCTCTCGAACGACATCCCGGTCAGCTTGGTGACGCCGTCGAC